>Ga0082212_10005854_pt1 | contig 16673 bp, 12 predicted proteins | sample TergutNt197P3_FD_71548 | JGI IMG/M metagenome (GOLD analysis project Ga0082212, IMG submission 71548) | Neocapritermes taracua P3 segment gut microbial communities from Petit-Saut dam, French Guiana - Nt197 P3 | ecosystem: Host-associated > Arthropoda: Insects > Digestive system > Gut ... | reverse complement strand
AAAATCGTTTTCGTTGTACTTTGCCAACGAAACGTAGCGAAAATTGAGGATAGTCGAATCCCCCTGTGCAATCAGCCTGCTCATAATACTATCGCAAGCGCGATACTCTTTCATCAGGTAGTAAATGACGCCTTTGCTTCGAAGCAACGAGCCATTTTCCGGATGGTACACCAAGGCGGAATCACACACATCCATAGAGAAATCCAAATATGCAGGCATTTGCTGCCTAAGCCCTAACATAGAATTGATCAATTTGATAGAGAGCGAAACATTCTCCCTGTTCAATTCAAGTGCCTCCATATAAAAATTCACCGCAAGAGGGTCGCCCATCTCACTCAAACAATCTCCCACGCTGGTCAGTAAACTGATGTTGGTAGTATCTTGGAGCAGCAAGGCAAAGTAGTAATCGTGGGCTTTTTCAAAATTCCTCAGTTGGAAATGGAGTTTTGCTAATTGCAATCCTGCGTAAAAATTTGTACTGTCGATGGAATACGCCTTCAAGTATAACGTTTCACCTTCTTGAATCCGACCCAACTGCATGGCAACGCGGGCGGTGGCACTAAGGGCTTCAATGCACGTTGAATCAACAGAGAGCCAACGGTCGTAATAGGTATAAGATTCACGATATTTCAGCAAACTTTCATAAGCCTGTCCTAAAATACGCGCCGTATCTCCGACAATGGCGTATTCCGGTATTTCATTATGTATTAGCCTGATTAACTCTATATGCCGCCCGCTATACAACAACTCTTTATACCACGTAACTTGAGCTATTGCGTTAAAATAAAACATTGTTAAACAAAAAAATAGAGCAATGAATTTTCTCATATTGCAAAAATTTTACTACAAAAAGCAAGATATTTACCCACAAATATAGGAATTATTTGTACATTTGTCCGAAAATAAAAGTGGTCATTTTACATCTATTCAGGTCATGAATACTTCTGCAAAGAGTACGATTTACATCAAGACAATTTTGTCTGTTCTTATGATACAACTGTGTTTTAGTGGTTTGTACGCGCAATCGGTAAAAGGTTACGTCTATGGCAACCGTAGCGGCGGGAGCAAAGAGGCACTCTCCTTTGCTTCCGTATTTTGGATGGGGAGCGCGAATGCCGTTCAGACCGACAACCGCGGCTATTTCTCCATTGACCACAGGGCAAACAATTCTCGTTTTCTGATTGCATCGTTTATTGGCTTCAAAGCCGATACATTGGAGATCACTGACTTTACAAAGGAGATTATATTCACCTTATCGGAACACAACGAGTTGGAAGCCGCCGTTGTTACGACGCGCCAAGAGGGGAACTACCTCTCCAAAATTGCTCCTATACGAACTGAGGTGATCTCCACCGCCGGTCTCTACAAAATGGCGTGTTGCAACTTGGCTGAGAGTTTTGAGAACTCTGCCAGCGTAAGTGTAGGCTACTCAGACGCTGTAACCGGAGCGCGTCAAATCAGATTGCTGGGACTCTCCGGGATCTACACCCAAATGTCGGACGAAAACCGCCCCTCTATGCGGGGATTGTTGACGCCCTTCGGGTTGGGTTATGTGCCCGGACAGTGGTTGGAGAGCATTCAGATTGCCAAAGGACCGGGATCGGTGATGAACGGCTACGAAGCCATTACCGGACAAATCAATATGGAGTACCGCAAACCCACGCTCAACCAACCCCTTTTTGTGAACCTCTTCTTTGCCAACTCTATGAGAACAGAGGCAAATATTGCCTCCTCCCTCCAATTTAAAAATAATAAGTGGTTTACAACGTTATTGGCTCACTTCTCCACAGACCCCAAACCGCACGATGGCAATCACGACGGTTTTTTGGATGAGCCGCTCACCCTACAGTACAATTTTGCCAATCGCTGGCTCTATGCCGCTGATAATGGTATCCAATGGCGGTTTGGATTCAGAGCGCTCTACGAAACACGGGAAGCAGGTCAAGACGCACACATGACCGGCGCCCTCCCTAATCCCCAACATGACTACACACCGCTTCCGCTTTGGAAGTCAAACATCAAGAATAAGGGAATCAATTTTTACTCCAAAGTGGGTATCCCTTTGGCATCACCGGGGGCAGAAACTTCTGCCACTCCCCCCAGTCTGGCTTTTGTGGTGGACTATACCTATCATGCCCTTGACTCCTTTTTCGGCATGGAAGAGAAGAGTTATAACGCGACCGGAAATTCAATCTTTGCCAACCTGATGCTGCAATTCGGCATCAAAGAGGCGCACCGATTTAACTTTGGATTGAGCGGACACTTTGACGATATAGACGAAACGCTGGCAATACCATTTGCCCACCCCGATGCGCTGGCGTTCACGCTTTCTCCCCATCCTTTTTCCGCATTGGGACGAAAAGAACATTCGTGGGGTGCCTATGGCGAATACACGCTTAATCAAAACGATAAGTTTCTCTTTGTTCTGGGTTCCCGTATAGATTACAACAACATATACGGGTGGATCTTCACGCCCAGGGCAAACATCAAGTTCGACTTTTCCGAAAATCTGATTTTCAGAGCCTCCGGCGGCAGGGGACATCGCTCATCCAACTTGATTGCAGATAATTTGGGCATTCTCTCCACCGGCAGGTGGATTATGATAGACAATAAACTCGATATGGAGCAGGCTTGGACATACGGCGCCAACCTTACCGGTTACTTCAAATTGGGGTACGGAGAGAGGTCTTCTATCAGTTTCGACTATTTCCGCACCGATTTTCAAAAGCAAGTATTGGTTGACCAAGAGCGTAATACGGAATTTGTATGGTTCTACAATTTAAATGGTTCCTCATTCACCAACACCTTTCAGGTTGACTTGATGCTTGAACCCATTGAGCGCCTCTCCCTCCTTACCACGTTTAGATATACGGATGCCCGCGTCCACTTAGAAGGGCAGGGGGTCGTTGAACGCCCACTCATGAACAAGTTTAAGGGCGTTTTTAATGTTCAATACGCCACCCGTATGAATATTTGGACTTTTGACGCCACGGCGCAACTGAACGGTCCCTCGCGCCTCCCCCGATTTGTAAACGACGACTATTCGCCCATCTATCCCATGTTTTATGCCCAAATAACCAGAAAGTTTCGCTCCTTAGATGTATATGTTGGCGGAGAAAACTTAGGTAACTACAAGCAGCCTCTTCCCATTATTAACTCAGAACACCCTTTTTCTCAAGACTTCAACGCTACGGTAATATGGGGTCCCCTAATGGGGATAAAAGTTTATGCCGGATTACGGTTCACTATCTATAAATAATTATTAATTAAACATTTAAACACAAAAGTCATGAAAACAAAACATTTTCTCCTAACCTTGATGCTCGGCGCCCTTTGCCTGAGTTTTCTTCCTGTCTCCTGCGGTAATAGCAGCAAAAAGGGAGAAGAGATTACTTTCGTTACCACTATGGATTGCGGCGGTTGCCAAAAAACCATTGAGACCAGCCTTACCGGAGCCCCTGGCGTGCTCGATTTTAAAGCCGACTTAGCCACCAAAGAGGTTTGGGTAAAGTTTGACCCACAAAAGACAAACATCGCGGCACTAATCGAAGTCATTGGCTACTCAGCCGTTAAAAAAGGCGCTTAGGCAGGCACTCTGCGCTGTGGTGTGTCTTGAACATTGCAGCCCCCAACGGAGGTGTGTGGCGAAGTCAAAGCAGAGGTTTTTTAAGAAATAGATTCTCAATGGATAACAGGGATATTGTTGGGGTGCTTGGCGGAATGGGTCCGGCTGCCACCGTTGACTTTATGAGTAAGGTGATTGAGTTGACAGGGGCTGACAGCGACCAACAGCACATTCCGCTGGTGGTGTCGTCGATGCCCAATATTCCCGACCGTAGCGCACACCTTCTACACGGGTCGTCTTCGCCGTTGCCGGCATTACTCCACCGCTTGCATCAGTTGGAAAAGGCAGGGGCAACGGTTATTGTGATGCCGTGTAATACGGCTCATTATTGGTTTCCTCAACTTAGAATGGCGGCTACGGTGGAGATGCTAAACCTGATTGAGGAGGTGGTGGCGGTGGCACAAAAAGCGCACTTTTCCAAAGTGGGACTCTTAGCCACCAGCGCCACGCTTGCTACGTTACTCTATCAAAAAGCGCTCTCCCAAACGGGAATGGAGTGCATTGCTCCGGAGAGTACCCTGCAACAAGAGGTGATGAATAGTATATACCTATGTAAATCAGGGAATACAACAGAGGCGCGACAGAGACTTGAAGCGCCTTACCGTTTCTTGCTACAACAAAACATAGAGGCTATTATTCTTGGATGTACCGAAATTCCCATCATTTTGGCAGAGGAAGTGCTAAATAAACCTGATTATTTCCTCGACTCAAATAAAATTTTAGCACAATCACTTGTAAATCTGTATAAACAAAAAAATATTACAATATAGATGAAAAAAATTATTGTATTTATTTTATTCTCAATAGTATTCTATTCTTTTCAATCAAAAAAGGAAGAAGAATGTAATAATACATTACCAACATGGCAAATAGCATTAAATCATTCTTCAGAAAGTGTAGAAATGCTGACAGAAGCAGAGAGACACCTTTTATCTCTTTTAGATTACAATAACGTGGAGAGGCTGGCACAACACCTCACCAAGGAGATTGGCAACAGATATACCTCTACGTTCAGGCGCGATATGGCGGTAGACTGGATGGTAACTGAACTTCAAAAATATGGCTATCATCCATATATTCATGAATTTGAGAATAATAGATACGCAAACAACGGCTGTTTTGAAGCGTTGGGCAAGCGCTCTGTCTTTTACGGTCCGGCTTATGGAGACGAAACGGTGTATCAATACACCAACGGAACCACAACTGCCACGGGTGTGGCAATCGTACACTGGAAGGAGGTTGATAGTGCCTTTGTAATTCCCAATGAGATATTTGTCAGTGATTTAGCAGTCGTTGTGGCTTTAGATACGGAACAAACATCCAACAGAGCCGGAGCCGTTGTTCCCACTCCGGAAAACTACTATCAGGCGTGCCTTACGCTACAAAATGCAGGTGCTAAGGGAATTATATTTCAGTTACCTGCACAGAGGAGCGATTGGAATACCTCCTATGCGCGTATGGGCAACACCCCCGCAGGAACACCCATCACCATCCCGGTAGGAACTACACTTCACTATGAAACCCATCCTCTTCTTTCTAAATTGAACGGCAATTCGGAGGTAAAACTAACCATGGAACAAAGAAGGGATGGTAAAAATGTAGTTGCGGTTGTCCCATCGGCAACGGGGAGCAAAAAGAGCATCTACGTTTCGGCACATTTTGACACCACAATCAGTAGCCCCGGCATGAACGATAATGGATCGGGCACCTTAATGGCGTTAGAGATGGCGCGTGCATTTAAAGGGGTACCTTTCGAGTACAATATCGTCTTTATCTTTTGCGACGCAGAGGAGGCGGGACTGCGGGGAGCACGCGCTTACTGTTTGGGAATGACTGATGAAGAGCGTCAAAACTTTGTAGCAAACTACAATATGGATATGATTGCCACTTCGCAGGAAGATTGCATTCACCTCTTCTTGAATATAAATGACACTACCGATTCAGGCGCTTCCCGTCTGAGGGCTATCCAAAACACGCTTACAGAAGACCAACGCCTGATAGAAGTTCCCGAAGCACTTGCTTTGGCTACACAGCGCGATGTGTTTAACCACGCCTATTTAGCCGCCCAAAAGTTGGATTTTGACATGAATTTTTTTAACATCTGCTGGGACTCCACCACCGATCATTGGGCTTTTGTTCAGGAAGCAACCCGTGCAGAGAACCATTTCCCCAATATGATGAATGCAGTGGAGTTTGACTGGCGAAAAAACAAAAAAGGAACGTCATTTGAGGCACTCTACCATAAAGTAGGCGACACCTACGAAATGAACTTCTTGGGCATTGCCCCCAAGGGGTTTCCCCCAACCGCCCCCTCGCTTGGTCTAAATTTGGGCAAACAACGAGTAAAAACAATGGGCGATATTATCTCCTTAGCCATTTTCTTCTCCGCCAAGGCATTAGAAACTGATTAAATTTCTTACTTTAAGAGCAAATGCTCCGCTTTTGCCATTGCCACGGAGATATGGGGACAAATGAACTCTCGTCCCAACTCTTCGGCAAATCCCGACCGCTCCAGAGAGGCACGCACCTCTTCGTTCACGCCTGAAAGGATGAGTTGAATTTTTGCCGCTTTTGAGCGTTTCCAAAAATTTCTTAAATTGTTCAATCCGGTAGAGTCGATAAACGGAACTTTTCTCATTCTGATGACTCTAATCTTTATCCTTTTTTGCGGAAGGTTGTATCCTACATCGTCAAATTTATTTGCCAAACCAAAAAAGAAGGGACCGTTTATTTCATACACCTCCACTCCCGCCGGAATTTGCAGCACATCAGGGTCGATGCCCTCCTCGTTTTCGTAAGCAAACAGTTCGCGCTCTACTGCTTTAATGCTCGAACTGTCCGATACCCTTTTCAAAAAAGAGACTACGGCAAGCACCAATCCCAACTCAATGGCAATGGTCAGGTCAATCACTACCGTCAATCCAAAGGTAACCAGCAACACGGCTACATCTGTCTTGTCTCCTTTGAGCAGGTATCGAAAGGCGCGCCACTCACTCATGTTGTACGCCACCACCACCAAGATCCCTGCCAAACAAGAGAGAGGAATGTGCACTACGTAAGGCATGAGAAAGAGAAGCACCAACAAAAGCACTATGGCATGAATCAATCCGGCAACAGGCGATTTTCCTCCATTGTTGATGTTTGCCATTGTACGGGCAATGGCGCCTGTCGCGGGAATGCCTCCGAAGAGAGGCGTAATGATATTGGCGATACCCTGTCCTATCAACTCTGTATTCGAGTTGTGTTTTTTACCCGTTACTCCGTCCGCTACCATGGCGGCTAAGAGCGATTCAATGGCACAAAGGATGGCAATGGTAAAGGCGGGTTGGAAAAGATGACGAATGACCACCATATTTATCACGGGCGCCTCTGCCTTGGGAAGCGGAATGCCTCCGGCTAATTCGGGAAACTTGGTTCCAATCGTATCTACTTGAACACCTGCAAAACGAGTCAATATCAGGCTAATTCCTGTCATCATAACCAAGGCAAATAACGATCCGGGAAACTTCTTGTTGTAGCGGGGCCAAATAAAGATGATAAACACCGTACACCCTGACATCAATGTTGCCCAAATATTGATATTACCCAAATGCTTAAAGATGGCGCCCCATTTGGGAATAAAATCAGCAGGCTGGTTGACGATACCCAAACCAAAAAAATCACTCACCTGCGTAGAGAAAATCACCACTGCAATCCCCCCGGTAAATCCCACAATAATGGGGTAGGGGATGTATTTGATGATGGTGCCTAATTTGACTAACCCCATCACCACCAACATCACGCCGGCAAATACGGTGGCGATAATCAATCCGTTCATTCCATATTGTTGTACAATTCCATACACAATGACAATAAAAGCGCCCGTGGGTCCGCCAATTAAAAAGTGGCTACCTCCAAAGAGGGAGATGAGAAAGCCGGCAACAATAGCGGTAATTAATCCCTGCTGCGGTGTTACTCCCGATGCAATGCCAAAAGCAATCGCCAAGGGCAAAGCCACTATGCCCACAATCACTCCGGCAGAGAGATCGGAGAGAAAGAGTTGGCGATTGTACGGCTCTTTGCCTGTAAAGAGGTCAAAAAATTTGGGACGGAAGAGTGAAAAGAGGTTTATCATACCTGTAAGAAACTATGAGAGACTGTAAGAAACCGTGAAGTTTTGTGTCAATACGCTCCTGTATCGCGCTCTAATGCGTCTCTAAGGTAGTGCCCCAATTCGTGCTCGAAGAAGAACTCTTTTTCGCCGAAGGCGGGCTTTAACTGGTCGAACCAAGTGGCGGTGGGGCTGAATTTGGCAAAGAAGGGAGTCGCTACCCAATCGGGTTTTCGCCCTTGGATAAAGCGAAGCACAAAGAGTTTCTCTCCGGCTGCCTCACACACCCCAAGTATCTGAATTTTGCCTGCATGGTCGCTCATGCTGGGACCTCTGACGGTACGACATATACCGCTTACCTTTTGATACGCTTTGCGAAAAAGGGTTTGACATTGTGCCAAAGGGATTTCAAAGTAGTGTTTGGCTCCGGTATCACGCGCCACAAACATATAGTAGGGAATACAACCCAACTTCACCTGAAGCCGCCACATCTCAGCCCAAAGTTCGGGTTGGTCATTGATGTGTCGGAGTACAGGGGATTGGGTGCGGATTTGAACTCCGGTTTGGCGAATACGCCGAATTGCCTCCTGTACGGTATGGGTAGAGAGTTCTACCGGATGGTTAAAATGCCCCATAATGGAGAGGTGCCTGCCCGCCTTCACCACATCTTCAAACAGCCTGAGCACTTCGTCGGCATCGGCGTCTGTGGTAAATCGATGGGGCCAATAGGCTAAAACTTTGGTGCCTATCCGGATATTTCTGATTTGCTCCATGTCGGCAGAGAGCATAGGTTCGATGTGCGCCCTAAGCAGGGAGGCACTCATGGTCATGGGGTCTCCGCCGGTAAAGAGAATATCCGTAACTTTGGGATGGGCTTTTATGTACTTTAAATAAAGTTTGTAATCTTCTTGAATGGAAAATTTCATCTCCGGAAGATGGGAAAACTGGGGCCAGCGGAAGCAAAAGGTGCAGTAGGCGTGGCAAGTTTGTCCGGGACGGGGAAAAAGCAACACCGTCTCCCGGTATTTATGCTGCAAGCCATGAAGACGAATTCCTTGAAATTCAGGAACATTAAACTCTTGCCCAGACGGATTGGGGTTGAGTTCCATACGAATTTTTTCTATAGACGCGCTGAGCGCATATTCATCGCCTTTTGCCATCAGCGCTTTTACTTCTTGATAATGATGGGGCAACAACATTTCTCTGCGTGGAAAATTGAGCGTAAAAATGGGATCGTCTCTTAGTTGACCCCATTGAATCAGTTCATCGGTAACGTAGTTATTGGTCTTAAACGGAAGCACACGACCGACCACCTCAATGGACTCACGGTCTCCGTCCGAGAGGGAGGCGGACTGAGGAATACTTTTGTAATTCTGAAGGCTATATGACAGGTATTTTTTCATCTCTGCAAAAGTAATGAAAAAAAACCGCAATACCGACTAATATCGTCCTTAATTTTTGATCGCTGCGATTTCGCGTACAGCCTCAATGGCGGTATCAATCTCTTTTTCGGTGGTGAAGGCGCCGATACTCATGCGCACGGTGCCGTGCAGGTCAAAGGTGCCGATACATTCGTGTACTTTGGGGGCGCATTGCAATCCGGTGCGCACGGCAATATTGTAATCCACGTCCAACATAGTACCCACATCTGAGGCATCCCAACCGGCAATATTAAAACTCAGCACGGGATTGTGGCACTCTTTGCACTCTGCGCAGTACAGGGTAACGCCTTTCATCTCTTTAAGGGCGTGGCGAAGTTTGTCCCACAGGAACATTTCGCGTTCATGAATGTTGGCGATACCCTCTTTGGTAATCCATTTGATCCCGGCGTGCAGACCGGCTACACCCAAAAGATTCAAGGTTCCGTTTTCCAAGCGGTAGGGATACTCCTCCAAGTGGGCGGGATAGGCAGACCGCACTCCGGTGCCCCCTGCGCGGGTATGTTTAATGGTGATGCCTTCGCGCACATAGGAGCCGCCGATCCCGGTGGGACCCATCAAACATTTATGACCGGTAAAGATGTAACAATCAATATTCCACGCCTGCATATCTACCTCGTTGCATCCGGCGCCCTGACTTCCGTCCACCACAAAAATAATTCCGTTTTTTTGGCAAATCGCTCCCATTTCGGCTAAAGGCTGCACCGTCCCCAAGGCGTTGGAACAATGAGTAACTACCATAAACTTAGTGTTGGGGCGAATCGCTTTTTCCATCTCTCCGGGACTTACATATCCGGTTACGGGGTCAAAAGGTACATACGTTACCTCGATGGTTCCGGCTTGCTCATGTACATAGAGGGGACGTAATACCGAATTGTGCTCCAGCATGGTAGTTACTACGTGTATGCCGGGTTCTACCAGTCCGTTGATGATGAGGTTCAAGGAATCGGTTGCATTATAACTGAATGTAAGACGGTTGTAGTCCTCTCCCCCGTTAAAGAGTTTGGTGAGCATTTTGCGGGTATTATTCACTACTTCCTCCGTTTCCATAGCCGCATCAAAACCGGAACGCCCCGGATTTACGCCGTGTTTTCGGTAGAATGTGTTCATAAAGTCGTACACCTCGTCCGGTTTGGGAAAAGAGGTGGCAGAATTGTCCAAATAAATCAGTTTACTCATATAGTTTCATTTAATAGTAACGCATCGGCTACAATCTCGGCTAAGGTTTTAATCTCTACGCCCAATTTGTAGGTATGATTCAATTGTGTCAGTTGGTCCACACAATTGTGACAGGGAGTGATGACCACCTTGGCTCCGGTTTGGCGAATTTGTTCGGCTTTGACCTGACCGATTTTGAGGCGACGTTCGTTGTATTCGCTCATAGCCAAATTGCCGCCGCCGCCACCACAACAGAAATTATCCGCACCGTGTGGTGTCATCTCTACCCAATGGGCTACGGCGCTGTTGACCACAAAGCGCAGTTCTGTCAATAGTCCTCCATTGCGCACCAAATTGCAGGGGTCGTGTATAGTACACACCTTTGAATTAAGAGATTTGTCCAATCGAATACGTCCCTGCCGGATATATTCGCCCATCAGTTCTATGGCAGAAAGGGCGTCAAAATCGTAGGCGGTTTGTAACCAATTGGGACCTTCCCAGCGGGTAGCACGGGTGCCATGTCCACATTCGCCCAAAACCAAGCGACCTGCTTTCAGGCGACGGGTTTCGTCATAAAGGTTACGGACAATGTGCCGCGCAGCCGCATTGTCTCCACTAAAGAGTCCGTAATTGGTTACGTCGTAGTATTTTGAAGATAAAGTCCAACTCTCTTTGCCCGCATAAAAGATTTTTGCCATAGCGGTGATGGAGAGGGGGAAAAACTTGGGTTCTCTGGGGTTTAAAGTGTAGTGAATATGCCTTTCCGGTTGGTCCAAAGGGATGCAGGCAGAAGTATCATTCACTTCGTCCTGCAACTCCTCTTCCATCCACCGGATAGTATCTATGAACTCATTGACAGGGATGCCCATATTGTTGCCGGTTTGTATGGCAATATCAACGTTAGCCTGAAGGTGCTTGGGCACTTTGCCCATCTGAACCAGCATCTCCCGTCCTTTTTTTACAAGAAATGGAATATCAACTCCAATGGAACAATGTTTTACACATCGTCCACACATAGTGCAGGAGCCAAAAAGGAGTTCAACCATCTCTTCGATGGTATTTTCATTTAATTCCCTTATACCTACCAATTTACCAAACATTTTTCCTTCAATCGTATGGTAACGGCGATACAGGCTATTGAGCATATCCACTTTGAAAGCAGGAATATATTTGGCTTCACGGAACACCCTGTAAAACATACAACTATCGGCACATAACCCGCAGCGAACACAACTGTTCAGGTGGGTTTTCAACTTGGAATCAGCCTTATCATCCAAAACGGCTATGGCTTTATCTTTTTGTTTCTGTGTTATCATCATCGCTATACATTACAGGGGGGCCAGCTGCCTCGGCGTCCGTAAAAGAAGCCAAGATGAAATCTGGCGGCAAAAAAGTAGAGTACATGGCGGGTCTTGCCGATGGGAAGCCACAAAAAGAAGAGAGAGGCTACTACGTAGTAGGGTAGTGGTTGGTGGCAAAACAGATAGCCGGCAGTAGCCATTTGAAACAGGGTGGTGATCCCATTGGAAATATAGTCGTCGGCACAGGAAAGCGCCCTGAGTTCCTTCTTAAATACACGTTTAAGCAGAATTGCAGCGCCGCAACAAGCAGTTACCAAAAGAAAACCACAACAAATACCGGCAACAAACTCCGGAGTGGGAAAATCGACAATTTCCGTGAGTATAAACCAAATAAAAGCCAATATACTCACAAAAATGCCTGCATGAAAGACCAAGCCCGCAATAAAGGTGGGCAGGTGCAGGTAGGCAGACTCTTTGTTGTGGGGCATCATCGCCTTGGTGTAGGAATAGACAACCCCTTTGCACACGCTTCCCGACCCTTTGGAAAAGTCTTTGGGTGCTCCTTTTCGAACCAAACTCCACAAGCGGACAATGAACAGCACTTTACACAAAATCAATGCCGCCAATGCCATCCAATGGTACCAGCAGAGGCTACACACAGCCATCCGGTTTGGGGAGTCCGGCTACACGACAAGCGCCTCTGGCGGGACCCAAGGGAAAGAGTTCGTAAATCTCTTTCAATTTAAGACCGGTCTCCTTGCAGAGTGCGCGTACCATGGGTGCATTTCCATTTTCCTCATAATGGGCGCGTATCATTCGGATGATTGCCCAATGGTTGTCGGTGAGGGTTTCTATGCCATCTGCCGTTGCAAATTGCTGTGCTACATCATCATTCCAAATAGCAGGATCCGTCAGAAATCCGTCCCCGTCCACTTCAAATACTTTGCCGTCAATGTTTAATGTTGCCATATCAATACTGTAATTATGCAGCAAAAGTATAAAATAATTTGGAGAAACGGAGAAATTTTGGAAAAATTTGAACAGGTATTTGTCGGTTCAAATTTTATGGATAAAAAAACGCTCCGTTGAAGAAGACTCCGGAGCGTTTAAAATAGATGGTCATTTGCTTTTACAGTTGCGGACCGCTGGCAATCAATGCCTTTGCTGCATCATTATCGCAATATTGTTCAAAGTTTTTGATGTACTTGGCTGCCAAGGAGCGTGCCTTTGTTTCCCATTCGCTCTTGTCCGAATAGGTGTCACGGGGGTCTAAAAGCCCTTCTGTAACGTTGTTCAACTTCTTGGGAACATTAAGATTGAGGATAGGGATGTGGCATTTTTCAGCCTCTTCAATAGAGCCGTCAATGATGGCGTCGATAATGGCGCGGGTATCTTTAATGGAGATGCGCTTGCCGGTACCGTTCCATCCGGTGTTTACCAAATAGGCTTTGGCTCCATGCTCGTTCATCTTTTTGACTAACGCTTGGGCATACATGGTGGGGTGGAGCGTTAAAAACGCCTCGCCAAAAGCGGGGGAGAATGAGGGGAGAGGTTCGGTAATTCCACGCTCCGTTCCAGCCAATTTTGATGTGTAGCCGCATAAAAAGTGGTATTGCGCCTGATTGTCGTCCAAACAAGATACCGGAGGCAATACCCCAAAGGCGTCAGCGGAGAGATAGACAATCTTCTTGGCATGACCCGATTTGGAAGGAAGCACAATTTTGTTGATGTGGAAAATAGGATAGGATACGCGGGTGTTCTCGGTTATTGAACCATCGGCATAGTCGGGGGTGCCGTCTTCTTTCACCACTACGTTTTCCAACAAAGCATCGCGTTTGATGGCGCGCCAAATATCAGGTTCGTTCTCTTCGCTCAAATTGATTACTTTGGCATAACATCCTCCTTCAAAATTAAATACGCCCTGATCGTCCCAGCCGTGCTCGTCATCTCCAATGAGGTAACGTTTGGGGTCGGCGGAGAGGGTGGTCTTGCCGGTGCCCGAAAGTCCAAAGAAGATGGCTACATCTCCCTTATCGCCCACATTGGCGGAGCAGTGCATCGAAGCCATCCCTTTGAGGGGCAGGTAATAGTTCATCATGGAGAACATCCCTTTCTTCATCTCGCCGCCATACCACGTGCCTCCAATAATCTGCATCCGCTCGGTCAGGTTAAACAATACAAACACTTCGGAATGGAGTTTGTGCTCTTTCCAGTTGGGGTCGGTAACTTTTGAACCATTCAGTACCACAAAATCAGGCTCGCCGTAATGCTCCAATTCGTACTTGGAGGGACGGATAAACATATTGGTTACAAAGTGCGCCTGCCATGCCACCTCCATAATAAAGCGCACCTTCATGCGGGTATCTTTGTTTGTACCGCAATAGGTATCCATCACATAAAGCACCTCTTTGTTAGAGAGTTCATTTTGTACCAATCCTTTGAGATCATTCCATACAGTTACGTCAGTGGGCTTATTGATGGTTCCGTCCCACCAGATAGTGTCTTGGCTCGCCGCATCCTTTACAATAAAGCGGTCCTTGGGAGAGCGACCGGTAAAGACGCCCGTTTTTACCGCTACAGCGCCGGTATTGGTAAGTTCCCCTTTTTCAAAACCTTCGTTTTTGGGGTCCACCTCAGCTTGGAACATCTGTTCATAAGTTGGGTTGTGTACAATGGTCTTAACGCCTGTAATACCATATTTACTTAAATCTAAATTTTTCATAAAAAGTTTATTTTAAAATTGTTAGTAGAATTATTGATATAAATTGGTGCGAAGGTATGAAATAATACAATACGAATCGTCCTATTTATGCCTAATTTTGTAGAGAAATGGTGGAGTTGTTCAGAAATATATTGAAAGAGTATTGGGGTTACTCCGATTTTCGTCCGGGGCAGAAGGAGATTATTCAGGCAGCATTCGAGGGGAGGGATCTGCTGGCGCTGATGCCCACCGGAGGCGGAAAGTCGATCTGTTTTCAAGTGCCCGCACTGCTCAAAGAGGGCATTTGTATTGTGATTACCCCATTGATTGCCCTAATGAAAGATCAGGTTGAAAATCTAAAAGCGAAAGGGATACGCGCTTTGTCCATCCATTCGGGAATGACAACCATGGAGATTGACATTGCCTTAGACAACGCCATTTACGGCAACTATAAATTTCTCTACCTCTCTCCGGAGCGACTCCATACCGAAATTTTTCAAATTCGCCTCGCCAATATGGAGGTGAGCATGGTGGTGATAGACGAAGCGCATTGTATCTCACAATGGGGTTACGACTTTAGACCCGCCTACCTCCATATTGCCACGCTCAGGGCGTTGATTCCAAAGGTGTCGTTTATGGCGCTCACCGCAACGGCAACCCCCAAGGTGGCGAAAGATATTATGGAAAAATTGGCGTTTAAGCACCCTGCTCTCTTTGTAAACAGTTTTGAACGGAAGAATATTGCCTACGTGGTGCGGGAAGCAGAGGATAAAATGGGGCAGATGCTGCGAATGGCTCAGGGGATCACCGGATCCGGCATCGTATATGTGCGGGAGCGCAAAAAGACAATAGAAATTAGTAATTTTCTATGCGCCAATGGAATTGAAGCAGAACCATACCACGCCGGCATGAGTATGGAATTGAGAAGCGCCAAACAGGAGGCGTGGAAGAGCGGAAAAAAACGGATTATTGTCTCTACCAATGCTTTTGGCATGGGCATCGACAAGGCGGACGTCCGCTTTGTGTGCCACTACGATCTTCCGGAGAGTATCGAGGCATATTTTCAGGAAGCGGGGCGCTGCGGCAGAGATGGTAAAAAATCTTTTGCCGTGCTGTTGCACAACAGTTCCGACTCCAAAAGGCTCAAACAAATCTATCAACTCTCTTTTCCCGGCATCGACTACATGAAGAAGGTCTATCAAAATCTCTTTGTTTACCTTGGAATTGCTTATGGATGCGGCAAAGAACAGGTGATAGACTTTGACTTACCTGCATTTTCACAAAGATTCAAATTACAAGCAAGTGCGGTATGGCACGCCCTCTCTTGCTTGGCACAGGAGGGCTTCTTTACTTTGAGCGAAGCGTCCGACCATCCCGCCCGCATTCACTTTATTGTCTCTCGCGATGAGTTGTACCGCATTCAGTTAAACAGCATTGAGATGGATCGTTTCATCAAACTCATCCTCCGTTTGTATCCGGGTCTCTTCTCCACTTTTGTTCCCATAGATGAAGCCTATCTCGCACAGCAACACCAATGCTCTGTGAATATGGTTAAAGAGCATTTAATACAACTATCAAGGCGACATATTCTCAACTACATTCCCCAAAAGCATACACCTCAAATCTATTTTAATGAAGAGCGATTGGAAAATGCCGACATAAGGATCTCCATGCAGGAGTACAACGCCAAAAAAGAGCGCTATAAAGAGCGAATGGAGTCTATTTTAGCGTATGCCCAAAGCCATTCACCGTGCCGCAGCAAGCAACTGTTAGCCTATTTTGGGGAAGAACAAGAGCATCCATGCGGACAATGCGATGTTTGCCTGCAAAAAGGAGCGCAAAATACGCCGCAGGCATTAGACAGGCTCAGGAATGAAATCCTTGAAAAATTAAGCGCCGGTCAGGTGCAGATACAAACCTTAATTCCTCTTTTCAACCGCGATCCGGAACAGATAAAGGAGTTGCTGCGTTGGATGGTGGAGCGGGGAGAGGTTGTGTATTCGGCTGATGGAATGGTGGGGGTGATTTCAACCTGAGTAATAATTTGAGATTGATTACGTGATGGTTAGGGTTACTCTGAGCGCTACCTGACAGGTCTTGACAAAGGGTTTGTAGTTGGTTGTGGTGTTGGGAATCGAAAAAATACGGGGAAATTATCCCAAAACGTCCGTTAGCGAGTACATGTTTTTCGAGCGTTTTGTGTCGTCAAATTTTTTCTACAGTTTCTAATTCAACTTTCGCAAATCCCCACTCCTGTTTTCCGCAATGCAACACCCTAAAAATATTTTAGGATGATTTGGTAGAGTTCGCTCTGCTGTTCATCCATTTTGAGCAGGGAAGATTTGATGTGTTTTGAATC
>Ga0082212_10005853_pt1 | contig 16673 bp, 12 predicted proteins | sample TergutNt197P3_FD_71548 | JGI IMG/M metagenome (GOLD analysis project Ga0082212, IMG submission 71548) | Neocapritermes taracua P3 segment gut microbial communities from Petit-Saut dam, French Guiana - Nt197 P3 | ecosystem: Host-associated > Arthropoda: Insects > Digestive system > Gut ... | reverse complement strand
TAAAAATACTGAGCAGCGCGCCCGGCAACAGCATGATCACAGCCCACATGACCAGCGAGTAGAGGATTATCGATGCCACTAAGAACCTGATCGATTGGCGCACCCGTTCCGGCTTGTCGGCGCCGTAGTTGTAACCGATCACAGGCGACGAACCGTTCATCATACCCATGACAGGCATGGCGATGACCTCGCGCAGCGAGTTGACTACCGTCATGATCCCGACGTAAAGGTCGCCGCCGTAGTTCTGTAATACCACATTGCAAATGATTTGAGTCAAGCCGGTCGACAGGTTCATGAAAAACCCGGACAGACCGAGTGTGAGGATCCTGCGTACTCTGGCCGGCTGCAGGCTCATATTGGAAATCTTCAGGCGAATCATCGCCTTTTTACCGGTAAGGAAACGCATTACCCATACGGCGGAGCAGAATTGAGCGATGATCGACGCTAAAGCCGCGCCCCTCACACCCATCCCTAATGCGAAAATGAATATCGGATCGAGAGTGAGGTTTATTATCGCGCCGATCGCGACCGTCAGCATCCCTGTGCGGCCGAACCCCTGCGCGTTTATGAACGGGTTCATTCCCTGGGACATCATTGCGAAAAAAGTTCCAAACGCATAGATACCAAGATACTCGCCGGCGTACGCGTATGTATCGTCGCTTGCCCCGAAAAGGTACAGCACAGGCTTCTTAAATATTAAAACAGCGGCAGTAATTATTACGCTGAAAAACACCAACATGGTGAAGGTGCTGCCCATTAGGCGTTCCGCTTCTTTGTCGTCGCCTCGCCCCCGCGATATGGCGAATAACGGCCCGCCGCCTGTCGCGCAAAGCGCCGCGAAGCTGATGATGATCTGTATGACCGGCATAGTAAGGCCGACGCCCGTCAGCGCAAGGTGTTCCGCGCCCGGCATATGCCCGAGATATATACGGTCGACAATACTGTAAAGGATGTTAATGAGCTGCGCCAGCGTCATAGGCAACGCAAGCCTCATTATGGCCCGCGGTATGCTGCCTTTAGAAAAATCACCTTTATCAACGTCAACTTCCGTGCGATCCCTCAGATTCTTTTCCATTTTACGCCTTGCGGGGTATCCTCAAGCACGATCCCCATTTCGCCGAGCTTGTTGCGGATTTTGTCCGCTTCAGCCCAGTCTTTCTCTTTTCTCGCGGCTTGACGCGCATCAATCAGCGCCTCGATTTCGCTGTCGAGCCCGCTTGCGTCATCAGGCCCGCCCGCGCCTGCATCGGCGTACAACAGGCCTAAAACACCGGTAAGTTCATCAAAAACTTCAAGGGCAGCCCGCGCAAATTCTTTCGACGGGTTCGGCCCGGCTGCGATGGTATTGCTCTCACGCGCAAACTCGAAAATAACTGATACCGCGTCGGCAGTATTGAAATCGTCGTCCATGGCTTCAACGAAACGTTCGCGATAATGTGTGAGCGAATCTATAAACGCGCTCTCGGCGCTTCCGGCGCTCCGACCGTTTCCGGCACTCCCGGCGCTCCCGCCACTCCCGGCGCTCCGACCGTTTCCGGCACTCCCGGCGCTCCCGCCACTCTCGGCGCTCCGACCGTTTCCGGCGTTCCCGGCACTCCCGCTGTGCTCTATGCTCCCAGTGCTCCCGGCACTCCCGGCGTCACTTGCTCCATCAGAGCCTTTATCCGCGATAAAACTCAGCGTGCCCCGCGCTGTTTTAAGCCGTTCAAGCGCCGCTTTTGATTGCACAAGCAAATCTCCCGAGTAGTTGAGCGGGCTTCTGTAATGACTCATCAGCATGAACATGCGGATGTTCTCGTACCCGTAAGCCTCCGCCGCCTCGCGTACCGTAAAGAAGTTGCCAAGCGACTTTGCCATTTTACGGTTGTCGACGTTTATAAAGCCGTTATGCAGCCAATAGCGGACAAACTGACAGCCATTGCAACCCTCCGACTGCGCGATCTCGTTTTCATGGTGAGGAAAGATCAGATCCTGCCCACCGCAGTGGATATCGATGGTATTGCCCAGATACCGCTTCGCCATCGCCGAACACTCGATATGCCAACCGGGGCGGCCGCCGCCCCACGGTGAATCCCAGCTCGGCTCTCCCGGCTTGGCGGCTTTCCACAACGCGAAATCCATAGGGTTCTCCTTGATCTCAGCAACGTCAACGCGCGCGCCCGCCATAAGCTCATCAAGAGGCTGGTGTGACAGCTTGCCGTACTCGGGGAAACTCAAGGTCCTGTAATAGACGTCGCCTCCGCTTTCATAAGCAAAGCCCTTGTGGATCAGATCGGATATCATATCAATTATCACGCCGATATTCTCGGTGGCTTTCGGGTGGATAGTCGCCTCGCGCACACCCAGACCGCGCGCATCGATCCAATATTCCGCGATATACTTTTCCGCGACTTCAGAGCTCGCCGATCCGTCTTCAATGGCGCGGTTTATTATCCTGTCGTCGATGTCGGTAAAATTCTGGACGAACGTGACCCCGAACCCGCGGTACTCAAGGTAGCGGCGAAGGACGTCGAACATAATAAGCGGCCGCGCGTTTCCTATATGAAAAAAGTTATACACCGTCGGGCCGCAAGCGTACATCTTGACCTTGCCCGTTTCCATCGGAATAAACTCCTCTTTTTTCATCGTCATCGTGTTAAACAGTTTCATATATCCATTATCCATGCCTTTCATTATTATAGATGATTATACAAGACAATGAGAAATTGTCAACAAATGTCAAATGGCAGACGCTTCAAATGTCAAATGGCAGACGCTTCTATTTTCCCGGAACTATTTTACACTAATCAAATGTCAATAATTTGTGAATAATGAAAATAACTATTGACGGAAATAAATAATAGTGCTATATAATTAACGATGTTTAGCAAATGAGTTACTGTCAAGTTACTGTCGAGTTACTGTCCTGGGGAGGGGCTTTGAGGAGGGGCTTTATGTGTTACTCAAAACTGGCTGAAGAATTTCTGGAGCAAATGAGCTTGTTCCGCAGATTTGAACCACAGCAGAAGATCAACGAGTCCATGCGCGGCGAAGGGTTCGTTCTGCACCATATCGCCATGAACAAAGACCATATCATCCCGAGCGAAATAAGCGAAGCGATAGGGATCAGCGGCGCGAGGATCGCCGCGACGCTGAACAGCCTTGAGAGCAAGGGCTGCATAACCCGAAAAATCGATCCGAGCGACCGTAGAAAGATACTTGTCGAACTGACGGATAAAGGAAGAGCGCAGGACGAAGAGCACAGGCTCATGTTGATCGGGGTCATTGAGAAAATGCTCAGACTGCTGGGCGAACATGATGCGAAAGAATACATACGGATATCGCGCAAGATGGCTGAACTTGCGGAGTGCGGGGACAAAGGGCGGCCCCCACGCTGAACGCCCCGCAGCCCCCGCGCCGACGCCCCGCGGCCCCGCGCTGAACGCCCTGCGACCCCGTGCTGAACGCCCCGCAGCCCCACGCTGAACGCCCCGCAGCCCCACGCTGAACGCCCTGCGGCCCCGCGCTGAACGCCCCGCGGCTCGCATGAGAGAACCAAACAGCAAAAAATCGGAGGATACCACATGTTCAAAGTATTTAAGTACATCAAGCCGAAAGAATGGATGATGGCAGGTCTCAGCCTTGTCTTCATAGTAGCACAGGTGTGGCTTGACCTGAAACTCCCGGATTATATGTCGGAAATAACACGACTGACGCAGACGCCGGGCAGCGCTATGAGAGATATATGGCTCACGGGCGGAAACATGCTTCTGTGCGCCCTTGGGAGCGTTGCCACAGCGGTAGCCGTTGGTTACATAGCAGCCAGGATCGGCGCCTCATTCTCGCAGCGCCTGCGAAGTCTTTTATTCAGCAAAGTCGAATCGTTCTCAATGGAAGAAATCAATCGTTTCTCGACGTCGAGCCTCATAACGCGCTCGACAAACGACATAACGCAAGTTCAGATAATCGTCGTAATGGGCCTCCAACTGGTACTCAAAGCTCCGATAACGGCGGTATGGGCGATCACCAAAATCGCGGGCAAAGGCTCCGGATGGTCAATGGTCACAGCGTCCGGCGTTTTAGTGATAATCATAATGGTCACGATGCTGATGATATTCGTCATACCGAAATTCAGGAAGATGCAGGTACTGACCGACAACATCACCCGGGTAACAAGGGAGAACCTGACCGGCCTGCGCGTTGTGCGCGCATATAACGCCGAGGACCATCAGGAAGGCAAGTTTGAAACAGCAAACAAAGAACTGACCTATACGCAAAGATTCACCACCCGCGCTATGGCGCTCATGACTCCGGTCATGACGCTTATGATGGGCGGGATGTCGCTTGCGATATACTGGATCGGAGCGTACCTGATCGACGCGGCGGGGATGGGCATAACAGCAAACGGAGTGCCGGAAAAACTGGAAGTGTTTTCCAACATGGTCGTCTTCATGAACTATAATATGCAGGTCATCATGTCGTTTATGATGCTTGTAATGATCTTCGTCTTTTTGCCGCGCGCCAGCGTCGCGGCCAAACGCGTAAACGAGGTGCTTGACACCGAACCGACGATATTGGACGGCAGTGAAACCGAAGGCGCCGTCGGCAAGCGGGGCGAGATAGAGTTCAAGTCAGTCAGTTTCAAATACCCCGACGCGGCTGAACCCGTGCTTGAAGACATCAGTTTCAAGGCGAGGCAAGGTGAAACGGTCGCGTTTATCGGCTCGACCGGCAGCGGGAAATCGACGCTGGTAAACCTTATCCCGCGCTTTTTCGACGTAACAGAAGGAGAGTTGCTGATAGACGGGGTAAACGTAAAAAGTTACAAGCATGAGTCGCTTTTAAACAAAATCGGGTACGTACCGCAGAAAGCCGTACTGTTCATGGGCGACATTGAGTCAAACGTTGCATTCGGAGATAACGGCAGCGGCGGGGACTACGGCATCGACGAAGTAAAAAAAGCGGTGCGGGTCGCGCAAGGCACAGACTTTGTAGAGGAAATGGACGGCGGATACGAGGCTTCGATATCTCAGGGCGGGAGCAACTTATCGGGCGGCCAGAAACAGAGGATAGCCATCGCCCGCGCGATTTGCCGCGAACCGGAGATATTCATTTTTGATGATTCATTCTCAGCGCTTGATTACAAGACCGACCGTATCCTCCGAAGTGAGCTGAAAAAGGAAACAGAGGGTGTGACAAGCTTGATCGTAGCGCAGCGTATAGGCACCATCATGGATGCAGACCAGATAATTGTCCTGGACGAGGGCAGGATCGTCGGTAAGGGGACGCACAGGGAATTACTTGAGAACTGCGCGGTATATAAAGAGATAGCGATTTCACAACTCAGCGAGGAGGAACTTGCGTCATGAGTGTGGAGCGTGGAGCGAAAAGTGTAAAGTGCAAAGTGTAAAGTGTAAAGTGAAAAGTGATAAAGAAATGAGAGGAAAACTCGAATGAGTGGAAATAACGAAAACACGCAAAACAGGGGCGGCCCGATGGGCGGAGGTCCGGGCGGCTCAATGGGCGGAGGCCCGGGCGGCCCGATGGGCGGCATGAGAGGCCGCGGTCCGATGCGCGGACCTATGGGCGGCGGCCCGGGCGCCCGTTTTTCAGGAGAGAAAGCCAAAGACTTCAAAGGGACATGGGTCAAACTGATCAACTACTGCAAGCGCCATTTGCCTGCGATCCTTACAGCCCTCACCCTTGCGGCGTTGGCCGCAGTGTTCCAGATCATGGGGCCGAACAAGCTGAAGGACATGACAAATGAAATCATGAAAGGCATCCCGATGCTCATTAATGGGATGCCGATACTAGGCTCAATAGACTTCAGCGCCGTATCAAAAATCGCCGTGACGCTCATACTCCTCTACGCGTCTTCGGCAGTATTAAACTTTGTCGAACACTTCATCATGGCTACGATCACAGCAAAAATATCTAAAACCATGCGAACCGACATATCGCGAAAAATCAACAAGCTGCCGCTGAAATACTTTGACAAAACCAGCTTCGGAGACGTTATCAGCCGCGTGACAAACGACGTCGACGCCATCGGGCAAACGCTCAATCAAAGCCTTGACAATACCGTAAGATCTATCTCCATGTTTGTAGGCTCAATGATAATGATGTTCTATAACAGTTGGATACTTGCGCTCGTAGCCATCGGAGCCACGCTTATCGGGTTTGTGGCTATGACAGTGATAATGAAAAAATCACAGAAGCATTTCAAAGCGCAGCAAAAGGGCCTCGGAGACATAAACGGTCATATCGAGGAGATATACTCGGGACATGACGTAGTTAAGGCATATAACGGCGGGAGAAAAGCGAAAAAGAGATTTGAGGAAATCAACGGGACGCTGTATGAGAGCGGATGGAAATCCCAGTTCATGTCCGGGCTGATGATGCCGCTGATGGGCTTTATCGGCAACCTGAGTTACGTTGCAGTTTGCGTCGTCGGCGCCGCGCTGGCAATGAACGAAACGATCACGTTCGGCGTAATAGTAGCATTCATGGTCTATATCAGGCTGTTCACGCAGCCGTTGTCGCAAATGGCGCAGTCGATGCAGCAACTGCAAAGGACCGCCGCCGCGAGCGAGCGCGTCTTTGAGTTCTTCGACGAAGAAGAGCTGACGGATGAAAGCCAAAAACTCAAGAAACTGGAGAAAATAAAGGGCAGCGTGGAATTCCGGAACGTACGTTTTGGATACGTTGAAGATAAAACGATAATCCATAACTTCTCGGCGAAAGTGGAGCCCGGTCAGAAAATTGCGATCGTCGGGCCAACGGGCGCAGGGAAGACGACAATGGTAAACCTGCTCATGCGATTCTACGAGTTGGACGGCGGCGAAATACGCATAGACAATACGCCGACAGATCAAGTAACGAGGGAAAACGTTCACGAGCAGTTCTGCATGGTGCTGCAGGACACATGGCTCTTTGAGGGGACGATCAAGGAAAACATCATTTACAGCAAGCAGGGCGTTACGGATGAAGAAGTCGTCGCCGCCTGCAAAGCTACCGGTATCCACCGTTTCATAAAGACGCTTCCGCAAGGTTATGACACGATCCTTAATGACAAGGCGAACTTATCGGCGGGTCAGAAACAGCTCGTCACTATCTCCCGCGCTATGATACAAAACTCGCCGCTGCTGATTTTGGACGAAGCTACCAGTTCGGTCGATACGCGGACCGAAAGGATAGTTCAGGCGGCTATGGATAAACTGACGCAGGGACGGACGTCGTTCGTTATTGCGCACAGGCTGTCTACAATAAAAAATGCCGATATGATACTGGTAATGCGGAACGGCGACATAGTCGAGAGCGGCAGCCATGCTGAACTGCTCGCGGCGGGCGGGTTCTACGCCGAGTTGTACAACAGCCAGTTTGAGAAAGCGTCGTAGGCGCCGCGAATATACTAGTAATTGCCTATTGACAAATCCTTTCTTGAGGCTATAATATACAAATGTAGCGAAGAACTACCCGCTTTTTGTCTAAAATCAACATTTTTATCGCACCTAAGCGCGGATCGCCGGGGTGCAGTGCATATAAACTCAACGCGTTAAAGCGCATTAAAGCGCAATATAAGAAAAACTCGAGCCAGCAGCGCCGACAGCGCCAGCAGCGCCGACAGCGCCAGCAGCGCAACAGCGTCGGCAGCGCAACAGCGTCGGCAGCGCAAACACTTAATTGTAAAACGCGGCTCGTACGTAACAGAGCGTTGCGCATCAAAAGATACGTGCGGTTCGTGGTTTGCATAAAAAAACTGATTACGAAAGGAAAGAGGAGATTCAATGAAAAAAGTAATAGCCATCATTCTCGCGCTCATGCTCATCGCCGTGTTTGTAGCAGCTTGCGGAGACAAAGAAGCGGAGACAAGCGGCGGCGGCGGCACCAGCAACGCCCCTGCATCACAGGCTCCGGCGTCACAAGCGCCGACAACGTCACAAGCCCCTGCATCCGCAGCGCCGACAGGAGAAGCCAGCGGCGTCACAGCCGACACAGCTTCCGGAACAGGCGCCAGCGGCGCGGCAACAGAAGTTCACGCATATCCGAACTGCAACGCCGATGGATCGATCAACCTGGACACGATAGCGCACTTTGATATCAACTACGACTACACCCAGAACGAGAGATATAAGTGCACATACATCGCGCAGGATGGCGGTCCGCTCTATCAGATGTCCGCTTGGGCGTATGAACACTGGGCTCCGCTGTACAACATGGAGTGGATGGGCTTCCAGAGCTCCAACGGCGACACCGACCTGTTCAACGTCATGCTGCAAAACTCCCTTGACCAAGGCGTAAGATGCTTCATCCTTGACCCGGATACGACCACGCTTCCGACAGTTAAGGATATCATGGACCGCTACCCGAACGCCGCGTGGCTGACACAGATGGCAGCACCGCGCGACGGCACATCCGGACCGGGAGTACCTCCGGGCGGCAACATGATCAACAACTACATCGGATTCGATAACTACGACGCCGGCATTCAGGTCAGCAAGTTTGTCCTTGAGTGGAAAGAGGCGAACCTCCCCAATGTACCGTGGGAAGACATCGGATTCATCTGCAACGCGTTCTCAACCTCCCCGCCGCTCAACCAGCGCGTTCAGGCGTCAAGAGATCTTTGGATCGAGACGACAGGCAGCGAGAATAACTTCTTTGCCCCTGACGCCGCCACCTACGGCATCAACCTCCAGGGCTTCCTGGATGCGGTCGGGCCGGTCATCACGACCAACACAGACATTCAATACTGGCTTGTCAACGGCCTTATCGACGACGGAGCGATCGCCGCTGCGACGATCATTGACCAGCAGGGTCTCACCGACAACTCCTGCGTGGCGTGCTTCGGCGGTTCCGGTTGGGTATCACAGACAGACGCGGGCATTCAGGACTCCTTCCGCGCTGCGCTGTTCACAGCTCAAAACCTCTATGCAGAGCCGATCATCGGCGGCGTATACGCGTTCCTGCAAGGCTGGGCGACTCCCGACAGCATTTGGCCGACATGGGTGAAGTGGGACGACCACGGCGCCGGAGACCACACCTACTCGAACCTGCGTCTGCCCACAGTATGGCTGACGCCGGAGACATATCAGCACTATCTGGCTTGGACTGATATGTACGCAAACGCAAACGCTTTCCCGAATTATCCGCGCGAAGGAATAGCGATGGACGCCTACACACCGTTCGTTGCAGAAGTTCCGGCGGACTTCTTTGCACCGTAAACTTAACCCGATAAATGAAAATATGGACGGCGGTTACCGCCGTCCATATTTAACTTAGAAATACTAGGCAGGTGAGCATATGGAGAAATCACTGGAGTTCAAAGGCATTGGGAAGTCCTATCCCGGAGTTCGGGCGCTCGACGACATTAGCTTTAAAGCCGGGGGCGGAAAGGTGTTGGCTCTGCTCGGTGAGAACGGAGCGGGAAAAAGCACATTACTGAAAATAATGAGCGGAGACCAAAAACCGGACGATGGCGAGATGTTTCTCAATGGGAGCAAAATAATATTTCATGGCCCGCAAGAGGCTATCAACGCAGGGATCAGCGTCATATATCAGGAACGCCAACTCATCCCCAGTTTATCAGTAATGGAAAACATCTTCCCGGGCGCGCTGCCTAAGACGAAGATCGGGTTATATGACAAGCGAAGGCTGTTTGAAGAAGCAAGCGAGGTGATCGCCACATTCGGGCTTGAGAGTATCGACCCTCACGAACCCGTTGGACGTTTGAACATCGCGCATCAGCAGATGGTCGAAATAATGAAGGCCTATCGCAGAGACTCGGATATCATAGCGTTCGACGAGCCAACAGCGCCTCTGACCGACACGGAGATAAAAATCCTGTTTGATCTGATCCTTAAACTGAAGGAACAGGGCAAAGTGGTTATCTACGTGTCGCACCGTTTATCCGAGATATTCCAAGTGACCGACGAGATAGTCGTTTTGAAGGACGGGAAATTTGTCAAAGCTTTCAACACGCCTGAAACGGACGAAGCCGAACTCATTAGAGCCATGGTCGGCCGCGATATAGGTGACACATACGCGAATCTGAGCAGAAATGAAGACATCGGCGACGTAGTGCTTGAGGTCAACAACCTGAGTACGATAGTCCTGAAGGACGTCAGCTTTAAGATAAGAAAAGGCGAAGTCCTCGGATTCGCCGGGCTGGTCGGAGCCGGCCGAACTGAAGTAGCCCGCGCGATATTCGGCGCGGATTACATTACAGGCGGCGAAATAAAACTCGACGGCAAAAAGGTGTTATTCAAGACGCCTAAGGAAGCGATAGACGCGGGTATCGCGCTTTGCCCGGAGGACCGCAAAGATCAGGGCCTGGTCATGCAGCAATCGATCAAGAATAATGTCGCAATGCCCGTAATAGACGTTATGAACAGCGGCCCGTTCGTAAAAGGCAGTGAAATTGCCACGCTGGCCGACAACGCTGTCGATAAGTACAGAATAAAAACGCATACTATTGAAAAACGCGCGATAGAACTATCCGGCGGAAACCAGCAGAAAGTTATACTCGGGCGCTGGACGAATGAGAAGATGGCTACTAAAATACTGATCCTTGACGAGCCTACCAAAGGTATCGACGTCGGGACAAAAGCTGAGATATACCAAATGGTGTGTGATTTCGCGAAACAGGGGATCGCCGTCATATTCATCTCAAGCGAACTTACGGAAGTCATCAATCTCGCGGACAACATAGTCGTAATGCGCAGCGGGCGCGTTTCAGGCATCGTTTCACGGCAGGAAGCGGACGAAGAAAAAATCCTTGCCATGGCGATGCTTTAATAAGGAGGTGGCATAGTTGGAAAAAGAAAGCTTCTTTAAGAAAAGAATACGTCCGCTATTTCAGCATAAAGTATTTTCTCTGGTAGTGCTCCTTGTGGCTATGATCGTCTTGTTTTCGCTCTGGTCCAGCGCAAAAGGCGGAAAGTTTTTTCAAGGCAGCACTCTGACGAATGTTTTTGACTCGATCGTACTCGCATCGTTTCTGGCAATAGGCGCCGGATGCCTTCTGATTTCCGGGAATCTGGACCTGTCAATAGCTGCGGTAGGCGCATTAGGCGGCATGATACTTGCGACGGGGATCGAAAGATGGGGGCTGCCGACAGCCGTAAGCATCATCATATCCTTTATATTTTGCGGGTTGATGGGCGCGATCAACGCGACGCTGGTCACAAAATTCCGGTTTCCGGCCTTTATAGCCACGCTGGCGATGACGTCGATGTCAAGAGGCCTCATGTACTGGTTCAGCTCGATTGGCGGCGAAACCACATCGGCGACCAACATTCCGGTCAACTATAACGACTTCCTAAACTTCCTCGGCAGAGGCAGGATCGCGGATATACCCGTCGGCGAATCCTCGATAGGAATCCCGTTCGGGGTCATAATAGTGCTTATATTTTTCCTGTTCTACGGCTTCCTCATCTCAAAATCAAAATTCGGGCTGAAGATGATGATGATGGGCGGCAACCCTGTAGCCGCTTCTCTGGCAGGGATAAACTCGAAAAGGATCACCTACATCCTGTTTATCAACGCATCTGTTCTTGGAGGAATAGCGGGGCTTTTCAACACAGCCAGATTGGCGCAGGGGTCGCTGTTAGCGCTGCAAACTCAGCAATACACAGGGATCACGGCGGCGATACTGGGAGGGATCTCGTTCGGCGGCGGAGCAGGAGGTATGGGCGGAGTGCTCGTCGGCCTGCTCATTCTGATGTCATTCCAACTCGGAATGGGTACGGTAGGCTTCAACCCGTTCTGGGTCAACGTTTTCTCAGGCGTCATTCTGATAATAGCCCTTACGTTGGACTTCCTGAATCAGAAGATAGCCAACAGAGCCGTAGTATAAGGAGGGAGAGAAATGCATAAAGGAAACACATTTTCCCGCCTGATGCGGCATAAAGCGGCGCCGTTGCTGATCATCCTGATCGTACTGATGATAGCGACGATGCTCATAAGCAGCGGCGTATTCGATGGGCGCCCGTTATCGGCTCTGTTTACCAGAGGGTTCATGTCGTCCGGTAACCTGATGAACATATTCTACAAGCTGGCAGTCCAGGCATTCATGCTCTGCGGTATAGCCACGATCCTGATCGGCGGGAATATAGACTTGTCAATTGCGGGCGCGGCAGGGATCAGCGCAATGGTATTCGCGTGGCTTTGCCAGCATACTTCATTGCCGTGGGGCTTGGTTTTCCTCATAGTAGGGATACTGGCCGCGATACCAGGAATCATCAACGCCTTCCTTGTCAACAAACTGAACTTCCCCGCATTCATAGCGACAATTGGCATGTCAACGATTTACGCGGGGTTCTGTAATGTTATAACCAACGGCAATAACATTGAAATCGCCCACCAGGGTTTCAACAATTTTGGAAAATCGAATATTGGCGGGATCCTCCCGTGGACGTTCATTATCGCGGCAATGGTGATGATCATTTATCAATTCGTTTTGTCGCGGACAACGCTCGGGCGCAGCGTGTTTATGAGCGGCGGGAATCCAACGGCAGCCCGTTTGGCGGGGCTTAATCCGAACAGGATACGCACAATGCTGTTTATCAATAACAGTATACTCGCGGCAATCAGCGGTATCTTTTATTCAGCGCAGGTCAAGAGGGCGACCCCGTCAGGTATGACCGGATCTGGTTTTGACTTCAGGGTCATCTCCGCGTCCATACTCGGCGGCGTATCGTTCATGGGCGGTTCGGGAAGCATAGGCGGCGCGTTCATCGCGCTGATGCTGCTGAATGTATTTGAGAATATGCTCAATGTTCTTGGAATACAGCCTTACTGGATACTCTTTGCATCAGGCGCGCTTATGGTACTGGCTCTCATCATCGACTACATAGGCGCAGAGCGGCGAAGAAAAGCAATGCTTGTCGCGGCGGTCTCGGGTGACTGATGTTATTGCAACGCAACCGACAGCGTTTTGTCGCTCCTCCTCTCAGGAGGAGCGACATTGCAACTTGCAATCTTGTTATCAAAGGAGAATGCCGGTGACGGTAGAAAGTGAAGTAAAAAAAGAAACGCATACCCGCAGCGAAGAAAAACATGACGCGCGCCCGGAGAAAAAACCACGCGTATACAGCGTGGAGTTCTGGAGGTTCGCGTTTACTGTAATAGTCGCGCTGTACCACCTGGAGATATTCTACCAGAAAAAACTGATGCCATCCGGAACGAGCGCCGTAGAGTTCTTTTTTGTGCTCGCAGGCTTCACGATCGCTATGTCAGCGTCGGGAAGGATCGCGGCGGGCGGGAGCAGGGAACTCAGCGCCCGGGAAGCTCACGGAGCCGCGTGGGACTATCTGAAGAAAAAACTGCTGATGATTTATCCGGTGCTCACCATCACCCTTATTGTCACCCTTATAATAATACCACTCGCAGGAGTATCATTTCAGGCCGGTTTCGGCAGCGTCGGCGCGGGAGCGGGCGCGGGATTTCTCCAAAAGGCATATGCGCAGATCAAGGTCCTTATAAACAGCGAATGGGAATGGCTGATGATGGTCGGCACTCCAATGGGTTTCAACAACACTACGGCGGCCTCCGCCCCGATAGTCCCGTTATGGTTCTTGACGCAGTTGATCGTTGTAGGGTATTTTTATACGTTCCTGATCAACAGAAAGTACGACTTTACTATGTTCGCCGCGCCTCTGATAAGCGTCCTTGGGTTTATATTCTTTGTGCTGAACTCTGAGAATAATCTGGACTTCTATATCAAGATGGGCTTCCTCAACGCCGGCACAGTGCGCGCGCTGACGGAGATGGCGATGGGGATTTCGATATACCAAATATACACGTACATGACAAACCGGGACTGGAAACTGCCCGGAAAGATACTGTTCCAACTGCTGGAACTTTTCGCGATCTATAGATATTGCGCGCTGACATTCAACGCGCAACTGAGTATCGACAACTTCCGGAGGATACCATACATACTTATCATAATCCTGCTGTCGTTCGTTAATATAACGTATCTTTCAAAACTTCTGAACAGGAAGTTCATGGCAAAACTGGGAAAACTGTCGCTGCCGATGTACCTGATACATTTCCCCATCGCGACGGTATATTATTACCTGATATACACGCTTAAAATGAAGCCTGTCGCCCGCACGCTCCCCGCGTTCTTTATGCGCAGCGGAGGCGCGGACCGGATGTTCCCGCAGATTCCGTTGAGTTTAGGCGACGTAGTGATGTATCTGCCATTCGTCATTATCGTTTCTGTGCTAATGAACCTGTTGGTGAACGGGATAAAAGCAAGCCTGCGCAAAGCGCGGCAGCAGGCCTAGCCCCCGTCATTGCGAGCCGCCGAAGGTGGCGCGGCAATCCACGACCAAACATTTGCATATGTTGCACACCGGCTAAGCAACTCTCAGAGTCACGATAAAGCCGTCGACATTGTTACCGGAAATGTCAAACTCGCAATCGAAAGGAACAGGAACGTCAAAACCCTCTACGAAATAAACGAGATACATTACGCCATCAAGATCAACTCTGAGCGGATCTTCGAAAGTAAAATCTCTGACAGAGTCAATATATTCCTCAAGACACAAGTCGTCACGGTTCATAATATACGCGTGTGGATCGCCTACATATCTGAAATGCCAAGGCTCATGCGCGTTACCTGTAATATCCGTTTTGTCCTCCGGATAGCGGAGAACAAAGCCGAACTCGACGCAGTTTTGCGCAAACCAACCGTAAACTCCCTCGCCGTAAAAAGTCCTGAGAGCGCCGTCGCTTTGAATCCCCAGGTCGACTGCAAGACCGGCCTGATGTTCGCTGAATCCGGGAGGCGCAACCCATCTTAAAGCTTCGGTATAGCCCATCAGGGCAGTATACTCGGCTAGGGTATCCAACTGTTTATCAAAATCTCGAAACCCGCTAATAACAGCTATTGTCTCGTTACCGGTCTCGGTGAAGAAAGCATCCATCATACTGTTGAGAGCCTCGATCGCAGGTGCGGCAAGAAGCATGCCGCTGCTCGTTACCATATATGATGATGTTTTATGATCTGCTATCGCGACAAACCCGTGTTCGTCAGGGATATCGTATCTGATATCCCGGTTGACAAGAATAAGATTCCCGCCCGCGATGTCAGAAATACCCATTCGCACTGTAATGAACCCGATATCGTTGACCGTGCCCGGCGGATCAGCGGAGGGCGCGGTAGGCAGCGGAGAAGCATTGACCTCCGGGACGTCGGACGACCCGGAAGGCTCGTTGCCTGTCCTGCCGTCATCAATACCCAGAAACGGCGCGGACGCCTTATCCGAAAGTGCGCGAGGCACAGTGAACATAACCGCCACAAAGACAAGTAATAAAAGTAAAACAGGGAGTTTCCTGAGCCCGGCTCTTCTGCGCATGTAAGCCTCCGTCCAAATTTTAGTCAGCCTGTAATCAGCGTAAACAGTAACAGCTCAAACGCGAGTTGCGCACTAATTGTTATCGCGCCGATATTCTTGCTGATATTCTTTCAAGCCGCCGCTTCTTTTTATCTTGCTTTTTTTGAACAGCACAAGTATAATGAATCGCGCGATATGGAATTCACTTTATTGGAGGAAAAACAATGGATTATACAATGATCATAATACTAGTAGCTATGGTAGCTATTTTCTATTTCTTTATGATTCGTCCCGAAAGCAAAAAGAAAAAGAAGCTTGCCGAGATGCGCGACTCTCTCACAGTCGGCGATACAATAACGACTATAGGAGGCATTCTCGGAAAAGTCGTATCAGTGGACGGCGAAAAAGTGACCCTCGAGACAAGCGAAGACAGAGTCCGCGTCCAGATAGCCAAATGGGGAGTATCTGTAGTCGGAAAAGCAACGGCGGAAGAACCAAAGTAGGGCGGGGGCTAGCTCCCGCCGCCAAAAATACACTTCATCCGCCCGCGTCCGACACACCACCGTAGGGGCGGCCTGTGGCCGCCAGCCCCGGAAATCCGCCCGAACCCGACACACCACCGTAGGGGCGGCCTGTGGCTGCCAGCCCCGGACATCCACCCGAACCCGACACACCACTATCGCTATCGCTTAATAATGCGCGAAATAGCCGTTACGCGGCATATTCCGCGCATTTCTACATCCTAAACGTGCCATTCGTGTCATCTACGTATTTCTACGCAATTCCGCGCGTTTCTACGTACCAACCGTACCATCTGCGCCCTTCGTACCTACTGCGCCGACTGCAACTACGCCTCCGGCGGGGTGATCAGAACGACAAGCATTTGTGTGGACGTTGCGCCGTTATTTACAACCGACTTGCTTGTTCCCGGCCCGCAGTGATATGTGTCGCCTGCGTACAAGGTAGTTTTTACCTCGTTTTCGGTGCCTACTTCGCTCTCAAGGTACATCTGACCTTCAATGATGTAGTAGATCGTCTCCTTTGCGTTTGAGCCATAGTTGCAGCCTCCGCCGGGCAGGAAGTGGCTCAGGCCCATTGTGATACCGCCGGAGTTCACGTCGGCGGGATCGTGAAGCCTCGTCGTCCTCACATCGAAGTGTCCCGGCGCCTCATAATTGTATGCTTCGTTTTTTCTTGTGATTTTATAGCTCATTTTTCATCATCCTTCCATGATAGTTCGTCAAGATCTATTTTGATTCTAGCACCGTTTCCCCCTGACTTCAACATTTTTCTTATGTGACTTTTTTCCTGTAACCGATTGTTCATACGTAACGTGACCGTGATAAGCTG
>Ga0082212_10005852_pt1 | contig 16674 bp, 18 predicted proteins | sample TergutNt197P3_FD_71548 | JGI IMG/M metagenome (GOLD analysis project Ga0082212, IMG submission 71548) | Neocapritermes taracua P3 segment gut microbial communities from Petit-Saut dam, French Guiana - Nt197 P3 | ecosystem: Host-associated > Arthropoda: Insects > Digestive system > Gut ... | reverse complement strand
GAAAGTTTATTGTAAGACCAATACAAATTATCCCCGCATTGACCACTCGTTGCCTGTGCATTTGCCACATTTGCACTCAAACTCAGCATAATTGCTGAAACCAATAATGTAACCTGTTGTGCATTTAGAAAAATTTAAGAAAAAGATTGTTCATTTGACAAAAAAGTCGTATATTTGACTATTATTCAAGCAGTTAAATATAATGAACAATCTGGTACAAAATTACAAAATTATTCTTGATAAATTGATAGAAAATTGCTCACATATCAAAAGTTTTTCACAAATCAGACAGCCAAAACTGTCTAATCTTGAACTTTCAGCCCTCAATATAACGGCTGAATATATGTCGTATAATTCTGAAATTCAATTGTTTGAGGCTATCAAAGGAACAGAACTTGAAAACAAAATTGAACGTTCAGTTTATAATAAACGCAGAAGAAAACTTATCGGTTACACCGAAAAAATCCGCCAATCTTTGAGCCAAAAATTCGCTCATTTGAGTAATCTTTTTATCGTTGATTCGGCACCTGTGCAAATTTGCGAAATCAGTCGTGCCAAACGCTCAAATATCTGCGCAACATACGAAAAACAACCCGCCTTCGGATACTGTGCTGCAAAGAAAAAACACTATTTTGGCTATAAATTGCACTTGGTTTGCGACGAAAATGCAGTGATTCATTCCTTCGATTTTGCTCCTGCAAATATACACGACATCAACTATCTCAAAGACGTAAAATACAACTTAGACAACTGCGAACTTATCGGTGACAGAGCATATATATCTGCTGATTATCAGGCAGATTTGTTTAATCAAAGTCAGATAAAACTATCTGTGCCAATGCGCTCAAACGCACTAAATCCAACTCAATTTTCGCACCTCAAACGGAAAAAAAGAAAACGGATTGAAACACTAATTTCACAATTAAACGGACAATTTTCGATGAACATCAATTTTGCCAAAACATTTGAGGGATTCATTGCCCGAATGCTGGCTAAAATTACAGCAATAACGATGATTCAATTCTTAAATTTATTCGTATTTCAAAGAAATATTAACAATATAAAGGTAAATATTACCTAAATGCACAACAAGTTATAGTAAATGTATAACAAATTAATAACACTAAATTTTTTACTCAACAATCTTCCCAATCAAAGTTGCCGATGTGCTTTTTTCAATAAGTACGTTGACGTAATCGCCTTTTTTTGCTTGCGATGCAGGGAATACAACAACTTTGTTTTGCGATGTTCTTCCGAAAAAATTCTCTTTCGAGCGTTTTGAATTACCTTCAATCAGCGTTAGGAATTTTTTTCCTGTATCGTGCTTTTTCGATGCGGCTGATAATTTGTTTTGCAAGGTTATCATTTCCGTAAGTCGCTTTGATTTAATTTCTTCGGCAACATCGTCTTTATATTTTCGGGCGGCTTTTGTGCCGGGTCGTTCGCTGTATTTGAACATATATGCAAAATCGTATTCTGCCCATTCCATCAGCGATAGCGATTCTTTGTGGTCGTCTTCGGTTTCGGTGCAAAAACCGGCTATCATATCGGTTGATATGGCGCAGTTGGGAATTATGGTCTTTATCGCTTCGATGCGCTCTTCGTACCATTCGCGCGAATATCCTCGGTTCATTAGTTTTAGTATGCGGTTGCTGCCGCTTTGCGCCGGAAGATGTATGTGTTTGCAAATGTTTTCGCGACCAGCAATTGCATGCAGCAGTTCATCGGAAATATCTTTTGGGTGCGATGTTGCAAAACGCACTCTCAGCAGCGGGTCGATTGCAGCAACGTTGTTAAGAAGTTTCGGGAAATTTATTTCCGCCGTTTCATCTTTCCAATTGTATGAATCTACATTTTGTCCGAGGAGCGTTATTTCGCGATAACCGTTTTTAAACAGTTCTTCGGCTTCTTTTATTATTGAATGCGGATTGCGGCTTCTTTCGGTTCCTCTCACATAAGGCACTACGCAATAGGCGCACATATTGTTGCAACCCCGCATTATTGCAATGTATGACGACACTCCGTTTTTATCGAGTTTTACGGGCGCAATATCGGCGTAAGTCTCTTCGTGCGACAGCAGTGTGTTTATTGCCTTATGACCGTTTTCGGCTTCCGAAACAAGATTTGGAAGTTCGCGGTAAGCATCGGGACCAACAACAATATCAACAAGTTTTTCATTTTCCAAGAGGTCGTTTTTCAGCCTTTCAGCCATACAGCCGATTATTCCTATCGTTATTTCGGAGTCTCTTTTTTTCAGATGAGCCATCTCTTTTAGACGTGCAAATATGCGGCGTTCGGCATTATCTCTTATCGAACAAGTGTTTATCAGGATAAGATTAGCGTTGTTTATATCATCGGTAATAGCGAATCCGGAGTCGCTTAATATCGATGCAACAATTTCGCTGTCAGCCACATTCATTTGACAGCCGTAAGTTTCTATGTACAGTTTTTTTTGCATATCGAATAACACAAAAACCATTTAATTTTACTGTTGCAAAAATATATTTTATACGTCAAGAATTTTTTAAATTTGCAATTAAAATATTTGTTTATGTCAGGACACAGTAAATGGTCAACAATAAAGAGGAAAAAGGGCGCAGCCGACTCTAAAAGAGGAAAGATTTTTACAAAAATCATTAAAGAAATTATAATTTCTGCTAAAGAGGGAGGCGCTGACCCTGAGGCGAATGCAAGGTTAAGGCTTGCCATTCAAAATGCAAAAGGTGCAAATATGCCCAAAGATAACATTGAGCGGGCTATAAAAAAAGCAACCGGCTCTGATGCAGAAAATTATACGGAAACTACTTTTGAAGGTTACGCTTCCGGCGGAATTGCGATTTTTATCGAGTGTCTCACCGATAACAATAATCGCACGGTTGCTGCTGTCAGAGCGGTGTTTAACAAATATGGCGGCAATCTTGGCACTAACGGCTCGTTAAGTTTTATTTTCGACCGCAAAGGTATTTTTACCGTAAAAAATGAAAAAATATCGTTGGAAGACCTCGAACTTGAAATGATTGATGCAGGCGCTCAAAGCATTGAAATTGATGATAATATAATAACGATTACTTGCGCAAAAGAAGACTTTGGCAGCGTGAACAGAAAACTGAACGATTTATCAATAGAAACAGAAGAAGCCGGATTGAAAAGAGTACCAAACGACACAAAAAAGGTAGATGTGGAATCGGCTAAAAAAGCCTTGAGGCTTATTGAAACACTTGAAGATGATGACGATGTGCAGTTTGTATATCATAACATAGAGATGACAGACGAACTTGCGGCTGCATTAGATGAAAATTAATTATGAAATTTTTTCAAAATATTATTGAATTACTAATTTTACGGCATGATAATTAAACGGCTATCGGCTATATTTTTGTTGCTGGGATTGACCTGTATTTTGTCGGCGCAATCGTTTGTAAGAACCTCCGAACTTTTTAAAAGAGACGATGTTAATTACGGTATGGGGCGTTTTGAAATATACCAGTCATCAACGCTCGACTCTATGATTAGCAGGCATATACTTGCAAATCAAAATCTGCATAAAGTCAACGGTCATTACGGAATGAGAGGTTACCGAATACAGATATACAACAGTAATGCCCGAAATGCGCGGGAAGAATCGAATAAAACAATAGCCGATTTTATGGTCAGGTTTCCCAGCGTTGCTTCCTATCAGTTGTACGCCGAGCCTGGTTATTTCAGAGTGAGAGTTGGCGATTTTCGCACAAAGGCAGAAGCGGTAAGGCTGTTTCAACGAATAAGCAGAGATTTCTCGGGAGCATACATTGTTCCCGATATAATTAGTTTTCCCGATTTGAATATTAAATAATTATGAGCGACAGTATTAAACACGAGTGCGGCATTGCGATGTTACGATTGCGGAAGCCGGTAGAGTATTATATTGAAAAATACGGAACATGGAATTATGGTCTGCAAAAAATGTACCTGATGATGGAAAAACAGCACAACAGGGGACAGGACGGCGCAGGTATTGCAGGCATAAAACTGAATATGCCTCCGGGTTACAGATATATTTTCAGGCAAAGGTCGAACCAGACCAATCCGATAAAAGAGATTTTTAACCTTATAGATGAAGATATACAGGCACTTATGCGCAATGGCGAAAGCGATTTTTCGAACCCTGCGTTTATACGTGAAAAAGCACCTTTTGTCTGCGATGTTTACCTTGGTCATCTTCGCTATGGAACTTACGGCAACTACGACATTGATTATGTGCACCCTGTAAGTCGCGAAAATAATTGGCGTTCACGAAATCTTGTGATGGCGGGCAACTTCAATCTTACCAACGTTGGCGAAGTGTTCAGCAGCCTTGTGAGGCTTGGTCAGAACCCTATCGATTTTTCCGACACGGTAACAATTCTTGAAAACATAGGGCACAGACTTGACGAAGAAAACGAACGGCTCTACTGGCAATTTAAAGAAAAAGGCTATTCGAAAAAAGAGATTTCGCCAATGATTGAAAAAAACCTCAATCTTGCATCAATACTTCAGAAAGCAAGTCGCAATTGGGACGGAGGATATGCAATGGCAGGAATGGTAGGGCATGGAGATGCGTTTGTGATGAGAGACCCTTCGGGAATACGACCTGCATTTTATTACGTTGATGATGAAGTCGTTGTTGTTGCATCGGAACGACCTGTAATTCAAACGGCGTTTAACATACGGACGGACTGTGTAACGGAACTTCCTCCTGGATATGCAATAATTGTTAAAGCCGAAGGCAAAGTTGATGTTCATAAACTTGTAGAACAAAGAGAGATAAGAAAATGTTCGTTTGAAAGAATTTATTTTTCGCGGGGAAGCGACAAGTCGATTTACAGAGAACGCAAAAAACTTGGCGAACTGCTTACGCATAAGGTACTTAAATCGGTAAATTACGACCTCGAAAATACCGTTTTTTCACATATTCCAAACACTGCCGAAAGTGCATTTTACGGCTTGGTGGCAGGAGTGGAGGATTATCTTAACCAATCGAAAATAGAAAAAATTGCCGATAAAGCGGCAACACTGTCGCGCGAAGAGATTGAAAAAATAATAAGGCAAAAACCCCGAATGGAAAAAATTGCCGTAAAAGATACCAAACTCCGAACATTCATTACCGAAGATAAAGACCGAGACGACCTTGTGGCTCACGTTTACGATGTTACCTACGGAGTAATCCGCAGAGGCATTGATAATCTGGTTGTTATTGACGACTCCATTGTGCGCGGCACAACACTGCGGAAAAGCATCATTAACGTACTCGACAGGCTCGACCCGCGCAAAATAGTGATAGTATCGTCTTCGCCACAAATCAGATACCCCGACTGTTACGGTATTGATATGGCTAAACTTGGCGAATTTGTGGCATTCAAGGCAGCAATTGAGATACTTATGGAAACGGGAAGAGAAAATATTATTCAACAGACTTACAACGAGGCAATTGAGGAGTTGAAAAAACCTGTGCCTGAAATGAAAAATGTGGTAAAAAACATATACAAGCCTTTTACTCCCGACGAGATTTCTGCAAAAATATCAAAAATGCTCAAATCAGATGAAATTAAAGCAGAGGTAGAGATTGTTTTTCAATCTGTTGAAGGACTCCACGAGGCTTGTCCTGATAATTTGGGCGATTGGTATTTTACCGGAAATTATCCCACACCCGGCGGCAATAAGGCTGTAAATCAATCGTATATAAATTTTATCGAGGATAAAGAAAAGGCTTAGTGATTTTCTTTAGAAAACCATGTTATTTGAAAATCGGGTTTGTATGACGACAGATGTCGGTTGATTTTTTCAACATACATATCTCTCATTGTTATCATTATACCTGTTTCTTCAACATTGCCGAATTTGTGATTTATAAAAGTGCCGAAAGTTCTCATTGTTGGCGAAAGGTTCATATAGGCGTTTATCAGCGGGGGAATATTTTCGCCAAGATTTCTGACTTCCTGCGACAATATTTTGTAATTTTCCTTATATCGCCAGCCTTTAAACAGTTTTTTCATCTCGTCAACGTGAATGTCAATATTGGCAGCCTCTTTCGGAACAACAAGTTTATCGGGGTCGCCAAAGTGCCTTTTCAGGAAATAAAGTATCATATTTCTCGCTTTCGGATTGAAATGAGTGTACATCGTAACCTTTCCAAACAGATATTTAAGATGATGATTATCAATTACAAGAGCGCCAAGACCGTCCCATAGATTGTCTAAAGCGTAAAGACTTTTTCTGCCTTTTGCGCGCGACTGGTATTCGGGTTGAACAAACGACCTGCCAAGTTCCATAAGATGAGGTAGATATTTCTTCATAAATTTTTTTGAAAAGTCGAAATACGAAGATGAGGCAAGTTTCGAAATATCGCATTCCGTACAGCGTGCCTGAGGGAAATAATATCTGTATCCGCCAATAATTTCTCTATTTTCGGGGTCCCACACAATCAGTTGTTTTTGCGGGTCGGTTTTATCGGTGTCAAACTCGTCAATATCAATATCTTTGCCTGTTCCGCCTCCTGCGTGTCTGAAAGCAATTTCTCGAATTCGTCCTACTTCGTGCATCAAAACGGGCGAAGTGTTATTGTCGAATATATAAACCTCATTACTACCGTTGTTGGTTGCTCTCAGAAACTTATCCTTAGTAAGTTCGGCAATTATTTGTTCTTTTGGCAAGGGTTCGGCAATGGGTTTCATATACGGCAAATGTAGGGTTAATTTTTTGAAATATTCATTTTTTGTTTCATTTAGTCGAAATTTTTTCTGAAAGTTTGTAACATTCGACTTTTACCCACTCTGCCCACTGCGAAGGTGTTTTTGATTTATCGAAAAAATGATATGGAATTTTTTCGCCAAAAACAATGGTAATCTCTTTATCTTTTTGTTTAAACATTTCGTTGGGAAGAAAAAGCATTTCGATATTTGCTTTTATTCCAAGCGTTTTTCGCAGGTTTGCGAGGTTATAAAAGAAGCGTGAGTTTTGCCCCGAGAAATATGCCGGAACAACATCTCTTTCATATTGTATCGCTTTTATTATGAAATTTTTATGCCATTGAAGGTCTTTTATTTCGTTTCCTGTTTTTCGCGAACAAAGACCTGCCGGAAAGTATAAAATCTGGCAGTCGGAGGCGTAGGCTTCTTCGAGTTGTTTTGCCGTTTCCTTGCTTTGACTTCCATGTTTGTTTATCGGCAAAAAAATGCCCGAAAGATTTTCAATGTAAGTCAGAATGTCGTTTACGGGGAATTTTATATTGCTGTGCCATTTCGAAATTTCGTTTATAAACAGTGTTCCGTCGAGACCGCCAAGCGGGTGGTTTGAAACAAAAAAATGCCGTCCGCCAACAGGAATATTTTCTGTGCCTATAACGCTGTATTTCACATTTATATACTGAAGCAATGCCTTAATAAACTGTTCATCTTTTAAGTTTTTATGCTTTGAAAGAAAATCGTTTACTTCGTCTTGATGGATAATTTTTTTAAGCCAAGATATTACAAAGCTGGGAATTATCTTTTTTAATGTCGGATTTTTTGCTTCCAGAATTTTATCGACATCAACTTGCAATATTAAATTATTGTCGGCATTTTCCATCAGGCAAATTTACGCATAGAATTGATTATCAAACGTAAATTATTTTCGTATTTCAGTAGGGCTCATGCTAAATGCCGCTTTGCAAAACCGGCTGAAATGTGTATAAGCAGTAAAGCCATGGTCCCAAGCGATTTCTTTTAGTGGCTTATTGGTTTGGCATATTTCCCCATATATCAGCCGAGCCTTTTCCTGTTGCATCCATTTGTAGGGAGTTTGCCCAAATACACTGTTGAACCGTTTAGTAAATTGTTGCAGCGTCATGTTCATCGCTTTTGCTAATTTACTGACGTTACCGTGTTTAACCCAATGTGTTCGCACATATCTTGAAAACGAGGTATCCTGACTTAATATTGGGTAGAAAAAATGGTAGAGGTGTTCGGCTAAATAATATAACCTTAACATAATAAGCAATTCGGTTATCTTAGCTTGCAAAAAAATTTGGCATTTAGCTCCGTCATCAAGTGTGTCTATCAGCTCATTGGCAAAATATTCCAAACGGGGATGAATTGTCAATGGTGTAAGAGTTTCCGGTTTTTGTAATATATTTTTATGAACTTTCTTATACAACCGCTCAAGGCTATAAGCATGGCACAAATTTATGTTGTCATTCAGCCGACAAACAAGCAGAATACTGTTCTCAGAGGCTTTATACGACAATTTATCGCCTGCAGGAAGAAGTACAAGCTGTCCTTTGTGAAATTCTCCACTCGGATTGTTGCGCAAAGAAAAAAACATACTCCCTTGCATGACTAATACGATTTCATTGGCAATAAGTAAGAATTCGCCGATTTTCTCATTTTTTATCCTCATTACCTCAATCATCGGCTTTGCATTCCTGTCATAGCAATAACAGGCTTTATGTTCTTCTATGTTGTAAATTTTCATAATCTACTTATATTAGTTTAGTCATTTTTTACAAAGTTACAGAGTTACAAAGATACAATTACTTTTATAATAACTGTTAGTAATTTTTTTTTTATACTTTTGAAAAAAAATAATTTTCAGATAGCGCTATGAAAGAAAAAATTTATCAAATATTTAATTATGAGGCTAATGCGATAAGAAATATTCCTGTTACCGATGCTTATAATAAAGCGGTTGATTTAATTTTTGAGTACGTCCATAAAAAAAATGGCAAAATTGTTACAAGCGGAATGGGAAAAGCAGGGCAAATTGCGCATAATATTGCCACCACTTTCAGTTCTACGGGAACTCCTGCCTCTTATCTTCATCCAAGCGAAGCGCAGCACGGTGACCTTGGAATATTACAAGAAAACGATATAATGTTGGTTATATCTAATTCCGGAAAAACAAGAGAAATTGTTGAATTGGTTGATTTAAAAAATGTTTTGTTTCCCAAAATTCCGGTAATTCTTATAACAGGTAATAAAAAAACGCCGCTTTCCGAAAAAATTGAATGTCTCATTTTTACCGGTAATCCTGCGGAAGTTTGTCCTCTTGGTCTTACCCCAACAACATCAACTACTGTTATGACTGCCATTGGCGATGCTCTTGTGGTTTTAATGATGGAAAAAATAAATTTTACGGCAGTTGATTATGCTAAGCGGCACCATGGAGGATATTTGGGTGTAAAATCGAAAGAAATATCCGACAAAATTTATACTCCGTAGCTTGTTAGCCTGAAACCTGCGTTTTTATCCCGAGTTTATTAATCATTTGCGCAATTGAATTTAATTCGTCCAAAGGTATTTTTTCAAGTTTGCTGCCGGCGGGCGTATCTCTCGATATAGTGTATATCATCACCTCCGAAGGGCGTATTTCGTCAATTGCTTTTACCCACTCGCTAAGTTCTTCTGCCGAAGTATTATCAATTTTTTGCCCTTCCGAAATGCCTCTCAAAAAAAGAGTTTGAATAATCAGTTGTCCGTTAAACTTTTTGAGGTTTTGAACCTTTTTGGCAGTTGAATAAAATTTATTGTTTGGTTTATTGATAAGATTAACAGTATTATCGCTAACAGAGTCGAGTTTCAAAATGTTTTGGTCAACTTTCAAAAGGGCATTTCTGATTTTTGAGTTTTTTATTGTTGTTGCATTTGAAAGGACTGCAATTTTTGCCTCGGGAAAAATGTTGTCTCGCAGTTTAATTGTATCGTCAATAATTTGGGGGAAATCGGGGTTCAAAGTTGGTTCGCCGTTGCCTGCAAATGTTATAACGTCAAGGTGTTGATTGTTTTCTTTCATTTCAGTCAACTTCTTTTCAAGTTCGCTGCGAACCTCTTTTCTAAGAGGTATTTTTTCGGTACACTTATAGGGACTTCTTGTTGTCAACCCGCATTCGCAATAGATGCAGTTGTAATTGCACATTTTTTTTGTTACGGGAAGAAGGTTTATCCCCAGCGACACTCCAAGTCGGCGACTTTTTACGGGACCAAAAATTATTTCGTTAAAAAGGAATGTTGGCATTTTGAATTTTTTTGCGAGGTTAAAAGTAGTAAATTATATCAATCGTTTAACGAAACTTTCGGGTTTTAATTTCATGTTTTCCAAATCCATATTTTCAATTAAAATCAGTCCGGGTTTTTTACCGCATTCAATAGTCCCGAAATTTTCTTTTTTGCCAAGTGCAGTTGCGCCATTAATTGTAGCCCACTTAATTAACTCGCTGAATGTAATATCCGGAAAATTATTTTGCAGTATTTTGAGTTCTTCCAAGATGCTCAGTTTTTTGTTTGAAGCAAGACTGTCGGTGCCTATTACGATGTTTTCGGTTTCTGCTTTAAGCATATAAACGGGCGGCAGTTTTTTTTCAATATAGATATTCGATGCGGGACAAAGGCAGAAAAACAGGTTTGGTCGTTGGGTTGCTGATTTTACAACATTGTTGGTTATGAAAGTGTTATGAATTAACATAAGGTTTCCCGATGTGGTAATTTCATTTAAAACGGCATCGATATGGCTTTTTACAAGCAATTCGGTGTTCGAGGTCAAAAATTCGATTTCGTTTTCCTTTTCCATAAAATGAATAGAGGTTACCTCGTTTGCGCAACCGAGTTTTTTCAACAATCTGAACAATGCGAGCGAGGTTGAGTAAACTGCATGAGGCACAAAATTATACGGTATATTATGGTTTGCAGAGGCTTCTGCAATTTTAATAATTTCGGCGATTTGGTTTTGCGCTTTAGTCGCATCTAAGCCAAATGTTTCGAGCAGGTTAATATATTTTATCGGGCTGTTTTCTTTTACCGCAAAAGAGGAATTGTCGTTGCAAATATCGGCGCACAGCGAGATGCCTTCTTTAAACATTTCGGCATCAGCATTGGCGATGTTTTTTATATTGTTGAGACTGTGGTTCCTATGGTTTGTTATTTGCTCAACAAAATATCCGAGTCCTTTGCCTTCGTCAATTTTGCCTTTCAGATACGACAGTTCGAGATGACAGTGGCAATTGACAAATCCCGGTGCAATAATGCCGTTGTAAAATTCGACCGAATGTTTTTCTGCCGGCAAGCCGTTTGTATCTTCAACGTCAGTTATAATGCCATTATCGTCAACGGTTATTATTCCGCGTTTAAGGGGACTGCCGGTGTTTGTAAAAATATATTGCGCCGAGAGTTTTCTCATAAATTAAGGACAATCCGTTTAAGCACAATGTTTTCTATGCTCATGTGCCTTTGCCATGTTTCGTTGTTAATGTTGTTGGTAATGTCGTAAAGTGAGCCTTTAAGTATTACATTGCGGTTCAGGCTGTTGGTAATCACTATTTCGTAATCGTGCGGTATTCCGTCTTTAATGTATTTTGGCGCTTCGAAAAAGGTTTGTTTTCCGCCCAACGATACGCTATCGGCTCTCACCGTAAACATTAATGCTTTGGCATCTACCGACCGGTCGTTGGGGAACAGCGTGGCGGTAAATTTCAGCGAATATGTTTCGTTTCTCAAGATTGTTATTTCAAAGTCGGTATCTTCATCAGAGACAGGATAGTAGTAGTTTCTTTCATGAGGCCACACGTTTGCTCTTATCTCGGCTTCTATTTTTATTTGTTCATCAAAAGCAGTTTCCATTTCGCTGAGTTTTGCCAGTGTTTTTTCATAAATAGAGGCTAATTTCTTGGGTTTTTTCAGAAAATAATAGCGCAGTGTTTTATCGAATGTCTCTTTTGTGTAGCCATATTTTTCGGCAATGTAATAGTATGTTGTTGTTGAATCGATGTTTGGAATCCATTCCTGAACAGACGGATTTGAAGCAAGACCGTTGGCAAGTTGCATCTCGGTAAAAAGAGACACAAGGTCTTTTTTGGGGATAATATTTTTTTTATCAGGCTTTTCTATAACGTTTGTGCAGGAAGCCAAAAGCAATATTATCAATATGAAAATGTATCTGTTAAAAACCATGTTTATTTAAATAACTTACAAACGGCAAATATACGCACAGAATTTAAATCTCTTTCATTAAAAATCTTTTTGTTAAGTAGCGTACAGGATACCACGCTGCCCAGTATCCTATTAATAATACTGTTGCCGGAACAATAATAAAATCTTTCAGTTTGAGAACAACCGGATAAGCGTCCATCAGTAGCGATTCGCTGTGAAGCCGCACCAGTCCGAATGTTTGTTGAAGCCAGCAGACAAAGAACCCCAAAATAATTCCTGCCACTGCGCCGATTATCGAAATAAGCCAGCCCTCAAAAATGAATATTTTCTTTATCAAATCGTTGTCGGCGCCAAGACTTTGCAGTATTTCAATATCGCGTTTCTTTTCAATTATAAGCATTGTAAGCGAGCCTGTTATGTTAAACGAAGCGATTAAAAGTATCAACGTTAAAATTACAAATATTGCAAGCCGTTCCGATTTCATCACTTTGTAAAAAATCTCTTGCTGTTCGTATCTGTTTTGCACCACATAATCGGCGCCGAGGGTTTTTGCTATTTTTTTCTTTATCACATCGGTTTCCGCCTCTTTTATTACTTTTATTTCAACCGAACTCGACATATTTTCGTTATCGGTCAGACGTCTAACAAAATCGATGGGAAGATATACATATTTTGAGTCGTAATCTTTTTCTACTTCAAAAATGCCTGAAGGGAAAATATATTCTCTGTTGAATGCGTTTTCGGCGTTTAGACTTGTTGCGCCTTTTCGCGGAACATAAACAAAAAGAGGTGTTATGAAATTAATTCTAATTCCCAGATATTGCGACACACCCAAGCCGGGTACGGCAAATTGCCTTTCGTTTTCGTCTTCCAGAATAAATTCGCCGTCCCACATCGCATTGTTGATGTCGGTTACTTTGTGGTAATTGTCGTCAACGCCTTTTATCATTGCAATAAATTGCCCTTCGTCATATCTAAGCAGCGCATTTTCTTCAAGAGTAAGCGAATAGGCTGATATGCCTTCGGTGTTCGCCAGAAGCGTTATCATTGCGGTATCGGCTTCGAATGTTTTGCCTTGTGCTGCGGTAATTTTTATATCGGGGTCGAAGGTATTGAAAATAGAACTTACCAACTTTTCGAGACCGTTAAATACCGACAGCACAATAATAAGCGTCATTGTGCCAACGGTAACTCCGGCTACCGAAACCGCCGAAATAACATTAATTGCGTTTCGCGATTTCTTGGCGAACAAATATCGTTTTGCTATGTAAACCGACAGTTTCATTTCATTGTTTTTTTAGCGGTTACAAGCAATCCGGTTCCTGTTTTGTGAGTTGAATTAACATCAATACAGTTGAGAATTAGCGAAACAGGAAGAAAAATCAAATACCAAAACGGAAGAACAATAAAGAAAAGATACGAAACATTGAGCATCTTAATAGGATATTTCATTGACAGCAACCACGATACAGCGCCGGCATTTCCATAAGTATATTCCGCATTTATATCGGTAAAACCTGCCGTTGAAAGTTTTTCGCTTATCTCTTCGCGACTGTAACCGTTTCGCACGTGCTCTTCAATAAACGAGTTGTCGTTTGCGTGGTGAGCATCGGAACCGCCTTTGTCGGAAGGAGTTGAGATTACAAGTACGCCATTGTTTCGCAACGCTTTATGAAAATTTTGAAAAACTTTCACATCGTCTTCAATATGCTCAATAACATCTACCGACAGAATTATATCGTAACAATCCTCATCGTCAAAGGCGGCAAGGTCGGCAACCCGAAACGAAACCCTGTGTGCCAAACCTGCTTTTGCAAAAAAACTTTCACAATCTTTAATGTGTTCGGTATCAATGTCAATGCCTGTTATGTTACAGTTTTTGTTCATCTTTTGCATTCGCCACGAGTATTGCCCAAATCCGCAGCCGGCATCAAGTATTTTCAAATCGGTTTTGGTATTTGCCAACACTTTGCGAAGTGTTTTTTTAATGTGCCATGCGCGCAGCAACAACACGTCTAACGAAAAATAAAACAGCCTTCGCATAAAAAGCGAGCCGGAAAAAAATTTGCCCAATGTTTTTTTTATGGGGTCGTATTTCATCGTTATCAGGCTTTTAGCAGTTGGTCTATTTTTTCTATATAATCCAAACTGTCGTCAATCTGAAACGCTACTTCGGGCACTATCCGCAGTTGCGACCGTATTTTATTTCCCAATTCAAATCTTATTTTTGCGCTGTTTGCATCAATATTATCCATAACCTCCAGCCTGTTTGCCGAAGGAAAAACACTGATGAAAGCCTTTGCAAACGAAAGGTCGGGACTTACTCTTACTCGGGTAACCGTAATAAGTTTACCATGTGCAAGTTCATTGCCCTTTTTAAGAAAAATATCGGCAAGTTCTTTTTGCAGCAACCGCGATATTTTTTTTTGTCGTGTAGTTTCTTCCATAGTTCATTTTATTTTGCAGCAAAGGTAATAAAAGTTGAACCGTCAAATATATTTAAATACCATTAAAAAATATTCCACTTTTTTTGTGGAATAGAATAATAGCAATATCTTTGCCGCGATTTCATAATGAAATGGAAATAAATTTTGATAAAAAGTATTTAGAGGAGTTGTACTATACCGGCAAGACAACGAATAAAAAATATAGTTTTCAGCCGCAAATTGCTGCAAAGTATCGTAAAGCTATTGATATTCTTGAGTCTGTTACCGGAATAGAAGACCTTTTCAGATATAATGCTTTACATTATGAAAAGTTAAAAGGCAACAAAAATGATTTGGAATCAGTCCGCGTCAATAACCAATACCGGATTGAGTTCAAAACAACCCAAGTAATTTCTGAAAATATTATAACAATATGTAATATAGTAGAATTATCAAACCATTATAAATAAAGGCAGTATGGCAAATATAAAATTTGGATTTACCCCCACGCACCCCGGCGAAGTATTGAAAGACGAAATAGAATATCGCGGTATTTCGCAAAGTCGCTTAGCAAAGCAAATGGGAATATCGTATAAAATTTTGAATGACATTCTTAACGAACGCCGACCAATTACTACCACTACGGCAATGATGTTTGAAGCCGCATTAGACGTTCCTGCCTATTCGCTTATAAATATTCAAACCAAATATAATATGCAGATAGCGCAAAAAGACAACAAACTGCTTTCCCGTCTTGCCAAAATACGCAAAATGGCGGCGGCGCTTTAAATTACATTTTTAACATTTAACAGTATAATCATCATGGAAACAGTAGTTAGCGGAATACGTTCAACAGGCAATCTGCATCTTGGAAATTATTTCGGAGCAGTACAGAATTTTATTAAAATGCAGCATGAAAACAGATGCTTCTTTTTTATTGCCGATTATCATGCTTTGACCACTCACCCAAATCCCGCCGACCTTCATGGAGCAATTAAACAGGTGTTAGCCGAGTATCTTGCGTGCGGAATCGACCCCGAAGTTGCAACCGTTTTCATACAAAGCGATGTGCCCGAAGTTGCCGAACTGTATCTGCTTCTTAACATGAATGCCTATGTGGGTGAACTTGAAAGAACTGCATCATTTAAGGAAAAAATAAGAAAACAGCCCGATAATATAAACGCCGGACTTTTAACATATCCCGTTCTGATGGCGGCAGATATAATAATTCACAGGGCTGCAAAGGTTCCCGTTGGAAAAGACCAAGAGCAGCATCTCGAAATGACCCGCCGTTTTGCAAGGCGATTTAACTCTATGTATGGCGTGAATTATTTCCCCGAGCCCGATGCATATAACTTTGGAAAGCAACTTGTTAAAATTCCCGGACTTGATGGTTCGGGCAAAATGGGCAAAAGCGAAGGAAACGGAATTTTTCTTGCCGATACTCCGCAGGAAATAAGAAAAAAAGTAATGCGAGCCGTTACCGATACAGGTCCCACTGCGCCTAACCAAGAGCCTTCGGAGCCGATAAAAAATCTTTTTACGCTTATGGAAGTAGTGTCTGAGCCGACTACCGTAACATACTTTAAAGAGAAATTTGCTTCGTGCGAAATACGTTACGGCGACATGAAAAAGCAATTAGCCGAAGACGTTGTGAAAACAGTTGAGCCTATAAGGATTAGGATAAACGACATCTTAGCCGATAAAGCATACCTTTCGAAAGTGGTTGCCGCCGGAGCCGAAAAAGCCCGCGAAAGCGCCGCAAAAACAGTGCGCGAAGTGCGTGAAATTATTGGTTACAGGGCAATTTAAAAGTTCAACCGCTCCATTGCTTTAACCCACCTGTCGGGCAGTTCGTTGCGTTTGGCGTTCAGATAATCATCGTGCGAGCAGGCAATATGTGTGGTTTTACCTTCGTTATCAGACAATTCCAACCACCATCTTTCGGTCAGATTGCTCTTTATGAAAATAAGATTGTCGTCAATGCCGCTAACCTGCACGTGGTATTTTGTAAATCTTCCCGAACTGTTTTGTCCTGCCGGCTCAGGCGTTTCGTGCTGTTTTTGAGCAAATCCTTCAATAAAAAACCAGATAATTTGAGCAGCAAGCGCAGATGTTTGATTGCGTATATCGAAATTGGGATTTATTTCAAAAAGGCTGAATAACTTGAGATTATCGGAAATTCCGGAGTATCGGGCAAGTAGGCAAATCTCTTCGCCGTAAAATCCGTTGGGCGATGGCAACATTGTACCCGGAGCGTCCGATTGCCTTACCGCCGAAATATCTAAAACAACGGCATCGGAGTCTCTTAACAGCGGCTCAGTCAAGTGGATAGA
>Ga0082212_10005851_pt1 | contig 16676 bp, 12 predicted proteins | sample TergutNt197P3_FD_71548 | JGI IMG/M metagenome (GOLD analysis project Ga0082212, IMG submission 71548) | Neocapritermes taracua P3 segment gut microbial communities from Petit-Saut dam, French Guiana - Nt197 P3 | ecosystem: Host-associated > Arthropoda: Insects > Digestive system > Gut ... | reverse complement strand
TAACCCATTATAACGTATTAACCACGTTTAGTCAATATGTGCAAAAAGAATGGATTTGAATGTTTTGTTCAAATGTTGTGTTTGATAAGAATGTCTTTTTTGCCTCAAAAATCGCACTTTGCATATTTGATGCGTTCGCCGTCTCTGTCAAGCCAAAATCACTTAATAACTGATGACAATTAGGTGATGATCTTTGCTTTCGATATAGGAGATTGATATGGTGATATATTTGGAGCTGTCATAGCGGCCGGTGTAGTACCACCCCTTGAGCTCTATACGGGAAGTTTGTTCGGCGTCAAGCTTTTTCAAGGCTTTCTCATAAAACGCTACCAGATCCGCTAAAGACTGGTCGCTGTTCAAGGTCAAGGATCTCGGTGTGGTGACAATTTTAGTTGCGTTTCGTGGCGTCAAGAGTGTCTCCATGTCATCTTTATCTTTTTTGTCGGAGGAGCATGAAGTTAAAGCCGGAATCATCAGGGCGATGATAAGGACCGTTATTAATTTTATGAGTTTTGTTCCCGGAAGGCTTTTATTTTCCATTATAATATATCCTTTTGAAGAATTTAGAAGAGAGAGGCGGGGAAAGAGAGGCGGGGAAGAGGGGCTGGGAAAGAGAGCGTGGAGGAGAGCCCAGGTTATGAGCTGAGATCAGGATATAGGTTCTGAAGTTAAAGTGTGTGTATAGAAACCGAGGCACAACCTTTGGTCGTTATCCATCGGTCGTGCCTTGTGTCGTTATAAATACACATTGTTCTTGTTGTTGCTCGGAAATCGATAATGAGCGGTTCCGCGAAGCGTCAATAAAAAACAAGAAAATCCACATTCTGAATACTGAATACTGAATACTGGATACTTGCGGGCAGAGCCCGCGTTAGTAAGTGACAGTGATCCAATACCTGCTCCCTCCGTCTGAAATGGAGATTGTGATGGTTTTGTTGTCACCATATGTGCCGGCATAATACCAACCGCCATATGGTTTCTTTGTGGTATCAACAAGGCTTTTTTGTGTGGCGCCTATCTTTCTCAAGGCGCTCTCATAGTAAGCGATCAAATCTGACGCGGACTGAGTGCTGGTCATGACCAAGGATTTCGGTGTGTCACTGACAATTTTTGCACCACTTGGCGTCATGTCTTTAACCATCTGTGGATCTCTTGAAGGCGTATCGACGACAACACCGTTGCTGTCGACCGTAACGTTTTTGGATTCAACTTTTGTGCTGTTGTTGCTGCTTTTGCTGCTGTTGTTACTGCTGCTACCATTGTTACCGTTGCCGCCATTGTTGTTATTGCCGGTGACTGCGTTGAGCACTGAACTCAACGTTGTGGAAGCATCGTCGGTGGCTTCCGAGTCGTCGTTGTCGGCTTGCGTGTTGTTGTCGGCGGATGCCTGAGTTTGCTGGCTTTGGGTAGTGGGGGTCTGGAAGACAGCGTTGTCGTTCTGACTTGCCGCGAAGACCGTTAGTGCGGAAAGGCACAAAAGGGCAACAAAAACGGCGGAAATAACCAGAACTTTCTTCATAATAACTTCCTCCTCAATCGTCGGGTGAAACTCAATCGTCGGGTGAAACTCAATCGTCGGGTGAAACTCAATCGTCGGGTGAAACTAATCGTCGGATGAAACTAATCGTCGGATGAAACTAATCGTCGGATGAAACGAGGTGTCAATTGTACGCCAACTGTGACTAGGCTTTGATTTTCTTGCACTCTTCTGTAAGAAGGGGGACAACATCAAAGAGGTCGCCTACGATTCCATAATCGGCTACAGTGAAGATGTTGGCTTCGGGATCTTTGTTGATGGCTACGATGACCTGGGACGAGAACATACCGGCCAGATGTTGGATGGCTCCGGAGATCCCACAAGCAATATAGAGAGTGGGGGAGACTGTTTTGCCGGTTTGGCCGACTTGGAATTCGTAGTCCCGTAACCCTCCGTCAACTGCGGCGCGGGAGGCGCCTACCGCCGCTCCCAGGACGTCGGCCAGCTCTTCCAATATGGAGAAGTTTTCAGCGGTTTTCATACCTCTGCCCCCGGAGACGATGATGTTGGCTTCAGTTAGCGGGACACGGCCTGCCGCTTGCATGATGACTTCTTTCAGGATAGCTCTGAGATCGGTGGCGTCCACATTGACAGCAACGTTAATGGTTTCCGGCGTTTTCGCTGATTCTACCGCCGGGAAGCTGTTGGGGCGAATGGTGGCCATGACCGGTCGAGCCGCAGGGCTTGCGATTTTGGCGTTGACTTTGCCGGCGTAAAGAGGGCGGCTGAATGTGACATAGGCTGCTGCATCGCCGGTCATGGTGGTGCAGTCGGAGGCCAGGCCTACACCTACCCGTTGGGCGACGCGGGGGGCCAGATCTTTGCCGACGGCGGTGTTGCCGAATAGCACCAAGCTGGGTTCGTTCTCTTTGATGAGTTTGGCCAATACAGATGTGTAGGCGCCTGTGGTGTAGTTCTCCAGTTTGGCGTCGTCGGCGAGATAGACTTTGTCGGCGCCGTATTGTCCGGCTTCATTGGCCAAGTTGCCGATGCCCGCGCCCAAGATGACGGCGGCCAGCTCCTCGCCTTTTTCTGCAGCCAGTTTGGCACCTTGACTTAACAGTTCGAATGATATTTTGCGTATGTTGCCTTGCGTTTGCTCAACAACAACCCATATTCCTTTAGACATTAAGCTTTTCAATCCTCCTCATGATTAATGGGTAGATAATCTTTGCGGTTAGATAATCTTTGCTTCTGAGTGCAGTAACGAGGCCAGTTCCGCGGCGGCTTGCGCCGGGTCGCCCGGGATCAGTCGTCCTGCTTGCCGGCCTGGGGGTAATGAGTATTCCAGGACGGTCATTTTGGCGGCTACGTCTTCGGCGCTCAGGCTGAGATCAGCTAAAGATAAGGCTTTGAGTTCTTTTTTCTTGGCTTTCATGATGCCGGGGACTGAAGGATAGCGTGGGTCGTTCAAGGATTTTTGTGCCGTGATGACTGCGGGCAGAGGTGTTTCGATGATTTCTATGCCGCCGTCGATTTCTCTGGTAACAATGGCTTTGTCGCCTTGGACGTCGATTTTGGTGGCGACGTTGACATGGGGTATGCCTAGGATTTCTGCGACTCGGGCCGGAACCTGGGAGGATTGGTCGTCGATGGCGACTTTTCCGGAAAGAATCAGGTCGTAGTTCTGCGTTGAGATGGCTTTGGCCAGCGCCTGAGCGGCCGTGTATTGGTCGGCGCCTTCCAGAGCCGGATCGTCAACAAGTACCGCACGGTCGGCGCCCATAGCTAAAGCTGTGCGCAAGGTGGGTTCTACTGTCTTCTGGGTACCCATGCTGACGACGATGATTTCGCCTCCCAGACGTTCTTTGAGAAGCAGGGCTTCTTCGACGGCGTTTTCATCGTATGGGTTCATAATCTGAGTGACGCCGTCGGCGTTGATCTGGGTGTTGCCGCTTAGGACGATCTTGGCTTCGGTATCGAAGACCTGCTTCACAAGCACTACAATGTTCAATTTTCTTCCTCCTGTGAGCTTAGTATTTTGGAGTTCTGTCCGAAGGAATAAGGATCCTTCGGACAGAACGTGCACTTTTGGGTAATCCGGTAACGGATGTCTGATTATTCAGGGAGCGGGACTTGGCAACCTGATAACCTGTTAACTTGGCAACCTGGCAAACCTGATAACCTGATAATGGTCTCCTGATAACGGTCTATTGACAAACGTCCCTATTAATTATCAAGCATTACTTGGCAATTGTCAATAGGCTGAAGGATATTAGAATTCTTTGAGCAAGGCTGCGGAGATCACGACCCGTTGGACTTCGCTGGTGCCTTCATAGATTTCGGTGATCTTGGCGTCGCGCATCATGCGTTCGACCGGATATTCTCGGCTGTAGCCGTACCCGCCGAAGATTTGAACGGCTTTGGTGGTGACCCACATAGCGACTTCGGAGGCGTAGAGTTTCGCCATGGCGGATTGTTTGCCGTAGGGTTTGCCTGCGGAATCCAGATAGCCGGCTTGATAGATCAGCAGTCGGGCTGCTTCAATCTGGGTGGCCATGTCGGCCAAGACGAATTGCGTGTTCTGTTGTTCGGCAATGGGTTTGCCGAATTGAACGCGCTCTTTGGCATATTTGACTGCGGCTTCGTAAGCACCTTGCGCGATGCCCAGAGCTTGGGAGGCGATGCCGATTCGGCCGCCGTCGAGGGTTTTCATGGCGATCTTGAAGCCTTGGCCTTCTTCGCCCAACAGGTTTTCTTTGGGGATGCGGCAGTCTTCAAATATCAGCTCATAGGTGGCGGAGGAACGGATACCCAGTTTCTTCAGTTTTTGACCAAAGGTGAACCCGGGGGTTCCTTTCTCAACGATGAAGGCGCTGATGCCTCTGTGCCCTTTACTGCGATCGCTTTGGGCGAAGATCACATAGGTGTCGGCGTAGTAGGCGTTGGTGATGAAGATTTTGGAGCCGTTCAATACCCAGCTGTCTCCGTCGGCAACATACATGGTGCGGGTGCCGGAGGCGTCGCTGCCGGCCATGGGTTCGGTGAGACCGAAGGCGCCAAGCGCTTTGCCTTCCGCCAAAGGTTTCAAGTATTTGAGTTTCTGTTCGTGGGTGCCGAATTTGTAGATGGGAAAGGAGCCCAAGGATACGTGGGCTGACAGAGTTACGCCTACCGACGCGTCGACGCGGGACAGTTCTTCTACGGCGATGGCGTAGGAGATATAGTCGCCGTCTACACCGCCGTATTCTTCGGGAAAGACGATGCCTGTGAGTCCCAATTCGCCCATTTGGTCGAAGAGTTCCCGGGAGAATTCTTCGTTCTCGTCACGTTCTTCCAGGCCGGGCAGGCATTGTTCTTCGGCGAATTTTCTCACCATAGCGCGCATCATGGTTTGGTCTTCGGTCAGTTCAAAATTCATAGGATCCTCCTTAGTGATATTGAGTTTTGGGTTAGTAGCTGTAGAATCCGCGACCGGATTTGCGGCCCAGCCAGCCGGCGTTGACGTATTTGCGGAGCAACGGGCATGGTCTGTATTTGGAATCCCCTAAGCCTTTATGCAAGACTTCCATAATGGCTAGGCAGGTATCCAGACCGATGAGGTCGGCCAGAGCCAAGGGTCCCATGGGATGGTTCATCCCGAGTTTCATAACTTCGTCTACGGCTTCGGGGGTGGCTACGCCTTCATAGACGCAGTAGACCGCTTCGTTGATCATGGGCAACAGAACCCTGTTGGAAACAAATCCGGGAAAATCGTTGACTTCCACAGGGGTTTTTTCCATCTTCAGGGTTATTTCTTCGATGATCTTGTAGACGTCGTCGGTGGTGGCCAGACCGCGAATGATTTCCACCAGTTTCATGACCGGCACGGGATTCATGAAATGCATGCCGATGACTTTTTCCGGTCGGTTGGTCACGGCGGCGATTTCGGTGATGGGCAGTGAGGATGTGTTGGAAGCCAGAATGGTATGTTCCGGGCACAGCTGATCAAGCTTTGAAAAGATTTCGGCTTTAATCTGCATGTTTTCCACGGCGGCCTCAATTACCAAATCCGCGTTTTTGCCGTCTTCTAATGATGTTGAGGGGGTGATCAAGCCTTGGATTTCCGCTTTGCGGTCGGCGGTCATTTTGCCTTTGTCCACATTGCGGCTTAAGTTCTTGTCAATAATCGAAAGTCCCCGATCAACGAATTCGTCTTTGATGTCATTGAGGATGACTTTGTACCCGGCTTGGGCTGCCACCTGTGCAATGCCTCCGCCCATTTGTCCTGCGCCAATGACCATGATTGTCTGTACATTCATGTGTGATTCAAAACCCCTTTCTCTTTTGTGGTTCGTAGTGTGGTTCAAGAGACGTTGTGCGTGCGTATCTTGTTGGCAGGCATCACCACCTATTCGTGGGTTCGGATTCGAGATTCGAAATTCGTGGTTCGCGATGGCGAGCCACGAATTTCGTGTCTGCTGCTATTGTGGCAGATCTGAGGGCTGCTGCTGTTGCGGCCGTTCTGAGGTCCCGACTAAATCAACCCCGCGATCAATTCTGACGGGTCAATAACAGTTAAGCCTTTTTCAGGATCAACTTTTTCTTTGAGACCGTCCGTCAGCATGGTCATGCAGAAAGGACAGTTGGCGCCGATGGCTTGGGGGTCTTTTGCCAGGGCCTGATCCAGGCGTGTCAGGTTGATGCGTTCGCCGAGATGTTCTTCCATCCACATACGTCCGCCGCCGGCACCGCAACAGAAGCTTTTGTTATGATGGCGGTCCATTTCAACCAGGGTGACGCCGGGAACCATGTTGAACAGCGCCCGGGGGGCGTCGAATTCTTGTTGGTAGCGGCCCAGGTAGCAGGAGTCGTGGTAGGCGATGCGTTTCGGTTCCGGTGCGGCTTCGGTGTTCAGGGTCAGTTTGCCGTCGTTGATAAGCTGATTGATCAGCTGGGTATGATGAAGGACTTCGTAGTCGCCGCCGAATTCGGGATACTCGTTTTTCAGGGTGTTGAGGCAGTGGGGACAGGCGGTGACGATCTTCTTGACTTTGTAACCGTTCATGGTTTCGACGTTTTCAGCGACAAGGGCTTGGTAGGCGTATTCGTTACCGGTTCGCCGGACGAAGTCGCCGCAGCATTTTTCTTCTGTTCCGAGGATAGCGTAGTTGACGCCGGCTGCCGTAAGGATCTTAACAACGGCTGTGGCGACTTTTTGGGAGCGGGCGTCGAAGGATCCGGCACAGCCGACCCAGTAGAGGTATTCGATGTTTTCGGGGTTCTCAGCATCCCGGAGCAGGGGGACGTTCAGGTCTTTGGCCCAGTCTTCCCGTTTGCTGGAACCGACACCCCACGGGTTGGAGTTGTTTTCGACGTTGCGTAAGGCGATGAGCAGTTCGGAGCTGAGGTCGCCTTCCATCATAGCCTGGTAACGGCGCATATCGACTATTTTGTTGACGTGTTCGTTGGAAACGGGGCATTGGATTTGACAGGACATGCAGGTGGTGCAAGACCATATGACGTCATCTGTGACCACATCTTTGATGAGGTTTTTATTGAGGATGGCGGCGTCTTCGGGATTCTTTTCGGCAATCTCTGCCAGCTTGTCTTCGTTTTCTTCGCCGGTGGAGGTTAATCCGTATTTCTTCATGACGCTGCCTTTGTCGATGAGGTGGTATTTCAAGGTGCGGCTGATGAGTTCTTTGGGATTGAGGGGTTTGCCTGTCAGGTTGGCGGGACAGTTGTCCATACACCGGCCGCATTCGCCGCAGGAGAAGCTGTCCAATAATTGTTTCCAGGTGTAGGCTTCAACTCTCGATACGCCGTATTCAGTGAGACTTTCGTCTTCGAGATCCATGGGTTTGATCTGGCCGCCCACGGGTTTCAAGGAGGCGAAGTAGGAGTTGAGGGGTGCGGCGAAGAGGTGAAGGTGTTTTGAGTTGGGGATATAGACGATAAAGGTCAGGAGAACGACCATGTGAACCCACCAGAATATGGCGCCAAACAGTTCCAGGGAGGAGTGCGTCATGCCGCCGAGGAGGGACCCCATCAGTTGGTACATGGGAGCGAATTGGAATGAAATGATTTCGGGTTCAAGGGCTAAACGGGCACCGGCGTAGAGCCAATCTGTCAGGATGATGCCCATGATGAAGAGGACAACCAACATGGCGTCCATCGTTCTGTACAGGCGAGCCGGTCTGATGATCCATCTGCGGATAAGGGCAACAATCAAGGCGATGAACAGACCTGTGGCAAGAATGTCTTTAATCATGAAGAGGATGGATCCGAAAGTGTTTTCAAGGAACCCCATGGGATGTTCCGGGAACAGTTCGTTCCAGACAAAGGGGATTTCACTGAGCACAATGAAAATAAAGCCCCAAAAAATGACTGTGTGCGCCAGGCCATAGGGTTCGTTCAAGAGTTTGTTCTGCAGGAGAACGTTTTTGGTAAAGTTTTTTATCCGGCCTGGAACCCGGTCAAATCTATTTTCCGGAGCGCCTAACATCACATAGGCGACTTTTTTTCGGAGCGCCATGATAAAAGCGACGGCGGCGACGATGATCAGAAGGGAAAAAATAATAAGCCACGGGATACTTTGCATTGAACCATCTCCTCAATAAATAGTGTTTTGGGTGGGTTGTCCGCTTCGGGATCATGGGTGTCCGCCGAAACGGATCCGGGACGTTGGTCGCAAGAATTGAGTCCGGAAATCATGCTTTTGTACGAAATCATAAAATTCCGACCATTACTTCTAATTCTATATAATCTTGCGCTATCCTCTTTCATCTTTGACAAGATGCGGGTAAAATTATGAGAAAGTTTTAACAGTTGAGTTGCTTTGGTGGGAAGAGGTCTGGCAAAGAAAAATTGGAGGCTCAACTTAGTGTCTTGAGGGATTAATTATACTCGATTTCTGCGTGAATTTCAAGGGATTTTTGAGATAGCTGCCCGGTGCGCGTTTTTGTGCGGTTTTGTTGCGCGCGTTTTTGTTGAACCCGTAATAAAAGCATGTTTATATCAATTGACACATTGTGCAAAATCGACTAAAGTAGATGTGTGACTTTTTGTGTAATAATGCGGGCTTCGCCCGCAAGTATTCAGTATTCAGTATTCAGTATTCAGGATTCAGAATGTGGATTTTCTTGTTTTTTATTGACGCTTCGCGTCTATAAGCGACTAAGGAAGTTTTTTCAGGGATTGATGTTAAGTGTTCGTGTTCATCCTGGCGAGGATACGCCTGTGGTACCGGTGCACCGGTCTGCCGTGGGAAGTAAAGGAGTGATTGATGTGAAAAGGATACAATCCGGGCTTGTGATTATCTTGGTGATGTTCTTGGGGCTGACAGCGTTCGGATGTGGCAAGAATGGCGATTCTAATGTTAAGGATCAGGGGGATGTCGCGCTTGTGGAGGAGTCTTCGGGCCTTCAGTTGGAAGATGTTGATGAGGAGGGGACAGATGTGACGGATAGCAACGGCGGCAACGATAATAGTGGCACCAATGGCGGTAGCAGCAGCGGCAATACCGGCAATAGCGGCAGCAGTGGTAATACGGGGAATAGCGGGAGCACAGGGAACAGTGGAAATACGGGGAATAGCGGGAGTACCGGGAATAGCGGGAGTACGGGGAACAGCGGTAATACCGGCAGTGCCACAACTTATAAGCAAGGGACTTTGTCAGGAAACAGTTATTCGAGTCAGTTTCTGAATCTTAGATTTAGTGCTCCAAGTGGCTATACGTTGGGAAGCTCTTCACAAATGGCAACATGGCGGGAAGAAATTAATATGGGGATATTCGAGAATAAAAGCGGAAAAGCAGGCACAGTCTATGAAATGATGGTGAGAAGCAATAGAGAAATTCCTGTTGCATCTGTCATGGTAGATACGAATGCCAACATAGATTTGAGCCAATATATTACTAATTACAAAGACTTTATGAGTAGTACGAGCAAAGTGAGATATAATTTTAAGAAGGATCCACCAAAGGATGTGCAGTTTGCGGGACAAACCTATACGGTTATTAAGGCCACGTTTCCACACGAGGCAGAAGTGTCAGTGCTTGGAATGAAGACAAAACAGACAATACAATTGGATACTGAGATTTATTTTAGAAAAGTAGGCAACACCGTGGTTGTTGTGGCTATTTCGTGGTACGAAGGTCCAGGTAATTATGATAGCCCGAGCGTGTTGCGGAACAAGTTCACATCTTTCTAACTACAACAACATGCATAATTCCATGATTTGAGACTGAAGAAACGGAAAGAAAACATGGCGAAATTACCGGAGGAAGGATTGTAAAAGTGCCATCAGGGCCCGCTGCAAAGCGATTAACGATTAAGATCTTTTGCGGTGGCCCTTGTTTTCAGAACTTGATTATTACACAATCTTGTTATAGTATCTTTATATATTAGTTCGGATCAAGGGGAGGGAGTCGGGAAGCCTCTCGACAAAGAGATGGGCGAAATCAAACAGTATGAACCCCTATGGGGATCCTGGTATATTGAATCCCTCATTGGTGAGGGTTCCTTCGGTAAAGTCTACAAAGTCTGCCGGAAAGAATACGGCAAGACATATTATTCTGCTGTCAAAATCATCTCCATACCTCATGACCAAGCAGAAATCCGACAGATAAGAAACCAGGGGCTTGACGACGCGTCCATGCGCAATTTTCTCTTAGCTCATGTCAAAGATATCCTCAGCGAAATCGATATGCTTAACAGCTTACATGGCAACACCCATATTGTCAGTTTCAAAGATCACAAAGTTATCGAGAAGACCGACACTTTTGGTTGGGATATCCTGATCCGCATGGAGCTGCTGACCAATCTCTCAGATTATTCACTCCAAAACCCGATGACTCATGCCGAAATAATTAAGATGGGCATACATATTTGCCGGGCGCTGGAACTTTGCGCGAAAAACAACATCATCCATAGAGATATCAAATCAGACAACATCTTTGTTTCGCAGCACGGCGACTATAAACTGGGAGACTTCGGGATTGCCAGGCAGGTTGAGCGCACCATGTCCGGAATGTCCAAGAAAGGGACTTACTCAACGATGGCCCCGGAGGTGTTCAAAGGAAAGCCATACGGTGCCAGTGTTGACACCTACGCTTTGGGCATAGTCATGTACAGTCTGTTGAACAAGAGCCGACCGCCGTTCATGCCGGAATATCCGCAACCAATCGTTCCTAACGACCGTGACAACGCACTGAACAGGCGTATGAAAGGGGATCCCGTTCCGCCCTTGGCGAATGTAGGCCCTGAACTCAACGCAATAATCTTGAAGGCTTGTGCTTTCAGCCGTGAGGATCGGTTCACCAATCCCACTGAGATGAGGGCGTCGTTGGAAATTGTGGCGGGGATGCAACAGTATGTGTCAGAAACATCAGGAAGAGCAGGCAGAGCATCGGGACAGGGGCAAGATGGAACCTTGCGTCTGGTTCCCGAATCAACAGATGGCATGTATTATGAGAATGTATCAACGAATAATGAAAACTACTCCGTTCCTGACCAGAGGCTAGAGCATGAGCCTGTTTCCTCAATAGGTGAAAAGGAACACATAACTGACCGACTTGAATTCGCAAGCGGTGGCGGGATCGTTGGTGATGACAGACCGCAAGTAGCTCCTGCGCTAAAGCAAACACACAAGAAAAGAACTCTCCTGATTGCTTGTTGTGCATTCTCTGTCGTGATACTGGCTCTTGTTGCGGCCTTTGTAACAGGCATTCTTCCAGGATTTGGATCAGATCGAAGCGTCACAGGATGCGGCATCAGTATTGATGGCCAGATAGAATTCGTTTTGTCGGATCAGGATGAGGCTCAAGCTGTGTTGGCTGAATTGGCCGACTATTACACCGAACAACTTAGAACGATTAGCAACGAGGTATCTTCTGTGGAGCATCTGGAGAAGGTGGAATACATTGAGACCAAAGATGTTTCACAGAGAATAATGGGAAGACAGGAAGTCCTCCAAGCCTTAATCAAGGGGAAACCCCAAACGTTTGAGCACGCTGTGATAGAAGGAGAAACGATTCAGGATATCTCTAAGAAGTATGAGGTTGCGACAGATGCTCTCTTGGCTGAAAACGAAGGGATCGAGGAAACTCTTGCCGAAGGGCCTGCTGTTATCGAACTGAATATCATGTTGCCGTATCTCAATGTGATTGTGAAGGGCAAGGGTATACTCATTGAGGATATAGAATTCGAAACAGAGACAAAGAAGGATGACAATCTGCTTTGGGATGAAGTCAAGATATCACAACCAGGTGAAAAAGGTTCTAAGAATACGGCATGCACCTATACATCAAGGAATGGTGTTGTCACTGGAAAAATTGTTCAGGATGAAGAAATCACGAAACAGCCTGTTAAGGAGGTTGTTCTTAAAGGTGCGAAATCAGTTGTTTGCAGTTTCGACTCCAAAGGCATAACCAGTGAAAAGCTCGCGGCTATGGTAAAAAGCGGTGAAATACCGTACAATGTATCAGAATTGCATTTAGCCAGTAATAGTCTTACAGATATTTCCCCTTTGAAATCGTTGACGGGACTGAAAGTACTTGGCTTGGGTAATAATAACATAAGTGATCTTACACCTCTAGAATCGCTGGCGAACTTAACTATGCTAGACTTAAACTCTAATAATTTCAGAGACATAACTCCCTTGAAGTCTTTGACATCTTTAGAATTACTCGGCTTAATTTCGAACGATATAAGTGAAAGTCAGTGTATAGAGTTGGAGGCAGCGTTGCCTTATTGCGGTATTATTTATAAACTCGACTTGGGACCGGGTATATGGATGCCGGCACCTGCTTGGTAGGAGGTTGTTATGCAAACGTGATTTTTGAAGAATCTATTCATAAATATATAGAGCATTAAATGAATTTAAAAACGAGGGGGGAGCATCGAGAAACCACTCGACAAAGAGATGAATAATATCAAGAAATATGAACCCTTATGGGGCACCTGGTATGTAGAATCCCTAATTGGCGAAGGATCCTTCGGTAAGGTCTACAAAGTCTTTCGCCAAGAAATCGCAGACAGCGAATTCGCCAAACATGGCAATCCTGAGTATTCCGCGGTCAAAATCATATCCATACCCCATGATCAAGCGGAAATCCGCCAGATTAGAAACGAAGGACTTGATGAGGAGTCTATGCGTAATTTTCTCAGAGCCCTTGTTGATGATATCCTGGGTGAAATCAACATGCTCAACAAACTGCATGACAACCCTCATATTGTCAGCTTCAAAGATCATATTGTTATCGAAAAAACCGACACGGTTGGCTGGGACATCTTGATTCGCATGGAGCTGCTGGCTAATCTCTCTGATTACGCAAACCAAAGGCAGATGACGCAAGCCGAAGTCATCAAAGTTGGCATACATATATGCCGGGCATTGGAACTCTGCGGACAGAATAACATCATTCATAGGGACATCAAAGCTGACAATATCTTTGTGTCGCAGAACGGCGTCTATAAGTTGGGGGACTTCGGCATTGCCCGGCAGATCGAACGAACCATGTCCGGAATGTCCAAGAAGGGGACCTATACCACAATGGCGCCTGAAGTGTTTACGGGAGAACCCTATGGTGCCAGTGTTGACACATACGCATTGGGGATGGTTATGTATAGCCTTCTCAACAGGAACAGGTCCCCATTCATGCCGAATTATCCGCACCCGATTGTCCCTGATGACCGTGACAACGCGTTAAACAGACGAATGAACGGAGAACCCATTCCGCCAATAATGAGCGTTGGCGCTGAGTTGAACGCAATAATCTTGAAGGCATGTGCCTTTAGCCGAGAGAAACGGTATGCCAACCCCGCAGAAATGAGGCAGGACTTGGAAGCCGTAGCGGGGATGGAACACTATATGTCAGAATCAACTTCGGGGTTCCAAATCGAAAGCCCGGTTGGCGCTGTAGGACAACCACCAAAGCAGGGAGTGGACGGAACTTTTTGTCTGATGCCGGAGACAACAGGAAGTGCATATACTGAGCCTCTATCAGCAGAAAACGATAACAGCCCGACTCATGACCAGATGCCCGGTTATGATTCTATTACTGCAAGAGGTGTTAATGGGCACATGACAGGCTTTGGTGAATCCGGAAACCATGACGGAGGCGGCGTTGCCGATATACATGCTGATACCACCGTTCCGAAGAAAAAGAACAAGAAGAGAAACCTTTTCATTGCTTGCGGTGCCGCTTCTCTTGCGGTTCTGGCACTCGCAGTGGTCTTCATAATAGCCGTTCTTCCGGGCCTGGGCTCGAAAGACATAACTCAGATCGTCACAGGATACGGTATCAGCATTAATGGTCAGGCGGAATTTGTGTTATCAGATCAAGATGAGGCCAAGGCTGTACTTGAGGAATTGAAAGAGCACTACATTAACCGACTTGATACTGTCACCAACAAAGTTTCATTTGTGACCTATATGGAGGATGTTCAGATCGTTGAGATCACAGAGGATTCGCAAAACGTACTAGAAAAACTAGAGGTTCTCCAAAAGTTGATTAGAGGGGAACTCCAAACGATTAAACACACCGTGACAGAAGATGAAACCTTACAGGATATTGCCAAGAAATATGATACTTTGCCGGATTCCATCTTAGCTGAAAACGAAGAGATTGAGGAAGCCCTCCTCGAAGATGGTGCTGTAATTGAACTGGTCATATCGCGACCATATCTTAACGTGATAGTGGAAGGGGAGTGTGAGCTCATTGAGGATATCGAATTTGAGACGGAAACACAGAAGAATTATAAGTTGACTTGGGATGTTGTTGAGATAAAACAGGTGGGAGAAAAAGGATCAAAGAATGTTTTCTGTACCTATATTTCAAGAAACGGCGTCATCACAGGAAAGACAGTGCATAATGAAGTTGTCACTAAACAGCCCGTGATGGAGATTGTTCTTGAAGGTACACAGGCTGTTTATTGCAATCTCACTGGACAGGGAATAACAAACGAGAAACTTGTTTCTATGATCCGAAGCGGAGAAATACCATCCAATGTAACAAACCTTGAATTGTTTAGTAATGATATCACAGACCTTACTCCTTTGAAATCGCTGACAGGGCTGAGAGATCTTGGATTAAGGCGAAATAAAGTTATTGACTATACGCCGCTGAAGTCTCTGGCAAGTTTAAGAAGCCTTGATTTGAGTTTAAACAATATCAGCGACCTCACAACCCTGAAAGGCTTGACAAGCCTAACAAGTCTTACGAAGCTTGATTTATATGCTAATAAAATCACCGATATCACTCCGCTGAAATCCTTGACGAACTTGACTGAGCTTGTGTTAATTGATAACAATGTTAGTGACATTACACCTCTGAAGCACTTAACGAAACTTGAAGTTCTTACGTTGGCATCTAACAACATCAGCGACATCTCACCATTACGATTGTTAACATCTTTGGAAGATCTGAACCTGGATAGCAATAAAATCAGTGACATTGAGCCATTAAAAACTTTGACAGGGTTAAAAAAACTATGGTTGAGTAATAACAATATCAGTGAGATCTTGAGATTACAAGCGTTGATATATTTGAGAGAGCTTGATCTATATGGTAATAACATCACCGATATCACTCCGCTAAGGAGCTTGACGAGCTTGGAAAGGTTGAGCTTGGGAAATAACAACATCAGCGACATAACCCCTCTGAAATCATTGAAAACACTTGGGGAGGTTTATATATCTGATAACAAGGTCAATGAAGACCAGCTTAAGGATCTAAAGAGAGCGTTGCCTGATTGCTATATAGATTCAATTTGATTCCAGCACAAGACCGTAGTCCTGCCCCCCTGTCCGATTTGCAGGACACATGGAGACTTCCCTATAATAGAAAATAAGGAGGCTTCAAGACATGGGAACATCAAGTTATACAGAAGAGTTCCGGCAGGCAGCGGTGAAGATGGTGTTAGAGAAAGGAATGACGCCCAAACAGGTTGCCGCCGAGCTTGGGACAACTGACAAATCGGTACGGGATTGGCTGAAGAAACACTCCAATGGCCAGCGGGCAGAGTATTTGCGGATACAAGAGTTGGAACAGGAAGTGCGTCACCTGAAAAAGGAGTTGAGCAAATCCCAGGAAATCGTGGAGATTTTAAAAAAAACAGCTCTCATACTCGGCGAGCATTGAACGATCAATACAGAACCATACGCGACTTAAGCAATAAGCACAGCGTAAGTGTTATGTGTGAAGCTTTGGGCGTAACGCGTTCCGCATATTATGCCAGCCTTAGCCGCAAACCAGGAAAACGAGCCCTGGAGGATGTCGTCATCCGCAAGGAGATCCTCGCCTCTCACGCAGCCGCACCTTGTTACGGCATCGATAATATCCATGCCGATGTTCGGGAAAAGATCGTTTGTGGCCGCAACCGCGTGCGCCGCCTCATGAAGGAAATGGGAATAGCATCAAAGCGCAGACGAAAATACAAAGCCACAACAAACAGCAAACACTCATATGTTGTGTCTCCCGATCTGGTAAAGCGCAAGATACCCGATGCTCCCAGCAAGGTCTGGGTTAGCGATATCACCTATATTTCCACAGATGAAGGATGGCTCTATTTGGCAATTGTCAAAGATCTTTGCAGCAAGGAGGTAGTCGGATGGGCTAAAGGAGAACGCATAACCAGCAAGCTTGCGAGAGAGGCCCTGCAGAATGCTATCAAGCGGTACAAGCCGCCTGCAGGCTTAATCCATCACAGTGACCGGGGATCTCAATACTGTTGCCACGAATATCAGGCCCTGTTGAAAAATCACTCTATGCGAAGTTCCATGAGTCGTAAGGGAAATCCTTTTGATAACGCTGTGGCGGAGAATTTCTTCAGTTGCCTGAAATGTGAAATGGTCTATTTGAATCGCTTTACAACCAGAGAACAAGCCGGCTTAGAGATCTTGCGCTATATTGAAGGATTCTACAACCGCAGAAGGCGTCATAGCGCATTAGGCAGAATATCTCCGGTGCAATTTCGTAACAATTGGGAGGCGGCACATGGTCTCGTCGGCAACCAAGACCCGAGCATCTTTGGCACGATGGGGCAAGGTCCCCCCTTGCCGCAGCGGGACAAAGATGCTAATATCCAAAGCCGGCGAGAGCGTGCCGCATGGTTTCCGAGGTTGGCCGAGCGGCCATGGAGCGATCCTTTTCCCAACCTTGAAATAATATGAAATACTACGTCAGAGCTAGAAAACGGAAGGAAAACTGTGTCCT
>Ga0082212_10005850_pt1 | contig 16676 bp, 20 predicted proteins | sample TergutNt197P3_FD_71548 | JGI IMG/M metagenome (GOLD analysis project Ga0082212, IMG submission 71548) | Neocapritermes taracua P3 segment gut microbial communities from Petit-Saut dam, French Guiana - Nt197 P3 | ecosystem: Host-associated > Arthropoda: Insects > Digestive system > Gut ... | reverse complement strand
CTAATTGTTTTCTTTGCCTACACGCCTATTACTCAATCAACCGCTTGAAGCCGGGATTGCTGCATCTGTTTTTTTACAGACACAATAGCCTTTTGCGGGCATACCTTAGCGCACTTCAGGCAGCCGACGCACAAATCGGCCCGCTCCACATGAGCATGCTTGTGAACAAAAATATCCACACGCCCAAGCACGCCATTTTGGCAGGATTTCGCGCATTTGCCGCAGTCGGCGCAACGGTTTGTGTACAATATGATATGGGCCGTTTCATTATGCCTTCCTATAAGTCCTCTTCTCATTTCAAATCTCTCCCTTGTGATGTTTATTGTGATTCAATAGGAACTCGCGTTGTGCTTTTGTTTTCAGCAGGTTTTTCACTTTTTCCGTTATTGAGTACACATCCATGAGGGGTTTATGACGCTCGGCAGGATTCCCGTTGATAATACGCTCGTGGAGCAACTCAATTTCCATGCGGCAGAACCGCAGAAAACCGGCATAGATTTCGATATCTTCGGCGTCCAGTCCCATGGTTTTCAGCTCAACAAGAGCCCCGGCAACGGCAAGTTCATGCTCGCCGAACTGATTCTCCGTTCCGGGAGAAGGGGAGAGCAATCCGCTTTTGATAAATATGCTCATTTCCTTTTCCGTAAGGCCGGACTTCTCTAAAAAAGATTTCCCGTCAAGTTGCCGGGTTCCGGGCTCAATTTGCGTGTGTCCAAAAAGCTGGGTGAATAAAGCGACGTGATCCTCGTCGGCAAGGTCCTGTCCTTTGCGCTTTGCCTGTAGTATCTCCTTGATTACCGCCAGTGGCAGGTAGCGTTTCTCTTGCAACTCTTTTATGAGCCGGATGTCGTCTACGGTCGACACATCGTAATAAGCCATGTTTTTGCTCGCGCGCACGGGGGGCGGCAGCAATCCCTCGCGAAGATAGTAGTGAATCGTTTGCCTGGATACGCCGGATAGGCTTATCAGATCTTTCATTTTATATGCGTCATGCGTATCTGCCATATAAGTTTTCTCCTTAAGAGTGATGTATATAGTATATATTAACACTATACAGTTTGTCAAGGCTTTTTATTAACAAAATTGAACTATAGCTGGATCTATGTTATTATTTATGGGCGTTATCAGTGTGGCGCAGAGCAACTGTATGTAACAGTAGGAGCGTAAAAGAATTTTATCAAGGAGGAGCAAAAAAATGGCTAAAGAGCGCAGATTTGTTGTGAGCAATAAAGAAGGTAAGATTGATTGCGTTAAGATAATCACGGATTCTAAAACAGGGGTACAGTATCTCTTTGCGGCGGAGGGTTACGCAGGCGGTTTGACTGTGTTGCTGAACAAAGACGGAAGACCATTGCTGAATGAAGATTACTGTTCATAATGACTATCAACGTCAAAAATCCTCCTATTTGCGGACGACGGCAAAATAAAAGACCCGTCCATACTGAGCCAGATATGCTAAAAAAGCAGGGCACGGCGAAAATACCGTGCCCTGCGAGCCCTGTGCATACTTCGGGCAATAAAAACTATCTCTTTGAGAACTGCGGCGCGCGCCTTGCGGCTTTAAGGCCGTATTTTTTACGCTCTTTCATACGCGGGTCGCGCGTCAGGAAACCGGCGTCCTTCAGGGGGTGCCTGTAGGATTCGTCCACGAGCAGCAGCGCGCGCGCGACGCCGTGACGGATAGCGCCCGCCTGGCCGGTCACGCCGCCGCCTTTGACAGTCGCATTGATATCGACTTTGCCGACAGTGTCTGTGGTTTTCAATGGTTGGCGGACGATATACTTGAGGGTTTCGAGCCCGAAATAGTCGTCAATATCGCGGCCGTTGATAGTAATTGTTCCTGTTCCGCCGGGATAAAGATGGACTCTCGCTACGGAAGACTTTCTCCGGCCAGTCCCGTACATGTAAGGCTTTTTGCTTGTATACATAATATATTCCCCCTTATTCCTGAGTCCATGCGACAGGTTTTTGCGCCGCGTGTTTGTGCTCCGCGCCTCTGAAGACGCGCAGCCTCTTGAGAGCGCCGCGATCGCGCGTATTCTTGGACATCATGCCGCGAACCGCGTGCGTCATAGCAAATTCGGGTTTTGTCTGCATAAGGCGTTTGTATTGGACCTCTTTGAGCCCGCCGACCCAGCCGCTGTGGTGGCGGTAATACTTTTGGTCGAGCTTTTTGCCTGTAAGCTCCGCTTCGCCGGCGTTGATGACTATCACGAAATCGCCGCAGTCGACATTTGGCGTATAGTCGGGCTTATGCTTGCCGCGCAATAGATTCGCTGCCTGTACGGCTGTGCGGCCAAGCGGCTTGCCGGCAGCGTCAAGGATATACCATTTTCGCGTAACGGTTTCCTTTTTTGCGAGTGTTGTTGACATTATTATTCCTCCATGTTTTGACAAAAAAACGAAATAAACGTATAATATTGACGCGAAACGCGCCAGATATATATACCATAAGCGAAAACGGGTGTCAATACCCGTTTTTGAAAAAGTGAGAGTTACAAAAAGATTTCTCCGGGATACTCCGATATACTCGCGAATGCTCGCGAATGCTCGATATCATAATTCATTTTTTGAGTGATGGAAAATGGAAAAATTCACGGGGCTAATACGCAGATGCGTCGAGGACTATAATATGATTGCGGACGGGGAGACGATCGCGGTAAGCGTTTCCGGCGGGAAAGACTCCCTATCGCTGCTGTGCGCGCTGGCGAACCTGCGGCGGTATTACCCGAAGCGATTTGAGCTTCGCGCTATCACGCTTGATATGGGTTTTGAAGGGGCGGATTTCTCAGGCGTCGAAAAGCTTTGTGAACGGTTAGGCGTGCCATATACGTTGCGGCGCTCGGATTTTGCGCGAATCATATTCAACGAGCGCCGGGAAAAGAACCCGTGTTCTCTGTGCGCGAAGATGCGGCGGGGAGCGATACACGACGCGGCGGCTGAGCTGGGGATAAAGAAGCTTGCTTTGGCCCATCATTTCGACGACGCGGTTGAGACATTTTTGCTTTCCATGTTTTACGAGGGGCGGATAAGCTGCTTTCAGCCCGTCACCTATATGGACAGAACCGGTATCACGCAAATCAGGCCTATGCTGTACATAGGGGAGGGGACGGTTGCGAGGCTCGTTGAGAAGCTGGGCTTGCCTGTCGTGCACAATCCATGCATCATGAATGGCACAAGCAAGCGCGAGGAGATCAAAGATCTCATAAAGACGCTGAGCGCGAGCTACCCGGATTTGCGGAGCAAGATATTCGGCGCGATGCAGCGCCTTCCCCTGGATGGCTGGGAGCCGGCGGAGCATGCGAGGAGGCCGCTTCCGTAACCTGCGAGGAGGTCGCTTCCGCGAGACTCTTTTCTTTCTATGCCGGGTGTGATATAATTTTCCCGCTGCATGGCTCCGCGAAAAAGCAGCAAGACAATGATTATGAACAATGGATTATAAACTATAACTTTACTAAGTCAGGAGCGCTGAAAATGGGAGAAAGCAAAGGATATGTCAGAAATACTGACGAAAAAGGCAGCATAAACATTTCCGAGGACGTCATCGCCGTCATAGTCGCGGCAGCAACCCTGGAAGTGGAAGGCGTCCAGGGGCTCTTCTATGCGTACGGCAAGGAAATCTCGAATATGATCAGCAAAAAAGGGTTGTCAAAAGGCGTCAAGCTGATGATTGACGAGGATAATGTGACTATCGACATATATATCATGACGGAGATGGGTTATTCTGTCAACGAAATAGGAGTAGAGATCCAAAGAGGCGTGATGTCCGCAGTCGAGTCCGCAGTCGGAGTCACGGTAAAAGCGGTGAATGTCCATATATGCGGCATTTCGCTGAAAAAAACCAAAAAAGACGTATGACAAGGACCGCGGCGAGGGAAATTGCAGTCAGGCTGTGTTTTTGCATGTCCGAGAACCCGACGGATCCGCGCGAGCTTTTGTCCCGCGTATTCGAGGAAGAGTATTACGCTACGCTGAAAAATGAGGACGCGTTATACGAAGCGCCGCCGAACGCAAAGCAACTTGAGTATATGACCCGTCTGGTGACGGGCATTTCCGGGCATGCGGCGGAGCTTGACGGATATATCGACAAGTACTCCGTAGGATGGAAATACGGCAGGATATCAAGAACCGCCGTGGCGATAATGAAAACGGCGATGTATGAAGTGCTGTACATGCAGGACATACCGGACAGAGCCGCGATAAACGAAGCTATAGAATTGGCGAAGCGCTACGAAACCCCGGAGACCGTGTCATTCATCAACGGGGTGCTTGGCAGCTTCTCGCGCGGCGAAATTGCGGAAAAGCAATAATATCGAACGACGATTCATTTGGAGACTGTATGGCGGACAAGGTTTTTTCGATTAGCGAGCTCAACGCATATATTAAGAACCTGCTTGACTCGGACGCCAACCTTGCGGGGGTTTATGTCCGGGGCGAGCTGTCAAATTATAAAACTTATCCGTCCGGGCACCACTATTTCACGATGAAAGACCAAGAGGGCGCGCTGCGTTGCGTCATGTTCAAAAGCAGCGCTATGAAACTGCGCTTCAAACCGAAAGACGGGATGAGCGTAGTCGCGTTCGGCCGCATAGCGGTATATGCGAAAGACGGCGCGTATCAGTTCTATGTCAGCGAGATAACGCCGGATGGCGTCGGCGACCTTTATGTCGCGTTCGAGCAGCTTAAGGAAAAACTCTTCAAGGAAGGGTTGTTCGATGAACGCCACAAAAAGCCGTTGCCGCGCTTTCCCGGGACGATAGCCGTTATTACCTCGTCCGCAGGCGCTGCTGTGCGCGATATTATCAGAATTCTGGGGAGCCGATGGCCGTTGTCAAAAGTCGTCGTCATACCGGTGCGCGTCCAGGGACCGGAAGCGCCGCCTGAGATTGCAGATGCGATCCGGTACGCGAACGCCCGTAATATTGCCGACCTGATCATAACCGGGCGGGGCGGCGGTTCGCTTGAAGACTTGTGGGCGTTCAACGACGAACGCGTAGCCAGGGCGATATTTGATTCTGATATTCCTGTGATATCCGCCGTGGGGCACGAGCCGGACGTAACTATTGCGGATTTCGCAGCGGATAGGCGAGCGTCGACGCCGTCGAACGCGGCGGAGACCGCCGTCCCTGATATTAACGAGGTCCGCGACGCATTGGCGGGGGCAAAGATACGCATGCACCAGGCGGCAAACCGCGATTTGAAATCGCGGAGGCAGAGGCTTGAGGAGCTGCGTGGCAAACGGGCGCTGCAGAGCCCGAAGTACTATATTGACGACAAGCGGCTGTTGCTGGACTATACGCAGGACAAGATATACGGGGCAATGCAGAGAAGGCTGCATACGAACAGGGAAAGATATGCGAGGCTCGCCGCCGCTCTCGATGCTATGAGCCCGCTCAAAGTCCTGGGACGGGGCTATGCGATAGCGGTGCGCGAAGATGGCCTTATAGTAAAAACAACGGCTGACGTGGGAACGGGAGACCGCCTGACCATAAAGCTGAAGCAAGACGAGATAAAATGCGAGGTCGTGGGGAATTAAAACCGGGGGGTGTGCAGCGAGGAATGAAACAAGAAGAAATTTCGGGGCGGGATCCCGGACAGGACAGTCAAAACACAAGCATGTCTTTTGAACAGGCTTCCGCGCGCTTGGATGAGATAGTGAAGCTGCTTGAAAAAGGCGACGCGCCGCTTGACGAATCGCTTGCGCTGTTTGAAGAGGGGGCGGGCCTAATAAAAATCTGCGGCAAAATGCTTGACAATGCCGAGCAAGTAGTCATCCGGCTGCAAAAGGGCGACGACGACGAGCCGGTTGAATCGCTCTTTGATGATGAGTAGCGGGAATCAGGACATGCGGCGCGAAATGGAGCGCTGCCGCACAATAGTCGAAAGACGCCTGAGCGGATACTTCGGCGAAGAGACGAGCGCAGCGGGGCTGGTTGATTCGATGCGCTACAGCCTGCTTGCCGGCGGGAAGCGGATCAGGGCGATAATGTGCCTTAAATTCTGCGAAGCGGCCGGAGGGGAGCTTGAATCTGCCATTGAAGCGGCTTGCGCGATTGAAATGCTTCATGCATACACGCTGATACATGATGATTTGCCATGCATGGACGACGATGATACCAGGCGCGGCAAGCCGTCGAATCATGTAATATACGGCGAGCCTAACGCAATACTCGCGGGCGACGCGCTGCAGGCGTCGGCATTCAGGACGATCCTGAGTATTGAGCAAGCGCCCGGGAAAACCGTTAAAATGGCGCGGATACTGGCGGAAGCAGCCGGCGCGGACGGCGTTTGCGGCGGACAGTACCTTGATTTGTCCGGAGAGGGGAAACCGCTTGCAAAGGACGAAATACTGGGTATTCACGAAAAAAAAACAGCGGCATTGATATCGGCGTCGGCACAAATAGGCGTCATCGCCGGAAACGGATCGACAAGGCAGATAAAAGCTGCGGATGAATACGCGCGATTTGTCGGGCTTGCGTTCCAGATACGCGACGACGTCCTTGACTGCACGGCTGAGGCGGAGGATCTTGGCAAACCTGCGGGGTCTGACAAAGATAAAAGAAAAACGACATTCGCGTCGTTGTACGACATTGATTATTGCAATGCATTGATTCGTGCTGAAACGGAGAAAGCGGTTGCGGCGCTTGACGGCAGATTTGAGAATACGGGGTTCCTGGCATGGCTTGCGCGGGCGCTGGCGGAAAGAAAAAAGTAAACTGAATATTCAATAAAACTATTGAATATTCAGCGAATAACTGTTATTATATGCAAACGGCGGCGCAGTATCCTAGTCAGATCTACCGTCTACCAGGAAGGGCCTAAAAATCCTTTAAAGGGCATATCGTTGAAACCCCTTGTGCTTGCTTTGGACGCCCAGTTTGGGGTGGGTGCTGGGGGGAAGCGCGGTGACGGCGCGTAGCCGCTGCTGCCGTGCTTGCGTTCTCAGGGCGCTCCCCAATGGCATGGGGAATCCGACCCTGTTTTCGTGGAGACCTGTTCTTGTGCGGGACTGTCCATGTATCTCGATGTTAGCAGGACCGATTCTGTACGAATCAGGCATGAACCTGTATTGCGGTGCGTAAAGGCCGGCGCGTGCCGGACTTGGGCGAAAGCTTCAGTGCTGTGTGCAGCGTAGCCTGCCTTGAGTGGTAAATGCGGATAGGGGAATCATGCGTATTTGCTATGGCCATGGCATTTGCGTATCCGCCCTTGAAATATTTGCTGCAAAAGAGGCTAAGAGACGGTTTGACTGTTGTGGAAAACACCTAGGCTGTCCGGGCGACGAAAATTTGTCGCCGGGGCGGGTAGAGGATTACAGTACGGACTAAGTGGCAATCGGGCAACGGAGGCAGGAGCTTTGCTAAACGCAACTTAGAGCCTTAAGCACTATGTGGCGTGGAGTATCGCTCCGTTTGCGCGGTAACGCTCCGAACGCGGATTTAATGGGAAACCGCCTAGCCGGCAACGGGAGGCATTCGCGGGGGAAAACCGGCCCGACCTAAGCCGTAAGATTTACTATACCCGTCGCTGCCAAACATGAGACAATATGAAAAACAAGACAGATTACAAGTGGCTGATAAAAATCGTTTTAATCAGTATCGTTGCGTCGATGGTGTTCACGTTTGCTTCGTCCAAGGTGCTTGGGCTTGCGGGCCACGCGGTTGCGCTGGCGATACTTCTGGTATTTATCGCGCTTGGGATCGCATTCGATATGATTGGCATCGCCGTTGCCGCGGCTTCAGAAGCTCCGTTCCATTCGATGGCGACCCATCGTGAGCGCGGCGCTGCGGAGTCTTTGCGGCTGATAAAGAATGCGGACAAAGTCACAAGCTTCTGCAACGATGTAGTCGGTGATGTATCCGGCATTATCAGCGGGGCTACGGCGGCCCTGATAGCGGCGCGGCTGATGGAAGGATTCGGCGTGGAGAACCTGCTGTTCCCGTTGCTTATTTCGGCCGTTGTCGCCGGTCTGACTGTCGGCGGCAAAGCAGCGGGCAAGACATATGCGTTCAACAAGAGTACCAAGATCGTTTTGCGAGTCGGGAAATTGATAAATCTACTTCGCCTGAGAAACCGGTAAATAGATCGCGCAATCTGCTTATGCGGTTTCCTGGATATATGGTTAAAATGAGGTTTGCTTCAATTGAGGATTATTGACAGCGTTGATTCACCGTCTGATTTAAAAGAGCTTCCCGCCGAAAAACTGGACGAACTGTGCGCGGAGATACGCGAGTTTTTAGTTAAATCTGTTTCGCTGACAGGCGGGCATCTTGCGTCAAATCTTGGCGTTGTGGAACTCACCGTGGCGATACACAGGGTTTTCGACACATCAAAAGACAGGCTTGTATTCGACGTCGGGCACCAAAGCTATGTGCATATGATGCTTACAGGCAGAAAGTCCGGATTTGAGACATTGAGGCAGTATGGCGGGCTGGGGGGATACCCGAAACCATCAGATAGCATACACGATGCGTCTGTCGCGGGCCATGCGTCAGCATCCGTATCGACGGCTCTCGGCATTGCCCGCGCCAGGACGCTGTCGCGGGGCGACTATTCGGTGCTGGCTCTGATAGGTGACGGGGCGCTGACCGGGGGGCTGGCATACGAGGGGCTCGCGGACGCCGGCGAGTCCGGCGAACCAATGGTTATTATCCTTAACGACAACGGGATGTCGATAAACAACAATGTCGGCGGCGTTGCGCGATACCTCGCCCACCAAAGAATGAAACCATCATACTCGGCAATAAAAAAATGGTTCAAGCGCATTACGGATAAACTGCCCGGAGGGCATATACTGTATAAATTCGTCCAAAGGGCAAAAAGCGTCATAAAGGACGCGATTTTGCATTGCAGCATGTTTGAAGAAATGGGGCTGGAATATGCCGGCCCTATCGACGGGCATAATATCACGAGGGTCATCGGGGCGCTCGAATGGGCGAAACGGCAGCGCGGGCCGGCCGTCGTCCATGTTTTGACTCAGAAGGGCAGGGGGTATGAGCGGGCGGAACAGTTCCCGGAGGAGTATCACGGCGTCAACCCCTTTGATTACCGGATAGGCCTTGTCAACGACAATAGCATGTCATTCTCTTCCGTCTTTGGCGACTGGCTGACTGAACTCGCGTTGCAAGATCACAGGATATGCGCGATAACAGCGTCAATGGCAAGCGGGACAGGGCTGACAGAATTCGCAGCCCGGTTTCCCACCCGGTTTTTTGACGTGGGCATAGCGGAAGGCCACGCGGTGACAATGGCAGCGGGCATGGCTTCGCGCGGGGCTATACCGGTTGTCGCGATATACTCTACGTTTCTCCAACGCGCGTATGACATGCTGCTGCACGACGTGGCGATAAGCGGGGTGCATGTAGTATTCGCGGTAGACAGGGCGGGGCTGGTTCCTGGCGACGGCGAAACCCATCAGGGGTTGTTTGACGTTGCTTACCTCAGCTCCATACCCGGGATGACGGTTTACAGCCCGGCGAGCTTTGCGGAACTGAGGGACATGCTGCGCCATGCCATTGAAAACATCGGCGGGCCGGTTGCGGTCAGATATCCGCGCGGATGCGAGGGCGCGTACAAAGACGGCGGCGCCGAGATCTCGAGGACTATTCGCGAAGGTTCTGATTTTACTATTGTGACATACGGAGAAATCGTCAATACGGCGCTTGAAGCGGCAGAAATGCTCGAAGATGAAGGGATTTCCGCAGAAATAATAAAACTTGGGCGCATAGCCCCTATTGATATGGACGCAATAGTGGAGTCTGTCTCAAAAACTGAAAGGCTTCTGGTACTCGAGGAATGCTCCGGATGCGGTTCGGTGGGCGAACGCGTAGCGGCGGCGATATCCATGCGCGCAATGGCGCCAAAAAGCATCATACTGATGAATACGGAGGGATTGTTCGCGCCGTGCGGCGATATAAACGACCTGCGTAAGTTCTGCGGAATCGACGCGCAAAGCGTGTGCGGGAAGATAGAAGATGAACTGGTACGACAACTACGCGCCCCAAGCACAGAAAAAGATACGGCTTGACGTTCTTCTGGCCGACCGGGGTCTGGCGGAAAGCAGGGAGCGCGCAAAGGCGATTATAATGAGCGGCAATGTTTTCATCGGCGGAGAGAGGGCGGAAAAGCCGGGAATGCAAGTAGCCTGCGACGTGCCGATCGAGGTGCGCGGCAAGCAGGAATATGTCAGCCGGGGTGGGCAAAAGCTCGAAAAAGCGCTGGACTTCTTTAATGTACTGCCGGAAGGTAAAGTGTGCATTGACTGCGGCGCCTCAACCGGCGGATTTACAGACTGCCTTTTGAAAAAAGGAGCGCGGCTGGTCTATGCAGTAGACGTCGGTTATGGCCAGCTTGCGTGGAGCATAAGAAACGATCCTCGCGTCATTACCCTGGAGCGGACAAATATCAGAAACGCGACTTCTGATATGTTCGATGAAAAACCTGAACTCGCGGTTATTGACGTCTCCTTTATCTCGCTTGCGCTGGTCTTGCCGGTCATACGCGAACTGCTCACAGAGGATGGCGAAGCGATTTGCCTTATCAAGCCGCAATTCGAAGCGGGGCGCGAAAATGTAGGGAAAAAAGGAGTCGTTAGAGATCCGGAAACGCACAGGGCCGTGCTGGATGCGTTTTTTATAAACGCAGAAAAGTCTGGCTTTAGCGTGAAGGGGATGACATTTTCTCCGGTCAAGGGGCCGGAGGGGAACATCGAATTTTTGGGCAGGCTGGATCAAACAGGAGGAAACGCAAGCATCGACGTCGGCGCGATTGTTGCGCAATCGCACGAAGAATTAGGGATCGGGTAATAAAATGGCTAGTGAAAAAACAATAATACTGTACCCGAATGCGGGCCATGATATCGGCTTTGGCATGACGGAAAAGGTCGGCAGAATACTTAGGGAGCACGGCAGGCATGTCGTTATCTGCAGGTCGACCGAAGATGGATCCGCTGCCCCAGCCCCCCCGGCAGGCTACGAGGCAGACGGAATCGATAACGCGCTCCGGTCGGCTGAAATGATAATAACATTCGGCGGCGATGGCACGATCCTACGCGCTGCCCGCGCTGCAGCCGGGCAAGGCGTTCCGATACTTGGGATCAATATGGGCGGAAAAGGATTTATGACGGAACTTGAAATTGAGGACATAGCGCTTATTGAATCCGCTGCGCGGGGGGATTACAGAGTTGAGAGCCTCATGATGCTCGATGCGGAGATAATAAGGGACGGCCAACCGGTATACAGCGATTTCGCGCTCAATGACGTCGTTATAAAGGGCTACAACAAGATTATTGATTTGACGTTATTTGGCGATGGCCAGAGGATTTCCCATTTTTCCGGCGACGGGGCCGTAGTTGCGACGCCGGCCGGTTCCACCGCGTATTCAATGGCGGCAGGCGGACCGATAGTCGAGCCATTGGCCCATAGCATAATAATCACGCCGATTTGCGCCCATGTGCTTGAGACAAAGCCATTCGTGCTTGTCTCGGACAGGCGCGTCTCTGTAGAAATCGGATCAGCCAGGCGCAATCCCGCATATATGTCCGTGGACGGCGGCGACTGTGTGAGCATACAAAGCGGCGACGTCATCAGTGTCTGCAAATCCGAGAGGTATACGCGCTTTGTGCGTTTGTCGAACAGAAGTTTCTATCAAAAAGTAAGTGAAAAGCTGGGGGAGAGGCTATGAAGAAAAAACGTCAAAGCGTAATACTGCAAATCATCGCAACGATAGACGTAAGCACGCAGAACCAACTGATCGAAGAGCTTGACAAAGTAGGGATCATCAGCACGCAGGCGACCGTCTCAAGAGATATCAAAGAATTGCATTTGATAAAAGAACTGACGTCGCGCGGTTATTATAGGTACGTGGTTAGCGACAAGCCTGAAGCGCAGGATAATTCGATCCGCCTGAAAGCGATTTTCAAGGAAAGCGTTACTTCATATGCCAGCGCTATGAATCTGGTCGTGATCAAGACGCTTCCGGGGCTTGCGCCCGCCGCTTGCAGCGCGATCGATGCGATGGCAATAAGGAATCTTGTCGGGTCAATAGCGGGAGACGATACGGCATTTCTCGCAATGAGCGATACAGAATCCGCAGAGAAATTCTGCAAAGAGATAGAGGCAATGCTAAAGTAACAAACAGCCGGGAGTCGGTCTGATTATGCTTAAACTCCTCCATATTGAGAATATCGCTGTTATCGAAAAAGCGGATATCGAATTCACAGCGGGACTGAATATACTGACAGGCGAAACAGGCGCTGGGAAATCGATAGTTATCGACGCGCTTTCCGCTGTGACCGGCGGCAGGACGTCGCGCGACGGGATAAGGACCGGAGCGGGGCACGCTTCGGTAACCGCTGTGTTTTCCGGCGACGGGAGTCAAGCATGGTTCGAAGAAAACGGCATAGAACCGGATGAGAGCGGGGATATTTTCATCGCTAGGAAAATATCCGCTGACGGAAAGAATACCTGCCGCGTGAACGGCTCTCCGGTATCGGCGGCGCAATTGCGGGAGCTGGGGGCTGAGCTGCTCGACATACATGGGCAAAACGATGGGAGGAAACTTCTCGACGAAGGAACACATCTTACATATCTCGATTCGTTTGGCGGCCATTATGAGGCTTTGCGCTCTTTCCGGGAATCATACTTGTCGCTTAAAGAGAAGGAAAAAGAAATCGAGAAGCTTTCTATGGACGAGCGTGAAAAAGAACGGCGGACAGACGCTTTGAGATACCAGATAGAAGAGATCGAAAGGGCAAAACTGAGGCCGGGCGAACAGGAAGAGTTGTCGTCAAGAAGAGAATTGCTGCTAAATGCGTCGAAGCTGACAGAGGCTGTCGAAACCGCTTTTGAATCATTGTATGGAGGAGACGATACGAATGGCGCCATTGCGTTGATCAACGAGGCGCAGACACAGTTGGGCAATGCCGCAAGATTTTCCGAAGGGCTGCGCGTTTTGAGCGAGCGGCTTATGGAACTGCAATACACAACGCAAGATATCTCGGACGAGCTGCGCGATTTTCGTTCGCAACTGGAGTTTTCGCCGGATGAACTTGACGAAATTGAAGCCCGGCTGGATATATTGAAGCGTATATCGAGAAAATACGGCGGCGAAGAGAACGCGCTGACCCAACTGGAAAAAAACCGCGCAGAGCTATCCGACATAGAAGATTCCGCTGATAAACTCGCGAAACTGGAAAGCGAAAAGAAAGCGCTTGTCAAGGAAGCCGTGAGCTATGCGCGGAGATTGTCGGAGAAACGCAAAGAAGCGGCGCTTGCGCTGCAAGAGCGCGTAATGAGCGAGCTTACGCAGCTAAATATGCCCGGAGTATGCTTTCAGGTCAAGTTCGGCGATGCGGGCGGAGAATATGGCGTCAACGCCAACGGCTGCGACGAAGCAAGCTTTTTTATGTCAGCCAACGCGGGCGAAACGCCGGGCCGCATAAGCCGCATAGCTTCGGGCGGCGAGCTTGCGAGGATTATGCTTGCTATGAAGAATGTCCTGAGCGGCGAGAAGGAAACGGGAACCATGGTTTTTGACGAAATAGACGCCGGAGTGTCAGGCATTGCAGCCCAGCGAGTCGGCGAGAAGCTTGCGCAACTGGCAAAACGCCGCCAGGTATTATGCGTGACGCACCTACCGCAGATAGCGGTTATGGCGGACGCCCATTTTGAGATAAGAAAAAGCGTGAGCGGCGGACGGACTTTTACACATGTTGACACGCTTGGCTTTGAAGGCAGGAGAAGGGAGATAGCCCGCCTCAGCGGAGGAGAGAATATTACAGATACGACCCTTGCAAGCGCTTCTGAACAGCTTGCTGCGGCCGAAAAGTTTAGAAATTGCGACATTTGAGGCGCAAACGCAGAGTTTGCTGTAGCAGTCTCGATAGAATACTTGTATCGGAGGAATGCCGTGTGAGCAGATTGAATCCGTTTGTACGCGGGTTGGTTTGCATGATTTTGATTATCAGTTCTATATCTGTATCAAGTTGCAACGGAAACGCTAAATACAGAGAAAGAATACGCGAAGTCCTATCCGATACGCAAGAAATAGAGAGAAAATGGCTGATCGATGAAAGTGACATTCCTTATGATCTAAGCAGAGCGAGACGATATTATATTGAGCAAACGTACATAAGTTTTTCCCCTGAAATACGAATCAGGAGAATTAATTACGGCGAAAGGTATACGTTGACGGTAAAGACCAATACATCACAGGATGGACTTACCCGCGATGAGTTTGAGATTAGCATTTCCGCAGATGAATACCAAGAGTTACTTTCAAAAAAGGAACCGGGAACGATAACGGTTTATAAGACAAGATACCAGTTTTACGATGATGAGCTTGGGGAGGTTTTAGCGATCGATATATTTAGGAATGAATTGATCGGCCTCGCATACCTTGAAATAGAATTTGCCAGTGTTGAGGAAGCGGTGAATTTTAACCAGCCCGATTGGGTGATAAGGGACGTTACCGACAGGAGAGAATATAAAAACGGCAGTCTGGCGAGATATGGTATCCCGTCTGACATCACGGATAATGAAAACGCAGTCAATTAAGGATATAAAGGCTATAATCAGTGTTTGCTATACGCGGATGTGATGGAATTGGTAGACATGCAGGATTTAGGTTCCTGTGCTGAGAGGCGTCGGGGTTCGAGTCCCCGCATCCGCACCATGCCGAGTGTTCATAAGGATACTGAACACTCCGAAAGTTAGAGTAATCGAAAGGTTGCTCTAATTTTCGTTTAGGCGGCAGTTCTCGCAAACGATGTTGTGGGTGTTTACTTTTTTGTGTTATTAACCTTTTCCATGATGTTCTTAAACACATCATCGGACGGGGTTAATGCGCTGTTCTTGATAGCGGCTATGGTTTGCTTTGTGCTGATGGGCATGTCTTCTGTAACGACATTACCGTTATTCGTTTGCATGGCGGGAATTAAGCGAGTGCGGTTAAAAAACACGACTGTTGCCGTTCCGACAAGGAAGATTAAGCACATCGGGAAAAACCAAATCCCGAAAGGATTATTCTTATCAACGCCCTTGTCAAAACCTCCCCCCGCAACTGCGTCATTTACGGCGGCATTTAAGTCATTAGTTACTCCGACAAACCAGCCGTATTGTTCGACATATTTTTGCGCATATTCTTTTTCGTAGCCGTCAGCGATTTCGACTAAAATCACTTCCGAGTTTAGTAGCATCTGAACATCGCGTACAATATCATTACGGCTTGCGTATATCTCGTTAAATGCCGCTTCGCGTTGTTTGTATGAGAACGTGCAATCTCTGAATGTGATACGGCAACTTGGAGAGAGCAAATCAATGATTTCCTGTTTGCTTGCTTCATCGGCGTTGACAATTCCTATTTCCCAATAAGCGGCTGACGTTCCATCATTGAGCATTTCGCCGCCTGCTTCAAAAGCGAATGAGATATTATCTGGATAGCCATTCACAGCCCAATATTTATCGGGCGCGTCAATCGTTCCTCTCCCTGTTACACCATCGGCAAGACGTGGCTCGCTTGATTCTTCAGATATATCGTTATTGTTTGCTTCCATAGGGTCTGCGTTTTCTACTACGGAAATTTCTCTATTATCTGCATTTATATCTGCTTCGGGTTCGCCTTGCGCGTAAGGGGGATTCTCCATGCCGGGGCCGTAGCCTTCGGGGTTGCCCTCTAATATCGGTTCGCCTTGGGCGTATGCGGATATTGACATACATGTCAACAGTAACAATACTGTGAGGATTGCAATTAGCTTTTTCATAGTGTTCCTCCTGAAATTATTTTTTTGAGGTTGCTTATCGCTTTTTTATATCGCTCGAACACCGTACCCAAAGGGATTTGCATTATTGCGGAGATTTCACGAAATTTTAACTCTCCGATAACGTGTAGCGTGACGATTTGACATTCTTGCGCAGGTATGGTTTTCAGCGCGTCCTCAATGTCAATTCGTAGTGAAAAATCGTCTATCGGTAGGTGTGCGGCTTCTGCAATTTCATCAAGCGATATATCGGGGTGTTGTTTCCTCGTGCTGTCTATTGCCAGATTGCGCCCCATCTGAAAAATATACGCACGGAGGTTTTTGATGTGAGGTTCGGGCGGCGATTGGTATAACTTTAAGAAAACTTCCTGCATGACATCTTCCGATGATGATTTGTCCCATGTAATACGATAAATAATCGTATAAATCGGGGTTTTCAAATCATTATACAGTTCTTCAAACGCCACATTATCGCCGCCGCGTATAGCGTCCAGTTTTCTTTTTATTTCGCTATTGTTCAACGCTTGACCTCCTCACTCACTATGACGAATAGTTTTCTTGTTTTTTTGGGATTTCGAAAAACATTTTTATACGGGTTTTCAAACGCCATATTATCACCGCTAATCTATTAAAATACCTCTTAATATACTATGACGTAAAAAATTACCGTTTTTTTGGTTTGCGAAAAATATTTTCGTTATGCCTTCTATATCGTGCAAGGGTGAACCGCGCAAATTGAAAAATACTACAAAATCTGCGACGATGTGAAGAATGCGGAAGCGTTAAGGCGCGGCGCAGAGCAACATATGCGCGACATTACGCCAGAGCGGACGGCGGCGAGGACACAAGACATGGCGCTGTAAACAGCGAAGGTGATGTAGCAAAATTGCAAAATTGCTACATCACCTTTTTTACTCGT
>Ga0082212_10005849_pt1 | contig 16678 bp, 10 predicted proteins | sample TergutNt197P3_FD_71548 | JGI IMG/M metagenome (GOLD analysis project Ga0082212, IMG submission 71548) | Neocapritermes taracua P3 segment gut microbial communities from Petit-Saut dam, French Guiana - Nt197 P3 | ecosystem: Host-associated > Arthropoda: Insects > Digestive system > Gut ... | reverse complement strand
GCCATTTTATAGCACGAATCGCTGCCGCAGGAACCGCAGTCCATATGCTGTTTCTCATAATCCGTCTTGCCGAGCAGTTCGTATGCTTTATCAATATCAGCATCGTTGATTTTGGGGACCGGTATGGACACAGGTTTATATTCCCTCATAAAATCTGAAAGCTCAAGGGTTTCGTCGTATTGCGCATACACCGATTCGTAGTGTTCCCGTTTGAGCGCTTCCGTTGCCTTCTTCCGGCTTTCGTCCATCGTTTTGTCTATTTCAAACAGGTTTTTATAATGTGAAGCGGCGGGGCCGATGTTACAGCCTTCCTCGCAGTTTAAGACGTCATATACTTCAGGCAGGAAAAACTCCGGTGTTTCGGCGTACTGATCCAGTTTTTCGTACAGGTTGAAACCTTCCGCTTTGGAGATATGCAGTTTTTTCCCAAGGAAATACTCGATGTTTTCCTTGAGCCCGCCCGGCATGGGGAACAGCGAACCCAGGCCGCTTTCGTCGTGGTCGAACCCGGTCTCCTCATCGGGGAGCGTAATATTGTTATCTTTTAGATAGGATAATATTTTCTCAAAGGTGATATTATATTCAGCCAGCATGGTATCGTCGAACTCGATTTTTTTTGCTATACACGGGGAGAGCGCGGCGATTTTGTCGGTTATACCCCGATACTTTCTCATGTAGATTGAGGCGCTGGCCATCGGGCTATGCACAGGGGATAGGTTCGGGAGCAAATCGTGCCGGTACATTTTGCAGTATAGGACGACGGCCGGGCATGGCTGGGTGATAATATGCGCGCCATTGTTTTTCTCGAGATACCGGACATGACCCCAAATGCAAATGTCGGCGCCCAACGAAACATCGAATATCTTGTTTACGCCAAGCCGCTTCAGATAAGTAAACAGCCGTTTGTATTCCGGGATGTTCGTCCTGATTGAGGGGGCGGCCATCAGGGATATGGGGAGACCTTTTGACAAATCATCAAAAAATAATTCCAAATCATCAGCGTAAAACCGCGCGTCGTGCTTGCACGCTGAAACGCACCGGCCGCATACGATACACTTGTCGTGGTCAACCTTGACCTTGATATCGCCGGCTTCGTCCAGATAGATGATGTTCGCCGTCTCCATCGGGCACTCGCGGACGCACCGGTTGCAGCCTGTGCAGGATTCGATTTTTGACTTGATTACTTCTCTCATTAGCTCGTCCTTTGCGCAATATGCAGTGATCGTCGGATTATTCACTCAATGTTTTCCTGCGCGATCCGGTAGAACTCATCCTTCACGTTGGAGAAGACTTCTATTAGGATAGGGTCGAACTGCGTCCCGGAGCCTTCAAGTATTATTTCGCACGCTTCTTCATGCGACAGGGCTTCCTTATACTGACGCCTTGATATAAGCGCGTCGTACACGTCGGCAATAGCCATCAAACGGCCTTCCAGTGGTATATTGTGACCTTTAAGCCCGATAGGGTAGCCGGTTCCGTCCCATTTTTCATGATGGGTCCCCGCCATACGCATGGCGTGATTAAAGAACTCATCTTCCCCAATCTTCTTAATAATCCTTTCTATGGCGTCGACGCTGGCTGCCACGTGGTCTTTCATATTGTTAAACTCTTCTTCCGTGAGTTTCGCGTTCTTACCGAGGATAATATCCGGCACGGCGATTTTCCCTACGTCGTGGAGCTTTGCCGACGATAGGATCGCGGGGATGTCCCAATCGGCTATCTCACTTGCATACGTCCCTTCTTTGATCATCTCATTTAGCAAGACTTCCACATACTTCTGCGTTCGAACAATATGCCCCCCGGTGTACTTATCCCGGAACTCCACCATATCGATTACAGTATCGAACACGGCGTTTTGCAAACGAATTATAGTATCGGCTTTTTCGTTGGCCATAAACTCCATGCTCTGTAAGTTGCGCTTCAACTCCTCTTGATTCTTCAGCAACGCTTTTTCACGTCTGATTAGCAGCATTTCCCTTTCGATGCGCTTTAGCAGGATAGGGGTGGAAAAAGGTTTGGTCACATAATCAGCCGCGCCCAAATCCAAGCCTTCCACCTCGTTCCCCTCATCGTTGAGGGCCGTAAGGAAAATGATCGGAATATCGGAATAGCGTTCATCGGCTTTCAATTTTCTGATTGCGTCATAACCGTTCATCCCCGGCATATCGATGTCAAGCAGGATCAGGTCGGGGGTGATCTTCTCAAGCGCTTCAAACATTTTATCGGCGGATGGTAATTGAATTACCTGATAGAATGTTGAGAGCAGTTTTTTGCCGGCCGTGAGGTTTGATAGGTTGTCGTCCACCAAGTATATCGTACTTCGTGCATTTTCCATTGTAAAAACTCCTTTAATACCGTATTACTATTGCCCGGGATTTTCATCGACCAGGGTGGAAACCCTTTCTATTATTTCGTTGATGTTGAACTGCTGCACGTTCTCCAAAAGCCAAGGTACAAGTTCCCCGCCGTTTTCATATTCATAACTGTTAAGCTCATTGATTGCCGTATCCACCATTTCCATATCAAAATCCTTGCAGGACGATAGCAATCTGATGAGCACATCCCTATCGGGCCGGTCTTTCTTTGGCTTTGTCGCCACGGAATCGATTGAGCTAATAAAACCGCTAAGGTCAGATAACAGGCTTTCAAGAGATTTATACAGTTCCGGATTGTGATTGCCGACAAACTCGATGTCGCCGGATTTCGACGCTTTTTCTAGATTCTCCGCTTTTTGGCCGACTGCCTTAGCCCCAATACTATAGCTTGATCCTTTTATCCCATGAACAAGAGTAGCATAGTCAGCAATGTTATCCATAGATACCGTTTCAATCTGGGTCAGGAGCTGGGGAGTGTTAGTCGTATAGGAACGTAGTATATCAAGATATATGTCTTCATCCCCATCAAAGCGCTTGATGCCGTCCTGGATGTCCAATCCTGAAATGAGTACGCCATCAAATATCCCGTGTGGCGTATCATTGCCGTTGACAGTATCCGGAGTATCCCGGCGCACGGTATAGGGTTTTTCATGGGCCTTATCCCTTATCCACCGCTTGATCACATCGTCAAGGCGCCCAAGCTCAATCGGCTTTGAAATAAACGATTGAAAACCTTTGCTAATAAACATTTGCTCATTGCCGACGATGGCATTTGCAGTACATGCGATGATTGGAATATTCTTCGCGTAGTCCGTTTCGATTTCACGAATACGTTGAGTTGCTTCTATCCCATCCATGTCAGGCATCATATGATCCATAAAAATCGCGTTATATATGACCTTTTCACTGCGTATGGCGTCTATGGCCTGCTGTCCGCTGGTCACACAGTCGATTTGCTTCATGTTGTAAGGTTTCATCATACCTCTCGCAACATCAAGATTGGTTTTGTTGTCATCAACTATCAGCACGCACGCATCAGGCAATTTAGACCGTACATGTTTAGTATTGCGGCGGTGTCCCAGTTCGGAATAGCGGAAACTCTTCAGGTTATTGACTACATCGGGGCCTATACGCGCATCCGAGACAAACCCTTGCTTTAATCTGATTGTGAACGTACTGCTTTTACCGTATTCGCTTTCGACGGAAATCGAGCCATCCATCATCTCCGCCATTTTTTTCGTAATAGAAAGACCTAACCCTGTCCCCGTGACATGACGATTTATTTTCTTATCCTCTTGGACGAATTCCTCAAACAGTTTGCCCACTCTTTCCGGTTTTATGCCAAGCCCGGTATCCTTCACCCATGCGGTCATCCAAACCGTATTTGCGTCCTTTCCATCACGATCGCAACGGACGCCCAGCTCGACCGTTCCTTCGCTTGTGTACTTGAAAGCATTGGAGAGCAGGTTGTTGAACATTTGCTTGATACGCAAATCGTCGCCATAAAGCTGCGCGGGCAGAGTTTCATCAATACTGAGGACGAATTTGATCGGTTTTTCACCTATGAACATTATGCTTTGCGTAACGGTATCATTAAGGAGGCTTGCCAAATCGTATGTGACAAGAAAGAGCTCAAGTTTACCCGCCTCAATTTTCGAAATATCCAGAATATCGTTGACCGTTGAGAGCAGCAGTTGGCCGGCGTTGTTGACCTTCTCAATATTCAACTGCGCTTCTTCATTGACGTCCTCATCCTCCAGCACCAACTCTGATAACCCGATGATCGCATTCAGCGGCGTGCGCATTTCATGGCTCATTTTTGCCAGGAAGTCGCTCTTAGCTTTGTTAGCGGCCTTAAGGCTCAACATTATTTCGTCAATCTCGGCTATCATGCGTTTTTGCTCACGGAGATCCCGCAAGCTGCAAGCTACCACATACTCACCCGCATAGGCAACGCGGACGAGCGTGACCTCGGAAGGAATGGGTGTGCCGTCACGTCTTTGGTGCATCCATTCAGCAACTACTTTGCCGTCCTCAAAGGCCTTCTTGACCGAGCGTATAGCTTTTTCCGATGATATTTGACCGTCAGGCTGGTACTCCGGGGATAACTCATAGAAATGATCCAGGAAATCCTGTTTGCTCTCGAGATTGAACAGCCTGACGCTCTCCTCATTGCATTTGAACATATTGATATCGCTGTCCCACAAGCTGCATGAAAAAGGAATCGCGTCAAGCAGCAACTCGTTATACTCATTAGCCTCAAAGATTTTTTTTGCCTGCTCGTTTTTATCAAAAGCGTTGATCATCATCATACCGACAGACAGCAGCGTGTCGATTTCCTCCGTAGAGAAAGTACGCTCATTCCTGCAATCATCAAGACTGAAGAACCCCCAGAACTCATCCCGCAGGAAAAGGGGGATGTTTACGATGGTTTTCATATCGTACGCGCTTAATAGCTCCCTGTCTTCGGCCGGCAGCTTCGATAGGGGACTGTTTATGCAACTGCCGCGCCGGAACATTCTCTCCCATACAGGTTTTTCGCTGTACGGGAACTTCAAATCGATAGGTACGGGAGTCCTTTGCTTCCCCACCTCGCTGAGCCATTCATAAGCGTGAACAAAGTAAAGTGAGCCATCTATCATTTCATTGCGCCAAATCTGAACGCGGTCGACGTCCATGGAGCGGCCAATAAGTTCCATGCTTTCCATTAGCGAGGATTCAAAGCTTTTCCCTTCCGCCGTTGAAAGGAGGATTGTCGCAGTTTGTTTGCCTGTTTCCATCAACCTGGCGCGGTGTTCTATTTCTTCAATCATTTTGTTGTATTCCCGCAGATCGCGCGTATAGCCCGCCACAACATACTCATCCCCGTATTTTACACGGACAAGGGTAACTTCGGTTGGGACCGGTGTGCCGTCGTCAGGCATCTGAAAACAAAACTCAGTGACGCAGAACCCTTCCGTAAACGCTTTTGCAAATAATCTCCGGCCCTCTTCGATGGACTTTTTGCCGTTTGGCTGATACTCGGGATAGGTATCGAAATACCGCTCGATGTATTCGGCATTATCCTCAAAGCCAAATAGATTTGCAGCGGCTTTGTTGCATTCAAAAAGCTCAAACTTATCGTCGCCTACCCGCTTCATCAAACGGCAGGCGAGGGGGGTTGAATCCAATAATAGCTTGGTGCGCTCGTACTCGTCTTCCAACTGTGCCGCCTGTGCGCTGACGGTTGTATTTAGTCTTTCCAGCTCAGTGTTTTTCGCTTCAATATCAGTGTTCTGATCTTCTATCTTACGAAACGGCTTCGAGACATACCCCGAAATGAAGAATGAAGCGATCAGGCATACGCCAAGGAATGATAATGACGCATATAGGAGCCCCACCTGAATCTGGGAAGCCGGGCTCTCCCCTATTGGGGCGGCGATGCCGATGTACCATCCCTGATCGGATTCACTAACGTGCTTATAGATGCAGGTGCGCCTCGTCCCGGAAAAAACGTACTCACCGGAACCGGGCTCTTTACTCGAAATCATCTTGCTGAAGAAGTCGACCGTCTCCTTCATTGATGGATCGTCTTCATACTCCTTGATGAAGTTGTGCTGTTCATAAACCAAATTCGAGCGGTAGTTGGCGACTGCCGTACCTGTTTCGTCAACCATAAAAAGGCTGCCGTTCTGCCAAAGCCTATATTCGGAAAGGATATCGGCGAAGTAAAGGCCCGGGAAGGTCGCGGAGAGAACCATGCCGTTGCCCATCGGTGCGAAAATATGCATGATGAACGAGCTGTCAACTTCGCTGTAATGCGGGGGGTACATAACGATTTCGCCCTCAAACGCTTTTTGCATAAAGTCGCTTTCGGCAAGGAAAGAGTCGTGCACAACAGACTCGCCGTAATTAGCGACAAAACCATCACTGTCATAGACGGTCAGGGATGTGAACTCATGAAAGTCGCTTTTCAACTCTGCCATTATCTCTGTCATCGCTTCAATGGAGCTTGCTGCGCCAACGCGTTCGGAGACAGTAGCCGCGTCCGACTTCAGCAGTTTGATTCTGGTGACAATCAGGTTTTCGGCAATATCCAAAGCAAGGGCCAGTTCGCTCTCCATCGTATCGTTAATACCTTTACCGGTAAAAACCATGCTTGACAGATAGTTCGCCGCAGTAACAGTAAGGACAACAAGCGCGAGGATGAGCGCTACCCTCAATCTCATCGATGAAAATGAGTTTTTTATTGCTTTCACTGTGCTAAAGTCCATTCCTTTCACTATGCTCCGGGCGCAAATCGTCCATAAAGAGAAATGGACTTTTTGTGCATCAACCCGCGGTTACCCGCAGGGGGAGCGATTGGCACTTTCTCCGGATCGGCGTGATTTCTCAAACTAATCATTCCCGGGCATTCAAAGAATCTGCTGCGTGGCTGTTCCGCTTGTTAGTCTGGGCATCCCGGACCACTAAATGGTTCGCGGGGTTACGTTGTTTGTAGGGAAGAAAATCTGCCAATCAAAATCCAGGCAATGCGCCAACTTTTGCGCCGTGTCAACACCCGGTCTGCTTTTTCCGGATTCAATCATTGCGTAATGCGATCTTGATATCCCCGCAGCTTTCGCCGCGGCCTCCTGGTTCCAACCCTTCTTATTGCGTAATACTCTCAAATCCAGGTTTACTGTTGTTTTGTCCATATTATCCCCATCCAACCTGATTATTTGTCGATAATTTCGACATTTTCTGATAAAAATAAAGGGTACTGACCCCGAGGTAAGCCTCGGTCTCGCCCCCGCAGCAGAGACAGCGGGGTATTATACCCCTTGGCGTCTGCACTCGTTCGGCCGTGCCGCGCAAGTCTAGCGCGGCTCTCACTTCGTTTGACAGTAAAGCGAAATTAATAAGTAAACTATATCATACTGCTGTTTACATGAGACGTAAATCACCAACAGGTGAAGGAAATTAAAATATTTTGTAGAATATTATACTCATATTTGGCATAATGGTAATACCAAATGAAAATGGGGGGATTTTTGTGCCCACACCAAATATTTATAACAATAAGTACACACCGGACCCGCTGCCGGAAATCGTAGCGCCGCGGAATGCGCTTCTTTCCCGTCTTGACCAATCGGCTGAGAAAAAGTTGATATTCATATCCGCGCCCGCCGGCTCGGGTAAGACAGTGACGGCGCATCTATGGATGGAGAAATTTCGTCGCAAGCTTGTTTGGATTAGGCTGGACGCTTACGATAATAACATATCAATCTTTTATAAAATGTTTGGCGCCGCAATACTATCCGCCCAGCCTGGCAATGTACGCATGTCAGAAATCCTGCAAAACCCGGATTTCCTTTCCGCGCCCGTGGACTACACCATTATGATGCTGCATGAGTTTGCACCCTGCGAGAATGGATATATACTTGCACTTGACGATTATCATACCATCACAAACCCGGAGATTAAAAAATCGCTGCCTTACATATTGGATCGTTTACCTCATTGCTTTGTTACGCTCATCCTAGGCCGGGAGGAACCGGATTATTATATATCGGGATACTCAGGAAAATGGCAGGCAACGATAATCGGCAAAGATGTCTTGTCATTTAGTGCGGACGAAATCAAAGAGTACTCCATGATACAAGGATATGACATGACGGAAGAAGAGGCTGAAAACACACTCATGATTACAAATGGATTGGCCGTGGCTGTTGACGTTCTTTCACGCAGCGCCGCATTGATACCGGATAGGTTGCGCGGACTCCCTTTTTTACTCAGGGGAAACCGGGACTTTTACGATCTGACGGATAAAAATATCTATATTGAATCGGTTGACGCAGATAAGCGAATGATAAAAGACTATTTAGAGCAGCTCGTGCATAGCACGAGCGCCGGGATTTATCTGGAGCAGAACCGTACACATGACGCCCTAACAGAAGCGCGGACTGCCAACAGCGCGTTGACGGATGGCACGGCAAATGAGATCCGATTTACGGTTTACATGCACCTTGCTGCGATATACCTCGCGTCCGGTAAGCAAACCGAGCTTGATGTGTTGATTGAAGAGGTTGAGAAGTTTTTAATTGGGGGGGCGGCCTCCTTACGCCTAAGTTTCCTTGCGTTTACGTACAGGGTAAAACTGTGGGACGGTGAGGCGTCCGCTGCGAAGGAATGGTTAGGGCATTATTCCGGCAATGAAACCGAGAAGATAGAACCTTGCAAACTGTATCAGTATTTCACCACTGTCCGCGCATATATCGTATCCGGAGAACTGGAAAAGGCAAAAGACCTTGCACAGCGGATAAGAAATATGAGCAAGGATTCCCTCCGCCCGCAGAGCGCCGCCGAAGCGGGGGTCTTGCTTGCCGCTGTTTTATGGGCGGAGGGCGGTAGGGGGGAAGCGCAGGAGATGATGGAAACCGTGCTTTTTGAAATGCAGCGGTATTCGTTTATACGTTTGATTGCCGACGAGGGCGCCGCGGTAATAATGATGCTAAAGAAGATACTCAAAAAGGTTGAGCAAGAAAGCTATCATGATATTCTTGATCCCATATATGTAAAAAGCGTGTATATCGCCGCATATGTTGTCAGTAGACAGCGCAACGGTATTACGTCAGGGCTGAAAAAAAAGCTGGTGACGCTCTCAAAACAACAGAGAATGGCCATCCAGTTTTTAGCGCGGGGATTCACAAGGGAAAGTATCGTGGCGGAAACCGGGCTTTCGCTCAACACAGTCAACACGCATATAAGAATTGCGTACAGCAAGCTTGGGGTAAGCAGCGCCGCAGATGCGGCAGTAAAAGCGCGCGAGCTTGGGATTATTGAGTGATATAAAACTGCTTAGGTCACACAAGCCCGGTCAGTTGCAGCGCCTGACGCAAGCGGCCGTGCGACCTGTGATATAGCTCCCTATACAAGCTCCAGCAGCCGTTTCCCGATTTTCTCCACAATAGGAACAACCAAAGCATTACCCATGGTAAAATACCTGTACCTCTCGGGCATCCCGGTGTTTGTCCAGCCATCTTCGAACCCATTGAGCCGCTCGCATTCGACTGGTGTTAGGATCCGGAGCTTTCCCGTCACAGCATCTTCGATTACGTGGGTGCTTCTATTTACGCTTGACTCACTGGTCAACATGGTGCGGGCTGGTCTATCAAGATAATCCGGGAAACATACAGGGCCCTCGCAAAAGAAATAAGGCTCCCCATTAGGGCGGGTTCGAGGTATTTTCTTTGCACCTTTCAAGTATTTCCATGTATCAAGCGACCCATTTAGGAAATACTTCTCGTCAACTGGCTCCGTTTGGCGGATTTCGCCAAGAGTTGTTGGCTTGACGTCAACAGGCGATACCTCCATAGAGATGGTTAGCCCATTTATCATGACTCCGGAGTTGTAGAAGGGGGCATAGTACTTCCCTGAAACATCGATCAAGTCATTATATTCACTTTGACCAATCAATGATTCTGCGGTTTTTCCCGCACCGGCGCCATTTTGCACAGGGAAAATTGACGGGAAAAACCCGCTATTGCATAATCGATCATAAAGATGTGACCTCCCTTTAGTGCGGGCAATATGCGCGATTTCCCGAAAAACCCCCGTGGAATTATGGAAAGCCACTATGTAGATGCGGCGCCGCCTCTGTGCATGACCATAATCAGCGGCATTGATGACACGCCATTCCACAGCGTATCCCAAATCATTGAAGCATCTGAGCATGACCCCGAAATCCCGGCCTCTTTGTGATGCAGGCGACTTAAGAAGCCGATCGACATTTTCCAGGATTACAAAACCCGGGCTTTTCTCTGCCAGAATATCCCTGATATGCCACCAAAGGACGCCTTTCCTGCCTTCGATTCCCTTTGCGCCCGTTCGAGCTACCGAGTAATCCTGGCAAGGGAAGCCGCCTACAATGAGATTATGTGGCGGTACTTGATTCTTGGCTGTTGCTATATCATCATTCACGTGATTCGGGGACACTCCATAATGGGCAACATAGCAGTCGAACGCGTGCTGGATCTTTTTATCAGGTTCCCATTGGTTAGCCCAGATAGTATCATACCGGCTTGAACACCGCTCAAACCCGGCGCGAAACCCGCCGACTCCCGCAAACAGTTCTACCACCTTGATTTTATTGTCTTTCATCTTTATCGCCTTGTCTGACTATCGTAGTATTCGCTGGGGAGTAGTGCTTAATAATGATTCCGGGCCGGACTCAATGCCCCCCGGCACGGTATAGCCTCACTTACCTTGCTTTTCAGACGATAGGACGCCGTTTTTCATGCCCCATATCTCATTAGCAACGGAGGCAACTCTTTTCGAGTGGGTAACGATAACGACACATTTATCCTCGTCATTTGCAAGGGAGGTCAGAATTCCCAGGATACTGTCCTCGGTTTCATTATCAAGGTTACCCGTTGGTTCATCGGCAATAATAATATCCGGGTTGTGCGACAGCGCCCGCGCAATTCCCACGCGCTGCTGTTCGCCGCCGGAAAGCTTAAGTATTTTCCTGTCCGCAGTTTCTTTGTCGATACCAACTCTTTGCAATAAGTCATAGGCAGACGATTTCTTGTCCTTTCCCGCGATGCCGCTTATGTTCATGGATAGAATGATATTCTCGACCGCCGTCATATTCGTAATGAGGTTGAAGCTTTGGAAGATGACGCCAATATTGTTTGCCCTGTAACTATCGCGGTCTATGCTTTTCAAGTCTCTTTCATTATAAATGATTTCGCCGCCTTTGCAGACGTCCAGTCCCGCAATAAGCGATAACAGGGTAGATTTGCCGGAGCCTGATTTTCCGACAATGGCGTAAATTCTGCCTTTATCAAACGCAGCGGTTACATTCTTAAGGACGTTTTTTTTCGTTCCCTCGTAGGCGTAAGTTACGTTGTTAAGAACTAAGACTCCCATGTACGTACTCTCCTTAATTTCTTTCCGTCAAAATCTTGATGGGTTCGTATTTCGTGATTTTACTTATCGAGATAAACCCCGCCGCCGACACCAGTAACAGAGATATACAGACAATCTCGAGTATGGTTGCAACTTCGAGGGAAATGGGCATTTCAGTTAGTGGTTTCGCGGTTGTACCCCGAAAAGCGTCCGGCAATGGGTTGCCCATTGGGTCCTTAGGGACATTCGCCTCTGCCGCGCTCACTTGAGCTTCCAGAATTACATCGGATACCGGCTGGGCTGCCGCTGCGCCAACGCCTAATCCAATGACAAGACAGACGCAGGCGATTGCAAGGACTTCGGTCCACAACCCCAGCGCGACTTTCAGCTTTTTCATGCCCATAGCGCGAAGCACCCCTATCTCATATTTACGCTCGCGGATTGCAATGGACATTAGTAACAAAAGTATTATCGCACCGAGTATCAACACAACAAACATAAAGATTAGCGTTATCTTCTTCATTCCCAACACCGGCTCCACAATGGCGTTATATGAAGCAGTGTCGGTGCCGACCGTAACGTCGGAGGGCAGCCCGGCCGTTCTCGCATAAGACTCGAAGGCTGCGAGGTCATCAGGATTTTTCAAATAATACCTCGCAGTTATTGAAATGCCTGTTTCGCCGCTTGAGCGCTCCCCGAGCATAGTCGGAAGGGTCGTCAGAATATCGTTGCGGCTGCTTTGGTCATCGTTCAGGTCTTGATAGAAACCCGAGACCGTCATTGTAAATGTAACGGCGCGGCTAAGCTGCACAACATTTCCGCCCGCGGTTATCATAACCCTTGCGATATAATCACACCCGCCGATGTTTATTATATCATCGTCCTTTACATTGCTTGAATCCATATTCTCGGGAAATCCTATGCTCATAGTACCGGTAAAGCTCAGTATGTCACCGGGATTTATACTATTCGCGTCACGTAAAGCGGTGCTGACCACGCATTCACCCTCTGAAGGATACCCGCACGAATCGAGCGCCCGCATACCGGTATTGATAAAATCGTTCCAACTGTCGCCAAGTAATCTAAACGTCTGATTGGGAGTGCTTCCTACAGTAGTCAAACTGTCACTTATGACATTAATGCTGCCCGTCAAATCGGCGCGTCCCAGCCCGTCCCAATCAGCCAAATCAAGGTAAAGCTGCGCGTCAATGATCCTCATGCCCATAGCTGAACCCATACCGCCGCCTTGATCGCCGCTGATTATCCTGGGACGGATAATCGCTTCGGAGTTGAACTGATCTTTGTACCTGTCGAGTACAGCCGACGCCGTGTTGTTGATAGTGAGCGCGACGACGGTGGTCAGAATGATGGCGAAGATGATTACCGCTATTAAAATGTTTCTGCCTATGTTGCGCACCACGTTTTTTAGCGCGTTTTGAAAGATGTACATAAATACCTCCGCGGCTATTCTTTAATGCGACGTCTTATACCTTTTTACCTGTGTCCATCAACCGGCAAGGGTACAGTTCGCAAACATCAAGACTTGCTTTATATGTATCCAATTCACTCAAGAAGATAATTTCTTTTATATCTTCAACGCAACCAGTCAGGTCATTAATGATTTGGTCCCCCCAGAACCTAAGCACCGTCCAGCCGTTTCCGCAGAGACGTTGGTTAACCTCGATGTCCCTACTAATGTTGCGTTCAATTTTGTTTGTCCAGAAATCATGGTTGCTTTGTATCCTCGTCTTCTTGCTTTCCCAGTCTTTACCATGCCAGAACTCACCATCGCAAAAAATCGCTATTTTGTGTTTTGTTATTGCGATATCCGGCGTCCCGGGAAGCCTGGAGAAATTCTTCCTGTATCTGATTCCGGAATGCCAAAGTGCCTTCCTCAATAATACCTCGATTGATGTGTCTTTGCTGCCTATACGGCTCATTGTATAGCTGCGTTTGGCGTCAACAGTTGTTGGAATAATCCTTTCCATAGTCCCCCATATATCTTTTGGCACCTACCGTCATATCCACTCGCCCGTCCGCCAAAAAAGCTACGTCCTCCGCTTCCAGCAGCGCTTTCTCGTACCCATTGACCATCCAGAGGACAGTATGCGTATCTAAAAGAATCCTCAATCCATATACTCCTAAAAATCCTCTAACGGTGCGTCAAAATCGTCCGCCATTTTGAATTGCCCTCGCATACATCCGAACATGGCTTCCCTTGACATTTTTGAGAGTGTCGCTGATGGTGCTGCCAAGTAAAAAGGGATTCCATTATTATTTATTACGCTTCTGATGAATATGCTTAAGGCGTTTGATGGCGAAATACCTATAGCGGCACAGACTCTGTCAAACTGTTGTTTTGTAGTCGCATCAACACGGGTCGATACTTGAATTGACACGGAATCACCTCTTCTTGTTATCATTTGTAATCAAACTACCATTTATGTATGGCGGTGTCAAATGGTTTATCATTCCCACTCGAGAATAAAAGACTTCTTCTAAATGAATCCGTTTAGCTTTTATGTTAGATTGTAATTCGTATACTATTCGCTCTTCATAATGACTTCACTGCGAAAAATCTTGCGCTCATAATCCGGCATGAACTCTGTGCCACCGCCGTATTTTTCAGCGATAACGCGCACAGAGGCCAGCCCGACGCCCTCCCGATTATGTCTCTTGCGGGACAGATAAACGCCGCCCCGCGTCCGAGGCGTTCCGTCAAAGCTGTTGTCAACAAGGATGGTCAGATTGTTTTTGATTTGCTTTACCGTGACGCTTATTTCTTTTTCACCAGCCACATACGCGCAGGCTTCAAAAGCGTTTTCCAAAATGTTGCTGATAACGGTGCAGAGGTCGGCGTTGTCAACGGGAAGCGTCTCAGGAATAACGGCGTCTACCTTATAATGAATACCATCACGCTCGGCAAGTACAGCGAAGTGCCGCAGGATTACGTCCGCCACATAATTCTCGCAGAAGGTAAACGATGATAAAGAAGATGATGCGCCCGCATACATCGAAGTGTATTCCATAAGCTCGTCATGTTTGCCCGATGATACCAGTCCCCGGATCACGCCTACATGATGCCGCAGGTCATGGCTTGCGCGGAGGGCTTTATCCACGCTCTCCAGAATAACGGGATAGTAATTTCTCTGCATCTCCACAAGGTTTTCAATCCCCGCAATCTTGCCTTCGAGGGCAAGTTTATCCCGATATTGCCGCAGCGTCTCCTGTCCCATAACAATCCCCAGCGTCAGCACGATGGCAAAGCCGCCGATTTCTGTGAACCAACCGAAACGGATCGGCTCAAACATTGGTAAAAGCCTGTCCATGACAAGGGCGCTGTCATAGACCAAAATGCCGCTTATTATCGTGATGCTGTATTGAGTGTTTTTACCGACAGAGCGGAGTATAATGACAGTCAAGAAAAAGGCCGCTGCCCACATATAGATATCGAGCAGCAGGGAATAACCGGCAAGCAGGCCCGGAACGCCGGACGGCAGCACCGTCCGCAGCAGCGAACAGGCGCAGGCTACTACGCCGAATCCGACGAAAGCTTTTGAGAACCAATCCCCCGTCCAAAGCCAACGCGAAGCCCAGCGCAGTGGGTTCGCGTTGGAGAGGAGTCGCAACGAAGTGGAGCGGATGTTCGGCGCAAGATGAACGGAGCGGAACGGAGTTTGCGACGACGAATCGCCGGATATATTCCGCTGCAATAACATCGCAAGCAGAAGCATGGCGCAGAAGCAGAAATTCTCTACCCCATACCACCACAAGCCACCGCGAAAAACAGTCTTGACGAGAGGGTAGCACACATATCCCATAAAGCAAAGACAGACCGCGCCAAACAAGAGCATGGCCCGGTCTTTTCTCATGAAGAAGCCGACCGCCAAAAAGAAAAGCGCCAGCGACAAAGCGATGGTACAGACGGCTGCCCGGATGATGAGCCTTGTTTGAATTATACCGGATACCGCCTGCGGTACGCCAAAGGCGGGCGGGTAAACCATGCCGCTGTACATATGGGAATAGTCCGAAACCGCCACGATGATCTCTATCCGGTTTTGGGCGAGGAAAGATACCATCGCATTGCCCGTCTCCGGGCGGTAGCCTGCCGGGTCAGGATTGCCGAACTGTTCGGCTTTCACGCCATTTATGTAAAGCGTATAAGCGGAATAGATTTCGGGAAGCTCCAGCGTGTAGGCGGCAGGAATTGAAGGGATAACGATGTTCAGCCTATATGTAGCGCTACCGTGAGGGCTGCGCCTGACGTCGCTCCCCTCAAATCCGCCGTACTGCCCGATAAAAACATATTCATCAGGTCGCAAGCCTGTGGCGAAGTCGGAAGGAGCAAGTAGCCTGTCGCGATAGATTTCCCAGCCGTGGGTCAGGAATAACGCAGGGTATTCCATCAGAGTGTTTTCATCAAGCGTTAGCAAGCCACCTGAAGCTTGCGGGACGCTTGCTGTGTACTTGTTGTCGAATGAATAGCAAAGCCAAAAAAGCGTGACCGAAATGACGATCACGCCTGCTATAAACAATAATATTCTGTTCCTGCCGCCCGCCCGTTTCATCTGCCCGCCAACACCGCCCGACGGCGTAAAAAGACAGTGAGCCACAGACCGAAACCAACAATGCCAATAATGCCAATAACAAACGGGAGAATGGGGAAAGACCTTGCGGTTTCCATTTGCTCTATAAGCGGTTCCGTCAAAATATTCGGTAATGGTATTTGCGGAACGACGGGCGCTGTTATTTCCATAGGTTTACCGTCGCCGTCGAGGTCAAAATAGAAGCCGTCGCTACCGATATTCGGGCCGCTTATCAATGAGTTTCCGTTTGACAGGGCGCCGCTATCGGGTTGCGTTCCTGTACCCGCTGCTGTAAACGGGTTGGACGGTTCTAAAATGAGATTCCCGGTTCCGGGCGATTGCTGCTGCGCGTTATTATCCGCATCAGAATCGGGCGTTTGCGGCATTGAATCTGCTTCGTAATCGTTTGCTTCGGTAACGCTCGTGTTCTGCCTCTCGTCCGGCGTCTCGGTTGGATCTGAATCGGTTTCATTCCCGCCCGAATTATCTCCTGACGTCTGGTTGTTCCCGTATCCGCTCCCGCTCGGCGGGGTTGTGTTGTTCCCGCTCCCGTTACCATTCCCGTTTCCATTGTCATTTCCGTTGTTATTGTTCCCATAGTCGCCGCTACCGTTCCCGTTGCCATTGTCGCCGCTGCTATTGCCGTTGCCGTCCCCGTTTCCGTCATTCCCGCCGGTGATAACATCCCACGGGTTAGTATAGCGGTCGCCTCCGGTACGGTCGCCTTCGGTTAATGTGATAACAGGCCGGTCGCCGGTCAAATCTATACGAATACGGTTTGCCGAAATGCCACCGTTTTCATACCGAACCTCGAAATCGTAAACAAACCCCGATGCAAGCTCCTGT
>Ga0082212_10000927_pt1 | contig 16678 bp, 12 predicted proteins | sample TergutNt197P3_FD_71548 | JGI IMG/M metagenome (GOLD analysis project Ga0082212, IMG submission 71548) | Neocapritermes taracua P3 segment gut microbial communities from Petit-Saut dam, French Guiana - Nt197 P3 | ecosystem: Host-associated > Arthropoda: Insects > Digestive system > Gut ... | reverse complement strand
GCCTGTCTACTTCAAAACCGTCTATATTCGTGTAGACCGCTCCCGATCTGCCGTGATTTATTATACCGAAAGAACCTGCGAAATTCCACATCGAATATCCCCATGCGTTTTCTTTAAATACAGCCATTAAATCCCCAAGCCATCTTAGAGCTATGTCGTTCGGGGTTTTGTTAAAACAGCCAAATTCGCCGATATGTATTTCTACGCCCTTTTTTTCGACTTCAAGCCATGGCTGATAATATTCGCGCAATGCGTCTTTGTCCCATAATTTTCCCCAGCTTTCGCCCGGATAAACAGGCTCGGGCCAGTCCATATCGCCGCACCATGTCGCTTTGTAATGGCTGATTTGAAACGGAGCGTATCCCCTGCCGCTGTGTATGACCCCGGCGTCGGCAAGTTCGGGTATCGCTATCCCTCCCCCGCCGATGCCGTCAAGAACTATATCCCTGTTGGGGTCAATATCCCGTATAGCTTTTATTGTTTTACGCATTACATATTCGTGATTGTCTCTGGTGAACTGATATTGTCCGACAGACGGCGGCTCGTTTAACAAGTCAAAACTAAGTTCGTCCGACGATACGCCTTTGTATTTTTTCGCGAAATATTCCCACAGATAAACAAACCCTTCCTGCGCTTCTTCGTCGGTCCAGAGATTATGTTTTTCCCTGTCGTTGGCGTTTATGCAATATCCGGGAGTCCTGTGAAAATTCAGGCACATGTGCAATTTTCTTTTTTTGCATTCTTCGAAATATACGTCGATATTCTCCAAAACTCTTTCGTCGGGGTGAAGATAATCAAAATCTTTCGTCCAGAAATTATAATCCGTCGGCACCCTGATAAAATTAAACCCGTGTTTCGCGATAAAATCAAGTTGTTTTTCGTCTGCTTTTCCCGGTTCCTGTCCGTGATACGAGAACATCCAAAGCATGTTGAATCCATATTTTTTCATAATATATTACGCTCCTTATTTTATATTTTATACAAAAGACGATACGCATAGAATCAGTGTACCGTCTATAATATTTTTTTCGCACAATGCTTGACTTTTTTATTTTTTTGTTGTATAATAAACTTGTGGGAAAGTGTATAATATTTTGGATAGCGTCCCGTTTTGACGGTTGACCCAATTATTTATGTTTCATAGTGAATAATTTAACCGGTACTTTTGGGAAGTAGGACGGTTAAATTACCTTTATATTCAAGAAATACATTAATAGTATTACAAATGCTAAAAAAATCAAAAGTTTAAGTAATTTATGATTTCTCATGAACTCACCTCCTTTCGGAGACGAGCCAACCGTCGCCACGACGCTATCCAAAAATTATTATATCATCATGTTATTATAAAGTCAACATAAAACGCAAATTTAGAAGAACAGGTTTTTATAAAGCCTGTTCTTCCTGTTTTTTATTCGGGATATATTCTATAATGTCGGTAATATCGCAGTCAAGAATAGCGCAGATTGCGTCAAGAGTGGTAGTGGATATTGGCAAACCTACTTTTAACCGTTCCATTGTTCCCCCGCCGACATTATATACTGCTCCCTTATTTCTTAAAGTATATGTTGTTGCTTTTTTCTTTTTCATTGTTTCCCATAATGGTGCATATGAAATCATTTTAAAATCCTCCTTGACTTTTTATTTATTATGCCTTATAATGGACATACAGCGTTATGCAAAATCTTGGGCATATAAAAGAAAAGGGGTATTTAGCATGGAAAAAAATATCGTTACAAAGTCACAAGCCATTAAACAAATAAACGAGTTTCTGGCGGAAAATCAAGCAAATCTAAACGCGCAAGCATTAAAATGGCTGTCTGAATTTGAATTTAATAAAACTACGGAAATAATTAATATGGGCGATTTTATTGAATTATTTAGCCGCTATAAAGGCTGGGGCAAAAAAATTATTATAAAAAAAGACGGCTCGGCAAATCTTAGTATAGGCAATATGTTCTGATATAAAATAAAAAAACTGATAGATTTTTCCACCAGTTTTTTTATGAGTATTTTAGGAAGGAATTAAATTATGAAAAACTATTATTTTAGTTATTTTAACAAAACATATTCTATCAGTCTTATCGCTATTATTACCGCGCTCATGAATCCAACGCCTATAAAAAAACTTCTCGGCGGCATAAGGATATTTTTATTTCCGATTTTCTTTGCGGATATTATATCAAACGCGGATTTATACGTTTTTTCTTCAGGGTCTCCGTATATGATAAAATCGGGATTCTGATAAAAATCGTCGTATTTGTTCGCGTTGTTCTGCATGTTTTCGAATATTTTTTCGTCCTCGAATATCTCTTCGTCCGTCAGGTCTGCCATTGACTGGTTTATTTGATTGATTTGGTTCGTTTGGTTTGTTTCTGTATTTTTAATCCCGTTGGATTTGTTTTCTTTTTTATTTATATTGCCGCCGTTGTCTTTTTTCGCGTTTAAAAAATTGTCAAGTTCCGGCATATCTCCGCCGATACTGCTCGCTGTCCCGTTTTTTTCGATTACGCTCCTCTGCTGATTGTGATAATCTGAAATAATTCGGTTCGCTTCCATTACCATTTCGTTTTCTTTCGACTGCTTGCTTACGCCTTTAACGCTGCCGCTTTTTACTATAAAATAGGCTTCTTCAAATATTTCACTTCCCGGGTTTTTTATCACTATGACCCGTTTGTTCACGCCTTTAAGCAACATTGCCACCCCTCGCAATTTATATTCGTTTTAATCATTTCCGATATTATTATTGACATTTTTATCTTGTTTATGCAAATTTATGCATTTACGTCCCGGTCATTCGTCTTTCCTCGGCGATTTTCATGAATAATACCGACATATCGTCTTTTCTTTGATTTTTTCCCGATGCCTCGCGGAGTATGCCGTTTAATAAATTTTTCGGGTTTTTGAGGTTTTTCTCGGAGCCGAGCATTTCAAGCAGCCAGCCGCTTTCTTCAAACGTAGAAATTATGCCGTCTGAGAGCATTAATATATAATCCCCGTCCTCTAAATCAAATTTTGTCTGTTCGCTGTTGATATTTTCTATGATTCCGGCGGGAACGGTCGAGGACTGTATCTTGAACAGTTTGCCGTCCCTGACTACAAACGACGGAGCTGCGCCGGCTTTGATAAACGTCGCCTTGCCCGTAATCAAATCAGCCTCAAATAAATCCACGGACGCGAAACATTCGTCGCTTTTTGACATCAACAGAGAATTAATCATTTCGACGGTCAGGTCTTTTTTATTTCCGGCAGACAACAATTTTTCAGTCATCAATACAGTCAGTCTTGACGACAACGCCGCGCTTTTTCCGCTCCCCATTCCGTCTGAAATCAGCCCGTACTGATAGCCGTCTTTGCCGTAGAAAATACTTACGCTGTCGCCGTTTATTTTGTCGGTTGTTTCTTTAATTTTGTTATCATCTATGATTTCTACATCTTCTAAATTTTCTGTAGTATCAGTATTTTCGATAATTTCAATTTCAAGCTGCGGGACGTCGGGGACGCCGTCCCCTGCAATCTCGCCCGACGCTTTTGACATCTGGGTAGAATATATCTTGAACCTGTTCCTGCTTTGATTTTTCATAATTATATAGTTATCCCGGAGTATGTATTCGGGGAAGTCGAACCATGTCCCGCAGATTCTTTCGAGCATATCCGTTATATCCGCGATTGTCCCCGAATAATTCACCATTTTTATCCCGAATATATAAACCGTCTTTTTTCTCTCCCCCATCACTATTACGTTTTCGCATTCTATCCCCATATTTTCCAGACATATAAATATTTTTTCGGACATTTCTTTTTTGAAAGCAATATCTTCTTTCCCGGATTTTATATTGTTCTGCAATAATTTCGCTATGTTTTCATAATTATCGGCGAAGATTTTTGTTTTGTTGTTCTCTATATTTTCTTCGGTTTTCCTGCAATATACGTTATTAATTTTGTTTTGTATCTCTGATACTTTTTCGCATTGTTCCAAAAATATTTTTGTGAACCCGTCTGTATTTAACCTGCCGTTTTTGTTCAGAAAATCGGCGCATTTTTTTTGAAGGCTGTTTATGTGATTTTTTTCGGTCAGCTCGCAGTTATTATAATTTTCGCATTTTTCGCAGGTTTTTTCGATACACGCCGAAACTATCGCTTTTATTTCGTTTGAGTTCGGCGTTTTGAACCGCTCCGATATTTCGTAAAATATTCCCGAAAGTCCCTGAAAAGCGTCTGAAAGATTATTTAGTTTTTTTGCGGGAAGTTCGGCGATTAACAATCCTTTATCAAGTAACGGCGTGGATTTTTTGTCGTATTTGCCGTCTTTGATTTTACGCATGAAAGACGCGTAAAACATCGACGCCGGGAGATAAAAAGTCAAGCCCGCGAGCATATTGGGTATATATCTCTGAATTGCGTCGATTCCCGCGACATATACCGAATAGCTTATCGCAGACACAAGCCCTGAGATAATCGCGAGAGGCGTTGACTGCGAAAAAAATAATCCTGACACAAGCCCGCATATTCCTAAAGTCACCGCTCCGGCTGTGTCGCCCAATGCCACGCCGCATAATAATCCGACCAGCGCGCCCCTTGTCATATCCGATAAAACGCCGTCTTGATTTACAAAATTTACGGCAAACCTGTTTATGATTTCCTCGTCGGAATTAATCTCGTCTGATTCATTGGAATCATCTTCTGTATCTGGGCGGACAGAGTCGTCCACCCCTACAATTTTTTTTGATTTTTTCGAGTCATTAATTTTTTCGGTTTTGTTCATTCCTGAATTTGCCGCAATAAATGTCAGCACAAACGATACCATATAGCCTATAGAAAGCGTATATAAATAATACGGCGCGAGAAAATAGATTATCGTGAATATAACCGAACACATTCCGGCTTTTTCGAGTGTTTTATTATCTGCCCCAACGTCAAATAATCCGCAGTAAAGATATGTAAAAAGCATTGACATCAGCATAAACAGCATTATAACAGCTATATCGGTATAAACCAGACTGCCCATTTTAAGCGCGATTTTTAAACAGCCAATAACGCAGCATGATACCGCGCAGACTAAAACCGATATTATGACCGAACCTGTATCGTTGAAGTGAACCAGATTCAAAAGTTTTATTTTTTCTTTTTTGTTTAGATTTTCATACGAAACGCTTTTTGAAAGCATTTCGACTTTCGCTTTTTCTTTGTTGTATTTCAGATAAAATTTTACCCCTGCTATAATTGTGTAAAGCGCAAAAAAAATAATCACGTTTTCCCTGTAAAACGCAAGCGAAATGACAAGACCCGAATAAATATAAAAGATATGCTTGTCTGCCGCGCAGATAATAGAGATACCGAGGGGATTCATGCCAAACGGCATAGTCACGCCCCCGCATACAACGGAAAAAACAAGAATCAAAATTCTTTTTATTATATTTCCCAGATTTATTTTATTGTTTTTTTTGTCATCGTCATATTCGTCCGGATTTTCGGGGTTTACTGATGATTTTTCTTGTTTTACGGAATCGAAAATTTCAGCGAAATTTTCCTTTTCTCCGATATCTTCCGAAATATCGACGATATATTTTTTTGATTTCATATATTTTTTCTTGACCACGCTGTATTTTTTTACGCCTTTTTCTTCTTTTATGTCCATGTCGTCCGCAGGCATTTTCACAAATTCAACCGGAGATTCCTGCTCGTATATTATAAAATTCACCGCGTCCGACAATACTTTTTTGAATTTTTTCGTATTAGAATTGCTTTTTATATCATGCTCTGTATTATGTCCAGACATCACAACTCCCCTTTTGCTTTTGTCTTATATTTTTTGTGTAAATAAATATTACAATATGTAATGTATGGTTATTTGTCACTTTTTCTGTTTAATAAAAATTTATTATACGCAAAATTTTACACGGACACGGTATTGGATATAGCACCGGACACGGCACGCCGTGTCCCTACGTATTGTTGAATACAACTATAAGTTGATTAAATTTTACAACTTTTTTTCTAATTCAACTAATTATTGATTGACTTTTGTGTTAATCGGATTTATACTGTATTCATAGATTAACGGCGCGCGTTAATGATAAATAAATAATCGAAAGGAATAAAATATTTATGTATGATTTAAAAGGTTTAGGCAAACGAATAGAAGAATTGAGAAAGAAGAAAGGCATGACGCAGGAAAATCTCGCTGAAAGGCTTGGAGTTACAAGCCAAGCCGTGTCAAAATGGGAGAATAATCTATGTTATCCCGATATAGAACTAATCCCGACTTTGTGCGCGATATTTGAAATAAGCCTCGACGATATTTTCGGGAAAATAAAAAAAGATGTGAGCAATTTATCGTTCCCGCAAGTTTTCAAAGGTTTGCAATTAGTGCAAACTTTTGCGGACGTCGCGTGTTATTCCGATAAAGAAATTATACAAACCGGAATACAGGGACAGCAAGCCCCTTCGACCGTGCAATTCAAAGACGGCAGTATCGCGGAATTTTCAAGCCGCAGAATTGTTAATAGAGGCGCAGGGAGAATAATATTAAAATCACTTGACGACGGTTTTGGTTACAGCGAGCAATCAAATTTATTAAATTCAGAAAAAACGGAGGAGAAAAAAATGATGCCTAATCATTTAGATATTGAATATGGCAAAGTAAAAAATCTTGAATGCGCGATTCCAAACGGTAATTGCGTAATCGAAAAAGCCGACGGAGATAAAACGCTGGTAGATGTTGACGGTTATCCCGAATTTATTGATTTACTAGAGTTTGAATATTTAGAGGGAGAAGAAACTTTAAAAATAACATACGACCAAAAAAAGCGAGATTTAATCAACAATGAAATTAATAAATGGGATATATCAAAAAATAAAATAATAATAAAACTTGCTTTAGACGATGTAAAACTTAATGATTTAAAATTATCAATCGACGGTTCGGGCGATATTAAATTAAACGTGCCGTCAGAAAACGCGATTTTAAGAATAAACGGCTCCGGAGATATTCAAGCTCCCGTATCGTTTAATGATTTAATTGTAAAAATAAACGGTTCGGGTGATATTAATTTTATTGATGCATACGATTTAATAGCTAAAATAAACGGGTCCGGAGATATTGATTTTAAAAACACAAAAGAATGTATTATAAAAATAAACGGCTCGGGGGATATTAAATTCGAAAATTCGCAAAATTGCACGGCTTCGGTAAACGGTTCGGGCGATATAAACGCAAAAACCACAGGAACTTTAAACGCGGCAATAAACGGTTCGGGCGATATTAAATTTCACGAATGCGATATTATTGACATAAAAATCAGCGGTTCAGGTGATTTCGACGCAAACAAAGTAAATAAATCCGTCGAAATTAAAATAAACGGGTCGGGTGACGTTAACATAAAAGAAGGCGAAGTAGAAACGTTCGACGTTTATCTTGACAACGGCGAAGTCAACGCCAAAGGCGTAACGACCCAGAGAGCAAAAATAGAAATCCCGAACAACGGCAAAGTCGAAATAGGCAGGGTTGTGATAGAATCAGTCGAAAAATGCGGCGACAACGCTGAGGTTATTATACATCACAGAGGGTAAAAAATAAACATATATAATATTAAAATTTTGTAGGGGCAGATATGGAATCTGCCCCTACGTGGTTTATTTAATTTAACCTGTATAATCAGTTATTATGTATTATGTTTTTTATTCTTATATATCAATCCCCCTTTTTTATTTTATTCGTTTTGTATAACTTGTATAAAATTGCATAAAATCTAAAAGCGGTTTTTCCTCCTCCTTTCTTTATTGTCCTTCAATATTTATATTATGACAAAATCAATAAAAATGTTAATTATATATTATATTTTTTTCGCATATATTTCAATAAATAAATTAAATAATTTTATATGCGAAAAGGATTGATTTTTTTTGAAAATAAACAAATCTTCGGCATTTTATCAGGCGTTGACGCTTACGCTTTCAAGTATAACGCTGCAAATACTGCTTTTTGTCTACAGGATAATCATAACACGGTTTTCGGGAGCGGGAGGAATGGGGATATATCAGCTTGCCGCGCCTTATTATTCTATAATAGTTTCTATATCCCTGTCGGGCATAACTATGGCTGTAACGCGTCTGACAGTCGAAAAAAACGCCGTGAACGATAAATCCGCCGTTCAGTCGGTCGTGCGTAAATCGTTGCGCTTATTTTTGACACTATTAACAATATCGGCAGTATTTACTTTTATTTTCCCGGATATTATCGCGGGGAATATACTTGGGGATATAAGAACAAAAGCGTGTATGCTTTTATTTATCCCGTGCCTTTTTTTCACGGGGTTTGAGAATATATATAAATCTTTTTTCTACGGAGTAAAAACTGTAAAGCCTAATATAATATCTGAAATCACGGAATTGTCTATAAGAATCATGGCGATATTTGTTTTGCTATATTTGAATAAATCTTCGCTCACACCGGAAAAAACGGCTTTTTTGATTGTATTGGGAATGATTATAAGCGAGATATTCAGTTTTACTTTTCTGGGGCTGTATTATAAAAGATATAATAAAAGATTCGTAAAATCCGTAGGGACACGGCGCGCCGTGTCCGCCAATCAAACATTCAATTACACGGACACGGCACGCCGTGTCCCTACAAAAAAATCCCCGAAAATATTATCAGAAATAGCAAGAATCGCAGTTCCAATATCGGCAAGTTCGCTGTTGATGACTATAATATCTTCGGTAAATACAATTTTAATCCCGAAACGGCTGATAGTATCGGGTATGACAAGTACTCAGGCGATTGAAACTTTAGGGATACTTATGGGTATGACTTTCCCTTTAGTCACGATTCCGGTTATTTTTATAAATCCTATAATAAACGTGATGTTTCCGAGAATAACGTCGGCGAAAAAACTCGGCGATATAAAAGACATGAACAATAAAACCGCAAAAGTTTTGCAGACATGCTCGTTTATGACGTTTCCGGCAATGGGAGTAGTGGCGGCAATCGGCAAGCCATTGTGCGTTCTGATGTATAAAAACGAAATCGCGGGAAATTATATATTTCCCCTTGTTTTAGGTTCGGTTTTTATATATATCCAAATGGTCACGGGGAGTATTTTATACGCTCTCGACCAGCAGAAAAAACTCGCCGTATATAATATCATAGACGGGATAATACATATAATATTCACTTATGTTTTTGTCGCGATGCCAAGTTTAAACGTCTATGGATTTATACTCGGACATTTCGCTTCGTCTGTTGTGGGGACTGTTTTAAACACTGTTACCGTTGTAAAATACTCGAAAATAAAAATCAATTTCAATCAATGGTTTATCCTTCCCGCAATTTCAGGGATATACACGGGATTTATGGCGTATTTTACTTACAGTTTCTGTATGAAACTATCGTTTGTCCCTTTAATTTCCGTAATTATTTCGATACTTTTCAGTATTTTGATATATACAGCCGTTCTTGAACTCAAAAATATAAGCATAATAAGATACATAAAAAAATTAGTCAAGTCCCGGACTTGACATTATGTATAATTGTGGTATAATATAATTGGGTAGCAGGGCGACTGGCTCATCTCCGTAAAGGAGGTGGTTCTATTGAAGAATTTATTGAGAGTTCTGATATACATAGCAATAATTTTGTTGTTGATGTACTGTTTCAGGATGACAGTAAGTTAGCCGTCCCACCTTACAAAATGAACGGCTAACTTTTTTCTATAACATTTTGATTGTCATTTTGATGAGCTGGCGCCGCCGCCACATCTTCAAACACGGCGGTATTGCTGCCCACTGTTTATATTATACAACACAAGCATAAAAATGTCAATAGATTATAAAAAACATTTTAAAGGCGGGGATATGGGCAGGTTAAACGATATAATCGCTGAATACGCGAAAAAAAATCCGGTACGGTTTCATATGCCCGGTCATAAAGGCAAACTTAATAAAATGTTGTTCGCTACGCATGACGTTACGGAACTGTTTTTCACAGATAATTTATATAGTCCAAGCCGTGATATAAATTTGATTTACGAGTTAGAAGACAGGATTGCGAAATGTTTTTTTGGAAATGCAAATGCCGCCGATTTTCAAGGGCGGGAAAACCCCGCCCCTACAAATATACACTCTCTAATATCATGCTCCGGCGCAACTCTTTGCATACAAGCGGCGGTTCTTTTTCTCAAACAATTAAAAAAAGACAAAAAAGTTTTATATATAATCTGCGACAGAGCTTCGCATATATCGTTTATAAACGTCATAACTTTGCTCAATATCACCCCATTGTGGGTATATCCCGACGAAGATTTCATAAAACAAATAAATTATTTCGCGACAATTAAAAATCCTGAAGATATTGTCGGAGTATTTGTCACTTCACCGGATTATTTCGGCGTGATGAAAAATATCGAAAGCATTTCAGAAGAATGCAAAAAATATTCGCTTGATTTAATCGTCGATAATTCGCACGGCTCGCATCTTGCGTTTTATAATAACGGCAGTCTTCACCCGATAAATCTCGGAGTGGATATTTCGATTGATTCAATCCATAAAACTTTGCCCGCGTTAACCGGAGCGGCGTTACTTCACGCTGATAAAAAATTTGACAAAAATATTTTAAAACAATCTATGAATATGTTCGCCTCGACAAGCCCGTCTTTCTTGATTCTGCAAAGTATAGAACTTATGGTTGATTTTCTCGAAAAACACGGCGTTGAAGAACATGAGCGATTGATAGACAATATAGATTTATTTAAAAACAAATCAAAAAGCTTGGGGTTTGAGTTTGATTCAGAAAGATTTTTTGACCCGTACAGAATTGTTTTAAACTGCGAAAATTCGGGGGAATTATTATATTATTTTCTCGCCGAAAAAAATATATTCTGCGAATTTTTCACAGACGACAGCGTTATAATAATACCGAGCATATCAAACGATTCAGACGATTTCGTAAAACTTTTTGACTCGTTAAACGATTTTACGAAAATCAATAAAATAATCCCGGTAAAACATAAAAAAAACGTTTTTTATCCTCAGGGATTTGAATAAATATACGCAAAAAAACCTGTCGCAGGGCGCGACCACCCCGCTGCGCCGCAAAATTTATAAGCAATGTTAATAAACATTGATAAAAATACACGGCGCGCCTTCACGGCGCAGACAGATACACCGCAAATCCATATTAGTTGCGGCGCGCCGGGGATGCCGCGCCCTGAGCGTTAATTAATTTTTAAATGTATCATAAATTATTAAAAGAAAGGCGGTTATATTTTATGAAACTTATACTTGCGATAGTCCACAACGACGACAACGTCCTTGTTTCGTCGTCGCTTACAAAAGCGGGATTTCATGTGACGAAAATGGCGTCAACCGGAGGGTTTCTGATGTCCGGCAATACTACTTTTATCATGGGAGTCGAAGACGAGGATATTGACAAAGCGATAGATATAATATCAAAATACAGCAAAAAACGTATGCAGTCGGTTGCGAGCGACATGGCTATGGCGACGGGAAACATGAGTTCAGCGAATATACCTGTTGAAGTACAGGTCGGCGGAGGAACGGTATTTGTCCTGAATATAGAACGGTTTGAAAGAGTGTAGGATTAAATAAATTATGGATTATTTAAATTTTACCGATATATCGAAAAACAAAAATAACGAAAATACTGTCAGAATCATAACAGATATGATAAAATCGGAGAAAATTCCGGGCGCGTTTATTTTTGAGGGCGAGGACAGCAATACTAAAAATATGATTTCGGATATATTGGCGAAAGCTATAGTATGTCAGGATTACGAGTATAAAAAAAAGTCCGGCGAGCCATGCGGGATATGTCAGTCCTGCGTAAAAGCCGGGAAGAATATCCATCCGGATATTGTCGTTTCCGAGCCTGCCGGGGACGGGGCTTTGTCTTTTCATATTGATAAAGTCAGAGATATTATAAACGGGCTGTATCTTTCACCGAATGAAAGCGACACGAAAGTGTATATTATAAAAGACATGCAGAATATGACCGCGCAGGGGCAGAACGCTTTGCTTAAATCAATCGAAGAACCGCCGCCTTTCGTTGTTTTTATCATAACCGTCACAAGCGGCGACTTGATTCTTGAGACTGTAAAATCCAGAGCGGTGAAATTTGCCGTTGATTCTGTAAATTATGCGGGAAAAGCTAAAACGACGATAAAAAGCCCGCAGAACTATAACGATTTGATACTGGATATACTGGCGGAAAATCCCGACAGGATTGAGATATACCAGAAATTATTGTCAAAACCTCCCGACAAAACCGAGATTTTAAATTTTTATTCCAATCTGGAAAACGCAATACGCGATATTTTAGTGGCGAAAATTTTCATGCGTTACGAAAACGCGGATATAAAAGACTTTTCTTTTTTATATTTTACCGATTCAAATAGTTTCGAAGAAATAAAAAAACTGACAAATTTCTATTCAATAAAAAAAATCTTTAATTTGTCAAAAAAAATTCATAAATATAAGGCAGATTTGGATTATAATATAAATATCAGATTAAACATAACGTCGTTTCTGAGCAGCCTGTAACTGCCTGATAATAAAAAAACAGACTTGAAACTTGAAAGGGAATATATTTCAAAATGAATATAAATTCAACCGAAAATAAAAAAAACAATTCTAATAATGCGAATAATACAAACGGTATAAATACCAAGCCGAATAACTTCAACAATAAGTTTTATAAAAACCGCAATAAAAAACAAAAGCATTTGAATTTAAACAATAACAGCAATAATAATAATCCGGAAAACAAACCGGAAAATAAACCCGCAGTTCAACAACCTCCGAAATCTCCGGTAAACACAATAAATACAGTAAACAAATCGGATATAATAGAAAAAATAGTAAAAGCGGAAAAATCCGCCGTACAGTCCCAAAATCCGAAAAATTTCAAAAACAATAAAAACAAAAATTTCAAGCCCAATAAAACGCATAAAGACGGCAAAGACAACAGGAATGAAAAGAACGATAGACCAGATAGAAACGAGAGAAACGAAACAAAACAAGAATCCGGGACAGACAATAATTTTTTGGATTATCAAATCAGCCGGACAGAAGAACCCGAAATTGATACGGACGAAATTTTTGATTATAAACTCCCCGAACCCGTCGAAATTGGTCCGACAATAGAAATCGTCGGGGTAAGATATAAACCTGTGGGTAAAATATATTTTTTCTCCCCGAACGGCACGGATTATTCGCCGAACGATAAAGTCATCGTTGAAACGTCCAAAGGTCTGGAACTCGGATATATAGCGATACCCAATAAAAATATAAGCGAAAGCAAAATCGTCCAGCCGTTAAAACCTGTGATAAGAAAAGCGTCGGACGACGACGCGGAACGCTCCGAAAGAAATAAAAAACTCGCTAAAGATACTATAAAAATAGCCAACGACAGGATTAAGTTTCATAACTTAGACAATATGAAAATGAAACTTATCGAAGCCGAATATACTTTTGACAATTCTAAGCTGACTTATTATTTTACGGCTGACGGCAGGGTTGATTTCCGTGAGCTTGTGAAAGATTTAGCCGCTATATTCAAAACAAGGATAGAAATGCGCCAGATAGGCATAAGAGACCAGACAAAAATTCTGGGCGGGCTTTCGATATGCGGGAGACCGTTCTGTTGCAATTCTTTTTTGCAGGATTTCGCGCAGGTCACGATAAAAATGGCTAAAGAACAGAATATGTCCATAAACTCCGCGAAAATATCGGGGGCGTGCGGAAAACTTATGTGCTGTCTGAAATACGAGCATGAAGTTTATGATTATCTGGGCAAAGAAACGCCGAAAGTTAATTCGATAGTTGAAATTTCGACGGGAGAGACAGGGACTGTAACCGAGAGCAATCTTCTGACTGGGATATGCAAAGTCAGGGTAAATCAAAAAAACAACGGCGACAATGATAACGTTATAAAATCTTTCCCGAAGAAAAACCTGAAAATCATAGGGTTTATGAAAAACGAGCAGGAGCGCAAAAATAACGGCGAAGATAAAGAACCCGAAGATTTGAAAGAACTTGAAAACGGTAATTAAATGTAGGGGCGGCCGTCCCCGGTCGCCCGCATAAAAAATAAAATTCACATTGATTCACGGACGCGCAATGCGCGCCCCTACATAAAATGTTAAAACAAAGGAGAATCGCGATTTTGAAAATTTTGAAAAAATTTATTTATTTTATAATAATTTTATCATGCTTTGCGCTTTTTTCGTCGTGCCGGGACAGGGAAATAAAAAACGTCTCGACCGAAATAGAACTCAGCGATGAAAACGGCGGAGGTACGGGAATACTTGCGAATAATAAAACGGCTGATTTTTATTTTTATTACCCGGAGAATTTTTCAATACAGAGAAACGACGATATGATTATAGTTTCTTCAGGCGAAAGCGCGGATGTTGAAACAGATATACAGGAACCGGGCTCGGACGATTATTTCCCCATTCTGACAAGGACGAGTTTATCCGCTACGGTATTTGGCTTGATTGCCGGAAAATATGAAACGGTAGACGAATACTGGGGAAATTATGTGCTTCCGGCATATGAGGGAATGTATCAGACTATTGAAATCCTGTCGGAAGATGATTTGGTTATTGACAAAGACACGGAGAATATCCCCGCGAAAAAATATACCTACGCTGTTTCTCTTGCGGGAATGAAATATAAATTGTCGGAAGTTATATTTTTCAGAAAGCAAAAAGTATATACTCTGACTTATACCGCGACTGAAAATAAATATCCGACTTATGTAAACGTTTTAAACACAGCCGTCGATACGTTCAGGTTTAAATAAAATTATGATAGAACAAAATCCAGTTACTTCTATGTTATCTTATCCCGTAAAAGTATTAAAAGGCGTGGGTGAATCGAGAGTAAAAGGCTTGAATAATCTCGGTATATTCACAGTCAGAGACATGCTTTATTATTTTCCGAGAAGATACGAGGACAGGCATGTAGTATCGCTTGATGAAGTTGAGCTTTACGGAACTTTTGCCGTAAGGCTTAAAGTTTCGTCCAAACTTTCGGTTATGAACGCGAGAGGGCTTCCGATGGTAAGATTTTCTGCTATCGAAGTTAAAACGGACGAATCGGGGAATTTGGTTGATAATATCGAAAGCCGGGTCGATATTATTTATTTTAACTCTGATTATGTAAAAAATATTTTCAAACAGGGGAATATTTATGTTTTTTACGGGAAAATAACGGGCAATCTCGTTAAATTCGAAATGGTAAACCCGAAATTTTTCCCGTATCAGAGCAATATCGAAAGCGACAGGTTTTATCCGGTATATAAAAAAAATCAGCAGGTCAATCATAACACAATCGTCAAAGCCGCGCAAAACGCGTTGAGCATTATATCCCACGCGCCAAGTTTAATAAACGAGCTTGAAACCCTGCCTGAACAGGTCAGGGATAAATATAATTTATGCCAGATAGAATTCGCTCTCAGCAATATGCACAAGCCTTTAAGTTTAAACAATCTCGAAGCGGCGAAAAAACGTCTTGTTTTCGAGGAGTTTTTTTTATATTCCATCGCGCTTGAACTGATAAAAAGCCGCAGGGAACATATTCCGGGATATGTTTACAAAAAAAATATCGACATGACCGGGTTTTATTCTCTTTTGCCGTTTACCTTCACGAACGCGCAGCAGAGAGCCGTTGACGACGTTATATCAGACATGAAAAAAGACAAGCCAATGAGCAGGTTAATCCAAGGCGACGTTGGCAGCGGCAAAACTATGATAGCGGCGGCGGCGGCTTATTACGCGTGCAAAAATGGCTCGCAGGCAGTCATGATGGCTCCGACGGATATTCTCGCGACCCAGCATTACGACGGTTTGTCCAAACTTTTCGAGAACGCAGGGATAAAAGTTTGCCTGTTGACCGGTTCGTTGAGAGCGAAGCAAAAACGCGAAACTTTGCAGGCTATAGAAAACGGCGGCGTTGATTTTATAATCGGCACACACGCGGTCATACAGAAAAACATAGTTTTCAAGAATTTAAGTTTGTCTATAACGGACGAACAGCACCGTTTCGGGGTGAATCAACGGGCGTTAATCGAGGGGAAATCCGTAGGGGCAGGGCTTGCCCCTGCCCTTGAGGGCGACCGCGAGGGTCGCCCCTACGATAAAACACCGCCGCACACTCTTGTTATGTCGGCTACGCCTATCCCAAGAACGCTCGCGTTGATTATGTACGGCGATTTGGACGTTAGTGTGGTGAACGAACTGCCGCCCGGCAGACAGAAAGTCGATACATATTCGGTTGACAGCTCGTTTAGAGACAGGATATATAAATTCACGGAGAAATTAATAAACGAGGGCGGTCAGGCGTTTATCGTATGTCCTCTTGTCGGGGAGGACGAAGGAGAAAGTGACGAAGCTGGAAATGAAGAACAAACCCCCGTCGGCGATGCTGACACCCCCTTTCAAAAGGGGGCTTTGGCAAGAAATATGCAGAACATGAAATCCGTTAAATCTTATTTCAAAGATTTGTCCGAGAATATTTTCCCGGATATTCCGACGGCGTTTATTCACGGCAAAATGAAATCTGAAGAAAAAGACAATATTATGGAGCGGTTTAAAAACGGGGATATAAAAATTTTAGTTTCGACTGTGGTTATCGAAGTCGGGGTAAATATCCCGAACGC
>Ga0082212_10005848_pt1 | contig 16680 bp, 14 predicted proteins | sample TergutNt197P3_FD_71548 | JGI IMG/M metagenome (GOLD analysis project Ga0082212, IMG submission 71548) | Neocapritermes taracua P3 segment gut microbial communities from Petit-Saut dam, French Guiana - Nt197 P3 | ecosystem: Host-associated > Arthropoda: Insects > Digestive system > Gut ... | reverse complement strand
ACGGAACGGCAAAGGGAGGGGTGGCAGTTGCCATCCGCAAGAGAATGAACCTGCCGGTTAAGTTTATCGGACTCGGTGAATCCGCCGCTGACTTGGCAGTCTTTGATGCCGATGAATTTGTAGAGGCACTTTTCGACGAAATCAAGTAGTCGTGTGCAGGTTGTCGAACACCTAAACACCTACCGCATGCACTTGCACCCGGTAGTGTAGGTGGTACAATGCCGGTATGAGACAGATACTTTTCTTCGGTTCATTATCGTTGTTGATGCTGACAACGTTCGTTCAAGCGGCAGATCGGAGTCTCCTTGATACTCCGATTCTTTTTGCCAAGCGGTTCAACTATCAGGGACTGCACATTTACGATACGTTTTATCAGTGGCGACCCGGCGGTGGGATTTATGTTCTCGAAAATCCTGCGGACCCGCCGGAGCAACACCGCATCCGTGCCGTGATTGATGCCGCCACTCCCGAAACGCTCGGAGAGGGATTCTATTTTGACCCTTCCCTGTCCTGGGATGCAACGAAAATACTGTTCAGTTTCAAGGGAACCCAGCACGGCAACTCGACGATCTATGAAATTGGCGTCGACGGCAAAGGACTGCGGCAAATCACGAATCTCGACAACTTCGGTAATCCTTACAAAGGCACCGGCGGCGGACATCATGACGTAAAACCGTCCTACCTTGCCGACGGACGCATTGTGTTCTGTTCCACACGTTACAGCGGTCTCGTGCCCTGTGCCAATAACGGCGTTACAATTTTGCATATTGCCAATCCCGACGGTTCCGATGTTCATACCATTTCGGTCAACAACGTTACGGAGTTCGATCCGATTCAACTTTCCGATGGACGCATTCTCTTTGGTCGCTGGGAGTACATCGACAAAAATGCGTTGACGATTCAGAGTCTTTGGACGGTTATGCCAGACGGCACCAACGAAACGGCACTGTTTGCCAACAATATGGTCTTTCCTGAAGCGACACTGCAAGCGAAGCCAGTGCCGGGAGCAGACCACCTGATCGTTTCCACCTTTGCTCCGCATAATTCACCGCCTCGAGGAACGATTGCGCTCATTGATACACGAGTCGGCAAAAACGGACCTGAAGCGATTTATAATTTTGAGCATCCTAACCGACCGACGTTTGATCGCGGCAATTCCTGCGATCCGTGGGCACTTTCCGAAAACGTCGTTCTTTACAGTGGAATGCCCGGCGGTGCAAAATTCAACGCCTTAATGATGATCGACCGAAGCGGTACGAGGACGGTCGTTCACGCTGATCCGAATTTTGATTTACACAATCCGATTCCGTTGATTCCGAGACCGAAACCGATTGTTACCGCCGATACCACCAACCGCTCAAAAATTACCGGCAACTTTTTCGTGCACGACGTGTACGACGGAATGCCGCAGGTTCCGCGAGGATCGGTGAAATGGTTGCGGATCGTCGAAGAAACATCCAGAGTCAGCGAGTCGCCCGGCAGCAATTCGATGAATCAGGTTTTTTCGATCTCCGCTGCATTGGCATGGAGTCCGAAAATTTATCACGGCATTGTTCCCGTTGAAGAGGACGGCTCCGTCTTTTTCGAGGCTCCTTCCGGTCGGGCACTGTTTTTTCAACTGCTCGACAAGGACTACCGGCTCGTTCGGAGTATGCGGACGTTTGTTCAGGCGGCACCCGGCGTTACGCGCAGTTGCACCGGTTGCCATGAAGACAAATTCAGTGCGGTGCCCCCCAGTTCCCAACTGCGGAGCAAGGGAACACCTACGAAACCGGTTGACGAGTCATGGGGGAGCGGGTATCTCGATTATCCGAGCATGATTCAGCCGATCTTTGATAAAAAATGTGTCTCGTGTCATGGCGGCGAAGAGGGGTTTGCCAAGGGACTCGATTTGTCCGGCGGTTGGACGGAATTTTTCAACATCAGTTACGAGAATTTAACTTCCCGGCGTGAAAAGCAATACATTGCGGACTTGATTTCCGGCATCTGCTGTATGAATGGTACGGCATACTGGTCGTGCAAGATTTTTGAACCCTACGAACATGGAAGCGGCAATGCTCCGCTTGCCCAAGTATTGCTTTCGGAGCCGCATAAGACTCATGCTGCTCTCACCGACATCGAAAGGGAATTGATTTTTACGTGGCTTGACGGCAATGGTGCCTATTTTGGAACCTGGGACTACACGAAGGCGGGACCACGCTCCACCGAATACGTGTTGACCAAAAACAAATTGATTGCCGAAATGCGACAAAGCCGCTGTGCCGAATGTCATCTTGACGAAGCCGGAAACGTTCGGCGGTTCGACGATTGGATCAATTTCGAGCATCCGTCTTGGAGCCGTATTCTCCGCGCACCGCTTGCCAAAGATTCCGGCGGCGAATCTCTTTGCCGGGATCGGAAGTTCAATCAATCGTTCAGCCGCCGCGGTTTGATGTACCAAAGCGGATACGCTCACGGCGTTTTAGACCTCGACAAATTCCCCACGCAGAATTGGGTACCTTGGGAAAAGAGTCTCGAAGGCACACCCGTCGATTCCTTTGCCTCGACCGATGATCCGGTGTATCAAAAGATGCTTGCCATCATTGAGGAAGCCCGATTGCGGCAACTGTTGAATCCGCGGGTGGATATGCCCTTTGCCGGGGAAATAGGGGACGGAATTATCGCCGGCAGGTCCCGGCAAATCATTCCGCAGCCGCTTCCCGAGTCGCCGCCGGCTGTTGAGATTGCGGTTGATGACGATGGCATCGTGCGGCTTCGCTGGGAACGTTCGCATCGAACCATTGGACTCATTGCGGAGATTCATCGTGAAGGTGTGTTGATTGGACGCACCGAGCGAGCCGAATTTACGGATAAAACCGCTCCCGCTGGAACGGTGCACTACACCGTTGTGTTCGTAACCGATCCTGCCGAGACCTGCGGAACGTGCAAGAGCGGTGCCGTGTTGGATTACACTGCGTCCCCGCTTCCCAAAGTGGGGGCGATGGTTCCGCAACAGAGACGAATCGAAGACCGCTGTCCGCTTTCAATGGTCGAACCGATGAGAAGCGAACCTGTGCGTGTTTCCATTGCAGTGCCGCCGCCGAAAACTCCGCCTGCTCCGGTGAATCTTCGGGCAGTCGGTCGTCCCGGTGCGGTGGAACTTCGATGGGACGAGGCACGTCCCGGTCAGTACCGGTACAACGTCTATGCCGGAGGACAAAAATTGAATGCCGAACCGATTGTTGCCCAGTCGTTTGAAATTAAGACGGATGTCGAAGAGACGTGTCAATACATCGTTGAATCCGTTTCCAAAATTGCAGGCGGTCGGAGCAGCGTTGCGTGCAAACCCTTACCGCCGCGCACGGGACCGGTCTTTGAACTTGCTCCCGACAGTGGGCAACTTGTTGCCCCAGCAATCTTCGAGGGGAATGAACTTGACCTATCGAAAGGGGGACATTTTGTTGTCGAACCGAATGACGAATTCAACACATCAGACACGTTCCGTTTTGAATGTTCCGTGAAATTTGACGAACTGCAAGGGAGTCCGGTGGTCGTGAGTCATGGTCTTTGGAACCGGTCCGGTTGGTTCCTGCAAGTTTTTAACGGTCGTTGGCGTTTTCACGTCGATGGAGTGGACTGCGATGCCGGTTCGCCGAAAACCGGTGAGTGGTTGCACATTGTGGGAACCTCCGATGGTTTAATGATTCGTTTGTACGAAAATGGCAATCTCCTTGTGCAGCGGCCTGCTCCTGCCAATCGGAATCCGTGGCTTCAAAACCTTGTAATTGGTCAATACAGCGGCGGCGTTGCTCCCGGGTTTCAAGTCAAGGGACGCATCAAGGATGTTCGGATTGGGCAACGGTAAACGTCACCCAGGGCGGCGCGGAAATACTCCCACAAAATTGGACACACCCTTCGTGCTCCGGTTTTTTACTCCGTTTTGAACGGATTGGTCGGCATTCTGATAATGGAAGGAGTGTCCGGCAGACCTTTGATCTTTTCCAGACGTTGTCTTGCCTTTTCAGCATACTCCGTTTGCGGATACTCTGCGATCAACTTATTGTACTGTATCCTTGCAGAACCGTAGTTTCGCTTTTTCAGGTCATAATACTTATAGCCCATTTCCCACAACCGCTCCGCCTCGCTCGCCACAAGTTCTTCCTTGATTTCCAAGAGATTGGCTTTGTCCTCACTGTCCAATTCGCCGCCGAATTGCCAGAGCGAAATGTCCGCCAGTTTTCTCGCTTCTCCCAACGTCCGACTCGGATGCTGCGGTCCCAGATACGCCTGCTTTCTCGCATACAACTCGTTTTGATGAGCCATGACAATGTGTTTGCTCGACGGATGAAATTCCCGAAGTTGCTGGTAATAGTATGCCGCCTGATTGTAATTATCGTCCCCTTGATACCTTCCCCGTTTCAAATAGGCAGTTGCCAATGCCATCAGAGCATCGTCCGAAACCGGTCCATGAGGGTCATGGATAAAGATCGTTTCATATGCTTTTTTCACATGACCAAACGTGTCATACGAGGGGAGTGATTTATCCATCGCATTGGCACTCAAACCTTTCGTTTCCGCTTCGCTTTCCCAATATCTTCCGATTTTGAAGACCCGGCGTACAGCGTTGTCCATGTGCTTGGAATGTTGATACTTGATAATCAGTTTTTGATATGCGGGAAAGGCATTGGAATAATCGTCGGCAAAATAATAACACTCGCCGGCAAGGTGCAGCGCATCCTCTTCCAGCACGGAATCAGGAAATTTTTTGCCGGCACTGGTGAACTGCTTTGCCGCTTCCAAATTTTTCTTTTTATCCTTCAAATCAGGATTGCTGCGCAAAATTTCCTTCCCTTTTTCCATGAATTCGTTGGCTTTTCTCTCGTCAGGTCCGAGTCCCAGCCAATCGCGGACTTTGGCGTAGGTATTTGCCGGAGCGAGGACTGACCAATCGAAGCCTCTTTTGGGCTCCTCTTTTTCCCAATCGTATTCCGGCTCGCTGAACGCCTGCGGTTCGGTCATCTGTTCGTGTCCGACTTGCCGAATGATGTCCTGTTCGAGCGTTTTGGACCGGGTACGATTCGCAAAGGGACCCTCCCAATCGTTTAAGGGTTTCAGGTAGTCCGGTGCGTCAGGACGCTGGGTCGTTGCCAACGTTTTTATGCGTTCTTGTTTTGCTTGTTTGGCGGCTTCCTCCTTTTTCCAATCGGTGTCGAGTGCCGGTTGCTGAATGGGCGCAAAGGGATCAGGTGCCGAACTGGAGACCGCCGGATTTGACCTTGCCGGTTCAGATTGCAACGCTTGAAAAAATGGATCATCAATCGAAACTTGTCCTAAAATGTGCTCTCTTCCGTCTTGCGGCGGAGTGAGCCATTGGGCATATTGGGTCGATTGGCAACCGAGCGAAAAGATCATGAACGCAGCGGCGGCAAAAACGGTATTCTTCATTTTTTGAGGGAAAGTCAAAAACATGGATAAAACCACACGCCGAATGATAGCGATTTCGTGCATTCAAGACAAGAGTAAAACACAACATGAGTCGGCTCTCTTGTTCGAGGAGTTGTTGGAATTGTTGCTGTTGTTGAAAAGGTTACTTTTCGTGATATAATTTCCGCATGGAGAGTGCAAGCAACTCTTCCCAGCCGGAAATGATGCAACGGATTCTTCGACATCCGACGGCAACCTTTTCGGCTATGGGGGAAGGAAGGGAAAAACTCCACGTCCAACTGCCCGTCGCTTCTGTCGAACGTTTTCGAGGAACACTCGAAACCGTCAAGCGGGAACTCGAACAGACCGATTCGCAGACTGCCATCGTGATTTTTTGTCCGACCGAAACGGAAATTACGAGGCTTACCGAGGCATTCGCAGACGGCAGACGACAGACGGTGGTAGAGACGGCAGACGGCAGACGGCAGACGGCAGCAGAGAGAGAAAAGACTGCCGACGACAGCAAACATTTCAGTGAACGTCTTACCTTTGTACAGGGGCATCTTTCCGGTGGATTTGAGTTGTTTGCCCCTCACCCTACCCCTCTCCCAGAGGGAGAGGGGACGTTGGATTCGCCTTTTGCCGCTGTCTGCCGTCTGCCGTCTGCCGTCTTTCTCTCCGCTCCCGAACTCTTTGAGATTCACAACTTCGTTCGCCAACGCCGTGCCAAGCGTCGGCAGTTGAGTCAGGTCATCGACTCCTTTCTCGATCTCAAGCCCGGCGATCTCGTCGTTCACGTCGCTCACGGCATTGCTCGATTCAAGGGAATCCAACTCCTCACCAAAGGACAGCAGGAAGAAGAACACCTGCATCTCGAATTTGCCGACACGCAGGCACTTTACGTCCCGATTTCCAAAATCGGTCTCGTACAAAAATATGTTGCCGGCAACAAATTCAGACCCAAATTAGCAAAAATCGGCAGCCAACTTTGGGCGCGACAGAAAAAGACAGTACAGGAGTCGGTCTTCGATCTTGCCGAAGAGATGATCGCTCTGCAAGCCCGGCGGGAAGCACAACCCGGCATCGCTTTTCCGCCCGACTCCGATTGGCAACAGGAATTCGATGCTTCCTTTCCGTTTCGCGAGACCAACGATCAACTGCTTGCCATCGAATCGGTCAAGCACGATATGGAACTTGCCCGACCGATGGACCGGCTCCTCTGCGGCGATGTCGGATTCGGCAAAACCGAAGTGGCGATCCGAGCCGCCTTCAAAGCGGTCGATGCGGGATACCAAGTTGCCGTCCTCGTGCCGACAACGATTCTTGCCGAACAACATGCCCGTGTTTTTTCCGAGCGGATGAGGGAATATCCCGTTACCGTTGCGGCACTTTCCCGATTCCAATCGAAACAGGAGCAAACAATCATTGCCGAAGACCTCGCATCGGGCAAGATCGACATCGTGATTGGCACGCATCGGATCGTTTCCGCCGACATTCGGTTTCACAATCTCGGTCTGGTGGTAATTGATGAAGAGCAACGGTTCGGCGTGCAACACAAGGAGCGGCTCAAAATGTTTCGGGACTCCGTGGATGTGCTGACGATGACAGCAACGCCGATTCCCCGCACGCTCCACTTTTCGTTGCTCGGAATCCGGGAAATTTCCAATTTGGAAACGCCGCCGGAGAACCGATTAGCCGTCGAAACACGGGTCATTCGGTTCAACGAAGAGATCATCCGCGATGCCATCCTTCGGGAACTCAACCGCGGCGGACAGATTTATTTTGTTCACAATCGGGTCCATGACATTGACGAAATGGCGATGCGGTTGCAACAAATTGTGCCGGAGTGCCGAATCGGAATCGGACACGCTCAAATGCCAGACGGCGAATTGGAAGATGTCATGCGTGCATTCGTCCATCACGAATTCGATATGCTGGTCTGCACGACGATCATTGAAAGCGGCTTGGACATTCCGAATGCGAACACGATGTTCATCGACGAAGCAAGCAACTATGGACTTGCGGACTTGCATCAACTGCGAGGACGAGTCGGACGGTACATCCATCAAGCGTATTGTTATCTTTTGCTCTCGCAAACGCAGGTCGTTCATACAACGGCAATGAAGCGGTTACGGGCGATTGAGGAGTACGCTCATTTGGGGAGCGGCTTTCATTTGGCGATGCGGGACTTGGAAATTCGCGGGGCGGGAAACATTTTGGGAACACAGCAGAGCGGACACATTGCCACGGTCGGCTACGAAATGTATTGCCAATTCTTGGAAACGGCAGTGCGCACGTTAAAAAGTTTGCCGCCGAAAACGGTGATTGACGTGGAACTCGATTTGCCCGGAGCGGCACTGATTCCGATGGCATACGTGACAGATCAGCGGATCAAAATTGACTTGTACCGGCGATTGACACGAGTGGCAACGCTCGAAGAGAGTGCCGACTTGCAAAGCGAAATGTTGGATCGCTTTGGTGCTCCTCCGCCGGAAGTGCGCAGGTTATTGCTCCATTCGCAAATTAGGGTTTTGGCACATGGTTATCGCATACGGCGGATCAAATTGGAATCCGGTTTGGCAAACGACAGCGGTTATGTTGTGTTGGAGTACGTTTCGCAGAAGTTGCTCGAAAGCCTGCGGGACAAGTTGCGAAAGCAGGGTTTGGAAGTCCGCACGACGGATGACCGCAAGGGTTATGTGCCGATGGCACATCGGCTTTCACGGGAGTCCGATCCCGATGCGGTGCTGGATTTCGTGCTGCGGGTGCTGGATCGTTAAGGTTGCCGCTTTGCTATTTATGAATCCTAATCTTTGAAACTATTTCCGCGCACGTATAGATCAAAATCGATTTCAAGCCCCAACTCGTTCATTCTTCTTATGTCGTCCTTTGTGAGATGAAATCCGCCAATCATTCCATTTCCGTTATGAATATCCATTGCTACTTGGATATAACCGTTTGCATTATCAACAAGTCGCTTTACTCCGTCCTTGTCTTGTTCTAAACAACTCAACAATTTTCTCAATTTATCGTCAAATTCATCGGGTTCTGGATTTGGTAAAATCTCAAAATGACTAAATGTATAGGCTCGCACTCTATTTTTGGTCAGGTCTCCTTTATTCCAAAACTCTGTCGGTTTCAAACTTGTCATTGACTTTATCTCGTCGATTGATAAAGTTTCTGACGTTGCTCGAAAGTAAACCATATGATATGCCTCCGTCCCCATTCCTAGAAATTTTTTTGCCCTTGGATCAATATAAAATGCAAAGTAAAATCTTTCGTCAAGGACAGGCAAGTATGCAACAATCGATTCGCCCTCTCTATCAATTCTATCGACTTTGATTTTGTTGTCTAAATAGATTGGGCTATGAATTTCAAGGTACTGCTCTGTCGTTGCAAACGTCTTTTCCCTAAATTCCTTTTCTATGAGTTCAATAATTTCTTGGTCTGTCATGCTTTGATGTATTTTTCTTTATATTGTCGTCGGTTATTGATTCGCAATCCTACGCTTGCGGCTCCAATTGCCTTGCTTACGCTGCGGACTCTGATTACGTTGTGAACAAGTATCAATTATCGGTGGGAATACCCTGTTCGTAAAAGGTATCTTGACAGAAATTGAGTCCATTGGGCCACTCAATCGTGCCACCAGAGCAAAACGCCTGATGAAAATACTCGGCAGAACGCAACGGTCTCGTCATCGGAGATTTATCGAGATACGGCTCGACATCGAAAACCCGTTTCTCGCCATTTCTGAACGTAATCAGCAACCGAAAGCCGTCAAGGTATGCGAAGGACGTGACCTTCGGCGTAACGGCAACACCGGAATCAATGATTTCGTCCGTATCAATAGGAGGTTGTAGTAACATGGAGTTCATAATTTATCGTTCGTATGCAGCAATAGGTAACAAAGTTTCAGGAATGACTGCCCGACTCCAATCGTCCATCAATTCTTGCTCGTGTTCGGCAATCCAATTCCGAACAAAACGGGTTTGTCGTCGCGGCAGTTGTCCTGCCAGAACATCTCCTTCGGGAATTGCAAATACGGCTTCGAAATCTTGGTACTCGGCATGAACGTGCGGACGATTGTGATGTCCAACATCATTATAGTTCATTCTGATTCGAATTCCGTAAAACTCCGAAATGATCGGCATTGCTATCTCATGGCACGTCAATATATCGGTGATTCTACCACAAAATAGCATAAAAAACAGACGAGTCGTGTTGGAGTATGTATCGCAGCAGTTGATAGAAAGCCTGCGGGAGAAGTTACGGCAACAGGGTTTAGAGATTCGCACGACGGATGACCGCAAGGGTTATGTTCCGATGGCACATCGGTTGTCGCTAGAGTCCGATCCCGATAAGGTGCTGGATTTTGTGCTGCGGGTGTTGAATCGTTAACAGAGTCGCAATCGGAAAAAAGGTGAATCACAAAACCTCAAAGTTTTCGACGACTTTCTTATTATACGCTTTCCAGCCGCCGCGAAAGTCCCTACTCGATGCCGATACAAATTCCTGGTATCGTATGGAAACCCAATTCGGACGAAAAAGTATCGTTGCAACAACGATCAAGACCGTCAAGATTCCCGTTGACCTTCTCGCTGACGAACATCACGAAAAAATCAACAGCGAAAAAACATACATCGCAACGGTCGTTGCTGAAGGTTGCATCTTGGGTGCCGAAGTGTCACCGACGGCATCGCAAGATGACTTGCAAAAAGCGTATGGTGCCGGTGAATACCACAGCGAACTTTGCAATCCTCGCAGAATGTAAAACGAGAACGCACATCGGAACTCACCCCCTACGTTTATCTTGACGTTACAAAAGTTTCCGGTAAAATGCAACTGTATCGAAAGGGTGCCCATTTATTGAGACTCGTTATGTCAGATGCTACTGTCGCAGAAGTTAAAGGTTTATCACTCAATTCGCTGATCGTCAATTCGCTGATTACATCGGTCGAAAGTTGCGTACAAATGTGCGACCTGAAAGTGCGGGTCGTCGGCGTTACAAAAATTCCCGTGCAATTACCCGACGCGCCCGTTACCGGTCTCATCGGATTAAGCGGAAAATGTACCGGTTTTATCTCAATTACAATGCCGGAACGCGTCGCCACCCTCGCCGTTTCAGGACTGCTCATGGAAGAACATACAACAATCAATGCCCAAGTCGTCGATGGAATCGGCGAAGTAACAAACGTCATTGCCGGCGGTCTCAAAACGAAACTTTACAACACGCCCTGGATGATCAACAATATCACGGTACCGTCGGTGATTCTGGGAAATCATTACAACATTTCCTATTCCAAAGGCATCGAATTCTGCGGTGTTACGTTCGAGGTGGACGATCCCGACACGCTTTCCATTCAGGACAGAATCTTTTCGGTCAACACGTCACTCATGCAAACGACTTCGTAATTCAATGGATGCGGCTAAAAACGATTCCGATACTTTTTCCGTTGCCGAGTCGATGCGGCACCTTGAACAGACGTTTTCGCGTGGGCTTTCGACCGGTTGGCTTGAAGGGACAAAGTCGCACAACCTTGTTTCCGGCGATGTTACGTCGCATCGGGGAACCCGGCTGGGAACGATTCTCGAAGTCCGACGTGATGCCGTCGTCGTGAAACTGACCGATTTGGTGCGTTGCGGAGACGGTGTGTTCTTTGAAAACCTGAACGATCCCGAACACTCGCAGGGCGGTCGGGTTTATGAAATCATTCGCCGCCGGGAATCGGTCAAGGAAGCCGAAGGAGGAGCAAAAGTGCTGTTGACGTTCGCCAACAACTCGATTGACGCTCAATATGTTGCAGAAAATCAAACTGTTTGGAAGACCGACGATCCACGTCGACAACGGGAAATCCAAAAAACGTGGAAAACTTCGCAACCGCAACGACGAGTTCCGTTGGAAATCAAAGTCCGGGCGAAAATTGGCAAGCCGATAGAACTGCTGGTTAGTCATCATTTGGGGGCGAACATTCGCTTGACCAGTGCGGAAAATCTCGAATCGGCACGCAAGCATCCGTTGACATTGGAAATGCTCCGGGAGCAACTGGATCGGCTTGGCGGAACGATTTACTCGTTGGGCAACGTGGAAGCCGAAATCATCGGCAATCCGATGGTTCCGTTGAGTGTGCTGGGCAACTTACGCCGGGAAATGCTTGCAAAACTCGACGCAAATCCGATGCCTCAAAAATCGTACCCGATGACTGACAATGCTTTGGAATCGCTTCGGTGTGAAAACCGGGGAAAGAAATGTCGTTCTGCCTCTTCGTGAAAGAGTACATTTTCATGTCATTTTAGATCAATTTTCCTTCAACATATATGCTTGTTTGGCGGGAATTTGCGTAATCGCCTTTGTAGGACAGTGCAATGCGATTTGGCATTGGTTACATTGCAAACATTCTTTTTGGCTGATCTGCAAAAAGAGAGAACCGTTTCCAAGCGTGAAACAACCATCCACACACTTTCCGCAGCCGACGCAAAGATCGTGGTCGATAATGTATTCGAAGTAGGGGGCTTCCACTTCCCGGCGAGCAAACGCATCGACTGGGCAACGTTGGTTTTCTGCTCCTTCGTCCCGTGCAAAAGGTTGCGAATCGAAAAAGCCGGTGCAAAGATCGCAATAGCCGCACATGGCGAAATTATGAAAACATTTGACCGCCGAGATCGTTTTGGTGCATTTGTACGCACAAACACCGCAGCCGATACATTTTTCGGGATTGATTTGCCAAACGGACGAGTCGCTGACGACTTTCTTTTTGGCAGCGAGCAGACCGACGGAACCGAATAATCCGGCGGCAACGCTCAATCGGCAGCAAGTTTTCAATAATGACCGACGAGTAGGTTTCGTTTCCATTGGTTTCGCGATGTCGCAAAGGCAAATACTGTAAAAGAAATATAATCTTTTCCGTTCGCCTTGACAAGGGAGTGCCGAAACGGCGTGGAACACAGTGTTCACTCCTCGATTTTCCTCTTGACGCGAAAGAGGATAATCACTATGTTTCCGGCAGGCAAAACGTTTATACGCCCTACTTTCGCACTTTTTTTCCGTTCAAACGGCAATGTTAAAACAGTTCCTCTACCTATTTTTGACGGGTGCTTTCCTGTCCGTCCTCTTTTTGTTCATTGGTGGATGTCAACTGTTGAAGAAAAAAGACCCGCTACTCGATACTCCCTTCGAGGCTGAAACCGAAGAAGGAAGACCGAAACTCATCGGTGATTGCGTATCCATTGGCAATTATCAATCCATTCCTGTACACGGCTTCGGACTCGTCGTCAATCTGCCCGGCACCGGCGGAGAAGATGCCAATTCGTTCCACTATAAATGGGTCTATGACGACCTTAATCGGAAAAAAGTAACCGGTATTCGCGCCATGCTTGCCCGACCCGACACCGCCGTCGTCGAAATCAAAGGACTCATGCATCCCGGCATTCAAAAAGGTGACCGATTCGATGTCCAAATCCTGCTCCCGCCGGAAACCGATACCAAAAGTTTGAACGGCGGCATCTTAACGGAGACCAAACTGACTCAAATGGTCGGAGAACTCACCGGCAAAACTCACGCCATTGCTATGGGACCCATCATGGTCGATGATCCGACGGCAAGCGAAATGAGTAATGCGAGCGGACTTAAACAGGGCACCATATTGAGTGGTGCTGTTACCACCGAATCCAGAGCCTTGTCTCTCGTCATGAAAGACAAGTCGATTGTCGGTACAGACCTCATTGCCAAAGCGATCAATCACCGGTTTTATCTCACGTCGGGTCCCAAGAAAGGAGTGGCGACCCCCGAGACTGGCGAGTTAATCGTTCTCGATATCCATCCTTCGTATGTTCACGATGTTTCCCGATATGTCCAGATTATTCGGTCGATAGCATGCCGTGAAACTTCTGCGCAGCAACTTCGGCGCATTGAGCGACTCAAAGAAGAACTGTTCGATCCGGTAACAGCACAGACGGCTTCGTTTCAACTTGAAGCCATCGGCAAGGCAGGAATTGAAACATTGCAACTGGCATTGCGAAGTTCCCATGCGGAAGTCCGATTCCATGCGGCAACGTCACTGGCGTATCTTGGCGACGGCACTTCGGCAAAAGTGCTGGCAGAAATCGCACGAGAAGAACCGGCTTTTCGTGTTTATGCGCTCAATGCGTTGAGTGTGCTGAAAAACGATTTGGAAGCGGAGTATTATCTCCAAGAACTGTTACACGTCCCAAGTGCGGAAACCCGATACGGCGGATTCCGAGCGTTGAAAACTCGAAATCCGTTGGATCAAACAATTCGCGGCGAAATGCTGGGAGGACAATTCAGTTATCACGGCATCAATTCTCCTGCACCGCCAATGGTACACCTCACGACGCAACGATCACCGGAAATCGTGTTGTTCGGCTCGGACATTTATTTGAAACAGCCTTTCACATTGGAGGCGGGAAAAATAATTTACGTCAATGGTCAGGCACCGGGAAGCGTGGTGGTCAGTCGGTTTGCCAGTTCGGGAACCGACGAGAAGCGGACGGTCTCCAATCGATTGGACGAAGTCATCCGTGCGGTGGTGGATGTGGGAGGAACGTATCCCGACATCGTCCAGATGCTTCGGCAGGCGGATATGACGAGGGTGCTGTCGTGTCGATTAGAAATGGACTGCTTGCCGGAACCGAATCGAATTTATCGTCGACCGGGCGGCGATACAGAGTTAGCGGACGAGGAAGAAGAGAAACCGAAAACATTTTGGGATCGTATGAATCCGAAAAACGTTTTAACAGGAGTGGTCAACACGACCAGCCGACGTTGAAAACGTGCGAAGAATTTTGCACGTACATTCATATTACTGCGTTCGGGCTCTGTAAACACTCTCCTGCTTGAAAATTCCGAAAATTTTGACTCCGTATCACTTAATTAACGTTTTATCCTGCTCAATCGGTTCACACGTTTTTTCCTGCTGCATCATCTCTTTTGTGTTTCTCCCCGCTCTTGATTTTTTTTTGCTTTTGGGGATAATTTTCTGCAAACAATTTTGGCTCTGATTGTTCCGAAGCACAATGTCCCAAACGATGATAGAAGCGGTCGGCTTGACCAAATACTACGGTGAATTTGCCGCGATTGATGATGTTTCTTTCCGTATCGAAAGCGGCGAAGTGGTCGCGTTTCTCGGTCCCAACGGTGCCGGTAAAAGCACCTCGATGAAGTTGCTCACCGGTTATCTCGCTGCCACGAAGGGAACCGCCAAAATCGCAGGACACGATATGGCAACCGACCGAATTGCCGGTGCGCAAAAACTCGGCTACCTCCCTGAAAACGGTCCGCTTTATCCCGACATGACTCCCCGGTCATTGCTCCGTTTCTTCGGCGAAGCACGGGGAATGTCAGGACGCAACTTGAAAGAGCGGATCGCAACGGTCGTTGAACTTTGCGCTCTCAAATCGGTCTATGGCAAACCGATTGGCAAGTTATCCAAAGGGTATCGGCAACGGGTCGGCATGGCACAAGCGATGCTCCATGAACCGGAGGTGTTAATTCTCGACGAGCCAACGGCGGGACTCGATCCGAACCAGATACACGGTGTGCGTGAAATGTTGCGCCGTATTGGCAAAGAGAAGACCATTTTGCTTTCGACGCACATTTTGCAGGAAGTCGAGGCAGTGGCTTCGAAAGTGTTGTTCATCAACGAAGGGCGTTTGGTCTTCAATGGAACGATTGCCGATTTCAAGAAACAAGGCACCGACATCGAGTCGCGATTCCGGGAACTAACAAAAGCGGGATGAGACCCACTGGAAATTGGGACTCGTCCGCCCTCAAAAAACAAAATTGTTTTGGTAAATGGTGATACCATATCAACGTTTCGCTATCTGCCAACTACAAATTGTAGCGGTATTCGCAAGACAGGTATGATTTCGTCGCTTGTTTCCAACATGATGAAGGCTTGCTGACCATCCCCACCGAACATATAACTTCCGGTCGGAGCATTTTCAGGAATTTCAATTATCAACGAAAACATACGAAATTGCCCCGCATCTCTCGGCGGCGAAAGTTCCGACCGAATCCACGAAGGTTCCACCGTTCGAACCTGCACCGTTGACGACGATGCCGATAATCCTGAAAATTGAATCGAAAACTCTTTAGAAATACTTCTGCCCGTTACGGTACTGCCCAAATTGGCTACTCCCGTCTCTCGATTGTATCCCTGCCCGCTCACTGAAACATTTCCACCGGCAATTTGACCGCTTGCCGAAAAACCAACACTTGGCAGACTCGGATAGTTCGTTTGTACCTGAAACCATTCCTGAAACGATCCCACCGGCAAGCCCGACTTAAGCGTCAGCGTTCCTTCGACGACCGTTTTGGCTAATGATAGATACGAATCCGCATCCTCCGATTCGTTGGGCTTAGCATCTTCCCACTGGAAGTCAAAGTGTTCACGATCCGACCAAGTCGGTGCAGAAAGTTGGAGAGGTTCATTTTCAAATCCGTAGAACCGAACAGTCAGCGTTTTTGTCGTACCGGCAGGCACTCTTGAAAAATTGAGAGTCGACGGTTGCACCACCACCGGATTCGTAAAAACGCCTTCAACGACAAGATGAATTTCGCGTTTATCGGGATCATTTGTCGTTATAACACCTCCCTGGGAGAATTTTCCTGTAACTGCTTGCTCGGCATTGTATCGCAAGTGGCATTTTGCCGTTTTTCCGGGCGGAACACGAGTGGGGGTAATATCAATACCCGTACAGGAACAAGTCGTTCGATCGACTTTGAGGACGAGGTCTGCTGTGCCGACATTTTTGATGAAAAAATCGTGTGAACCGGTGACTTTGGTGTCCATAACACCGAAGTAGTGAGACGTTTCCTCGATGTGCGCTTTGGCATTCGGATTGGTCGTTTGTGCGAGCGCACTTCCTGCGAGAACTTCGTAGGATTGCGTCTCAAATTCCAACTGCCAGGCGTTGACCGCGAGAAAACCGTTGGCGATTCCGAGTCCGAGCAGTCCTCCGACAATGCAGGACAGCAAAAGAGCCGTAAAAAAAGTCCGTGCCATAATCATCACTTTCCCGAATACGATAGGCGACCATTATACTTTTTCTCTTCCGGCATGTCCAGTGGAACAGAGTACCGCAGGAGAATGGGTGTGCGCGCAAATTTTGTGGTCAGTCTTCGTCGCCAAGGGTGGCGTTCAAGATAGCCGAGAGTGGCGGCGGCGGAGTGAAATGACGCTGTGCGCCTCCCGGAAATGTTTTACCTGATGAACCTATAAAACAATATCGGAGTCTTGAATGGGGGGATGTGTGTTCCCG
>Ga0082212_10005847_pt1 | contig 16684 bp, 7 predicted proteins | sample TergutNt197P3_FD_71548 | JGI IMG/M metagenome (GOLD analysis project Ga0082212, IMG submission 71548) | Neocapritermes taracua P3 segment gut microbial communities from Petit-Saut dam, French Guiana - Nt197 P3 | ecosystem: Host-associated > Arthropoda: Insects > Digestive system > Gut ... | reverse complement strand
ATCGTCCACTATCAGAACTTTTATCGGTGTGGAATCCGGAGTTTGGAATGTGGAGATATCAGTGTTTTCCATTGTTCTTCGTAACCTTTCTCTGCCGCGTATACGCAACTCGCTTTGCAATTCGCCGGTTCGGAGCATCAGAGGTGGGGGACTCCTTCCAGGCCCGTGGTGATTCCTGTATCATCAACCTCACGCTCCGCCCGGTGCTTTCAGGACACTGTTATCACTGCCGGCTTCGGCGTCTGGTGCGACACTACCGTCAGCGTGTACGTCTACTGTCGGCTGGTACGTCTACCGCCAGCGGGTACGGACGCCGTCAGCGTGTACGTCTACCGTCGGCTGGTACAGACGCCGTCAGCGTGAATCCCGGTGTGAACGCTATGCTAAGCGTACCACTCAATTCGGTTAACTGTCTGCGCATATTTGCAATACCGACGCCTTCTTTGACGTCAGTCACAGGTCTGGTCCCGTTATCGGCTACGCGCATGATATGCTTGCTTTCTTCGTCCATGAAACTGACATAGACCTCGCTCGCATATCCGTGCCTGACAGAATTCGCGGCCGCTTCCTGAAGGACCTGCACAAAAACAATGGCAATATCCTTTTCAAATGGAAAAGATCCGTCGATTCGTATCTTTATACCGATGCTCTCATACTCGCCGACAATGATGTTCAGCATAGCCCGCGGGTCTGCCATCGGGTCAGCCTTTGCGTATACGCTTTTCAGTATACTATCTTTGAGGGACTCAAACGATGTGCTGTCCGGCAGTTCTCCGTAACGCAAATATAGCAGCAGCGTGATAAGCCTTTTATTCTGCGTGTCGTGGATCTCAGTCTTGACGCGCAGCATCTCCTCTGAGCGGCATACTTCCTCGATGTTATCAACGAATGCCTTCAGCTTCTGCTGCTGTTCGTTCAGCTCGTCATGCCTGTCTCTCAATACTGCCGCGGCCTTGTCCTGTTCCGTCACATCCGTTGCGATGATACGCGTCACGGTTCTTTTGCCCATTATGACGTCCCTTACCGAGAACTGCCAAACGCTGTCCGGAACCCGGTAGACGTAGTTCTCCCGGCCGGCGCTTTCGCTGTTTGGAATTACAATCGTATCAAGATATGTCTTGCCATTATAAAATACGCGTCCCGACGTTTTGAGCATCAAATCCTGCATCTTATTATTCTGCATGAGGATGTGTCCATTCTTCCGGTAAAAAATTACGGCAGCGCCCAGCGAATCCATCGCCTGCTTGACGGACAGACCGGATATGGACGCTCTAAGTTCATCGCGAATCTTCACTGTAAGCCAAATGCTGCCGGCAAGCAGAATTGCGAGCGATACGGAAAAGGCGGCTGGAAAGGCGGCGGGAAAGGCTGAGCCAGTTAATGCTTCAACAAAAGGCAGCGTCAGGAACGACGCGAAGCACGCGATACCGGGAATGATTGAGAAATGGGGAAAACGCAAAACCGCTGTCCTACTTGTTTTATCAGCGGACTGCTCCCGGTCATTCGTCTCCGTTTTTCGCTGCTCCCCTTGCCTGACTACTGACAACTGAACACTGACCACTGCTAAAGCGGCAAACACGACATAGCGGGCGATAATATACTCGCTTGCTACAATGTATCCGTCCAGGATGTTTTGGTACACCTGCGCGATCAGCGCTGCGTTCAGTACTGTTTGGCAGAGTACAAAGAACGCCGCGGCGCCGCTCAACCGCCAGGCAGGGCTGCGGCCCCGCCGGTACAGGTGCAATAGCAAAACCAAAGCCGCAAAACCGGCGTTGATAACTGCCAGCAGGCAGAGTATCAGCCTCACTGCTTCAGGGAGAAAGTAGAAGTTAAACATCCCTCCCCCTTTCCGGCGAAAGGCACTCCGCGGGGATAGAAAAGCGCAGTATAGCAAGATTCTCCGCGTCCGATATCATTTCAAACATTCCGCCCAGGGCGGAGGACGCTGACGCGATATGGTCGGGCAGTCTATATCCCAGAGAAGCTCCGGACATCCGCAGCCTCATCGTGATGAGGCCGTCCCCTGATATGGTTTGCAAGACTATCCCCTCGCTGTAGCTTACAACAGCCCATTCCAGCAGCGACGCCCAAAAGTCGTAAAGCGGTATGACCCGGCTCAGTCTGATTTCGCCTGTAAGATCACAGTAGGTCAGGCATTCGATACCGGACAGGCGCGCAAGCTCCGCCATTTCATCAATATAAACCGCAAACTCATTGAAAGAAACGGATGCCCTGCCTTCCATAACCAGCGATGATAAGTAACTGCGCCTCTTTACGAAGCAGGTGAGTATAGCGGCCTTTTTTATGCTGTCAGCATATTTCGCGTCTCCCTTCGCCGGAGAGTCGGTTGAGGATATGAGTTCCAGCACTTCCGCAAGCCGATTCTCATACGAAGCGATCTCCCTTTCAAATGCCTCGTATATCTCCAGACTGGATTTCATACGCGCAACCTGCTCTTTGGATCGCGCTTCATATGCCAAAAGCTCGTTCACAGCCTCTATCTCGCGGTTGGACTCTGCGATTTCCTTGTTGATATTATTGATCGCTGATAAATCCTCCCGCCACACAGCGTACCCGCCCGATATTTCGTTTCTGAGCATCAGGGTGTCCATATCTATCAGTACGGCATTCCGGACCTTCGGATCGTCGGGGACGCAATCACTTACAGTTAGCCCCTGCACTGCGATATTAGTCTCCCTCTCCAGCTCATCGCATCTGACCCCACTCTCCGCCCCGCTCTCCGCCCCGCTCTCCGCCCCCCGCTCCTGCTCATCGCATCTGACCCCGCTCTCCGCCCCCCGCTCCGCGCCGGGACGGCGCGTTTCACTCTGAAAAGCCGCCCACTGATCGCCCGATAAAGGTTCGGAGTCATTTGACGCGAATATGCTGTTGCCGCGGGCGTCCGTGATCTGCAAATTCAAGCCTGCGATTTTAAACAAATTGCGGTAATTTATATTGACGGGCAACTGCCCCGCCCGGATGCATATCTCCAAAAACATCAGCGCAAACAGGCATAAAATAAGCGTTATGTCGCTGTATACGAAAAACGGGATGTTAAGGTCGTAACCGGCGACATACACTGCCAGCAAGGCGGTGAAGATCAGGGGAAGCGCGACCCCTGCGCGGCGCGGGCTGTGTCTCGCTTTGACAAACATGAGAACGATAGCGCCGAGTATTTCCGCGAGCAGCAACGCTGTGAACACATAATACAAAGCGCCGTAACCGTAAACGCCCGTGGACGACCAGCCCGGCTGTGACAGATCCAGTTTGAACATCAGGCCGTGCAGGTCGTTCGTCATGATCAGCGCGCTCAGTACAAAACTGCAGGCGCATAGAGCCCGGAACCATTTCGGGGTTTTCCGGTCCGCGCTCCCCGCGCCGATCAGCGAGGCGATTCGCAGCAAACCGAGGGTGAGGACCATTTCAAAGATGTAATAGCTAAACCAAAGATACCTCCCCGCTATCGTTTCATCATCAATCTGCCACTTAACAAGACGGATCAGTATCCATCCGGAAAGAAAAACGCCCAGTACAAATATCACGTTCCTGATGTTTTTCTGCCTGCTGCGGCGCATCATGCTCCCGACCCACATCGCGGTGATTATGATAACGGCGACGGCGAAAAGAACGTCTTCCCGCGTATTGGCGCCGGAGAACAGCCAGATATGCTCTATATCGCGGTTCATAACTTTACGCCAGCCCTGCGTGACGGTATTTAGACGGGCGTAGTCTCCTAAAACTACTGCGGAGTCGTACTTTTCTGGCGCAGGGTATACGCTTTCATCACATCTTCCGTCAGGCAGGCGCGCACCGCTCTTGAGCAATATCTGTTCATATCCGCCGGGTAAGATCAGCGGCTCCGATGATAACAGGCCATAAACAAAAGATAGCGTGCCTTCCGACGGAACGATGATTTCTATGTTTTCCCCGTTTGCGATCCTTGCTGCAGCGTCGCTGTCAAAGCAGATTTTCACGGCGGCCGACGGGTCGTCAAAATGAAGATTGCCGCTCTGCCTGAGCGGCTTCAAAAGCCCGGCAGCAGAGCCCAGAGTGAAGCCTTCACCCTCAAGCCCATCGCTGATCGCCGCGGCCATCAGGCGGCGCTCCGCAGGATCGGAGTTAAGAATGCTTACGGATACATCAGCTCCGCGAAGATCGCTCCAGGTGGTGATCTCTATGTCCGTTTGGCCGCGGTCAACGGCGATCACGATAGTCTTCAGTATGAGCGGATACCAGCTCGCCGCCGTTTCGCCTTCGGCCTGCGCGTCATAGGCTTCGATGATCCCGCCGCCATGCAGAATGTCCAGCGCAGCCTTATTGCTCTGCGCTGTTTCGTATCCGGGGAACAGTTGCGCAATCGTGTCGCTGTGCCCGCTTGCGGCGTATATCACGTTTGAAGCCGGTCGCTCCTGTCCAGGGCCGAGGCTCTGTCCCGGGTCAATGTGCTGTCCCGGGTCATTGTGCTGTCCAGGGTCAATGTGCTGTCCAGGGTCAATGTGCTGTCCCGGGTCTATGCTCTGTCCCGGGTCAATGTGCTGTCCCAGGTCAATGTGCTGTCCTGGGTCCAGGCGCCGGCCCCGGAACAAAACGCTGCAGCCGGAAAGTACGCAAAGGCATATCGCGCAGATGAAAAGAAGGCACAGAATTCGTTTTGAGTTTCTCATTGTGGTAGTATAGCACGTTTCTTAAGAAAAAATTACTATTGACAAACCTATATGATCTGTGTTATCATATTCGCCGTTGAAGACAGCAAGGCCGCTGTCAACAAAAGTAAAAGGTAATGAGAGTTCTGTATGTGAGCTTGACTCGTTGCCAAAGCCAAAGGCAATGACCGGGAAAGAGTAGCCCGCTATAGCGCCCTGACAGAGAGTCGGCGGTTGGTGAAAGCCGATCGGGGCGGCGCGAGTGAATACATCCCGAGAGCTGTGCGCTGAAACGGAGAAACATCAGATAAGAGCTCGTGAGTAAACGCAGGCTGTAAACTGATGAGCCGGAGTAGGACGCAACGGGGACGCCCGTTACAGCGTTTGGAGTGTTGTAAGCACTCTGTAAGCGCGCGAGCTGTGAGGCCGCGCGGAACTGAGGTGGTACCGCGGTATTGTCCGCCCTCGGAAATATATTCCGGGGGCGGTATTTGTTTGCCGCGTTTCGCAGATCAGGCGCCCGGGCAACAACGTCCGCAGTCACGGGCGGACGGGAGCGAAACGCAGGCACGCAAGATATCAGGCCTTTCCGGGAAAAGAAAGAAAGGTGTTTCCAAATGTTCATCAAAATCGCGTTACTTGTAGTATTCTTCGCAATCACAGTCTCTGTCGGCGTCTACTTCCGCAAGCGCGCGGCCGACGTCGGCGGCTTCGTGCTTGGCGGCCGCTCGGTCGGGCCATGGCTCACCGCGTTCGCCTACGGGACGTCGTACTTCTCCGCTGTCATATTCGTCGGCTACGCCGGTCAGTTCGGCTGGAGGTTCGGCCTTGCCTCCACATGGATCGGCCTCGGCAACGCTTTCATAGGTTCGCTCATGCCCTGGGTAATACTCGGCCGCAGGACAAGGATCATGACCCGTCATCTGCACAGCGCTACCATGCCGGAGTTCTTCGGTGCGAGATACGGCTCCGCGAGCCTGAAAATCGCAGCGTCCATCATCGTTTTCATCTTCCTCATACCGTACACGGCGTCGCTCTATAACGGGCTCTCGCGCCTGTTTGAGATGGCGTTCCATGTGGACTTCACGATCTGCATTGTCGCGATGGCGCTGCTAACCGGGGTGTATGTCATTGCGGGCGGTTACTTCGCGACTGCAGTTAACGACTTCATCCAGGGAATAATCATGCTGGTCGGGATAGTCGCAATAATTGGGGCTGTGCTCAGCAGCAAAGGCGGCTTTATCGCGTCGATCACATCGCTCGCTCACGTAGAGGATACCGCCACTTCCACAACTCCCGGTATATTCGCGTCATTCTTCGGCCCTGACCCGGTCGGGCTGCTGGGCGTCGTGCTGCTGACGTCGCTGGGTACATGGGGCCTGCCGCAGATGGTTCAGAAGTTCTACGCAATCAAATCCGAAAACGCCATCCACAAGGGGACAATCATCTCGACGTTCTTTGCGATCATTATCGCCGGCGGCTGCTACTTCCTCGGCGGTTTCGGACGCCTGTTCTCGGACTCTGTTGGCGTCGCGGCGAGCGGGCTGCCCGTTAACGGTTACGACTCCATCATCCCCACAATGCTCTCGGGTTTTTCAAATCTGCTTATCGGCGTCGTGATAGTCCTTGTACTCGCGGCTTCAATGTCCACGCTTTCGTCGCTTGTCATGGCGTCGTCCTCGACATTCACGCTTGACTTTTTAAAAGGTCATATCGTAAAGAAAATGGACGACAAAAAGCAGCTCCTTACGATCAGGCTGCTGATAGTAGTGTTCATAGCGATTTCAGCCGTTATAGCGATTTTACAGTACAAACAGGGTATCGCGTTCATTGCGCAGCTCATGGGCGTTTCCTGGGGCGCGCTGGCTGGTTCGTTCCTTGCCCCGTTCCTGTTCGGGCTCTACTGGAAGCGCACGAGCAAAGCCGGCGTATGGTGCAGCTTCCTGTTCGGTTCGCTTGTGATGATCGCTAATATGCTGTTCCGCAGTTCGTTCCCGGCTTTGCTGCAGTCGCCGATAAACGCGGGCGCGTTCACGATGCTTGCGGGCCTTATAATCGTCCCCGTGGTTTCAGCTTTCTCGCCGAAGCCGGACAAAAAGATCGTCGAGGAATGCTTCTCATGTTATGAAGAGACTGTTACAGTCAAGATGAAAGAGGATCTTGGAGTGGAAGAAGCCTGATTCCGCGTTCACGATGAAGACCACGAAAAATGAGCCTGATACCGCGTTCACGACTAAGATTAAGCCTGACGCTGTGTTCGGGAGCATCATAGACGCACATGAAAATTCTTAAGAGGTGTTCGTATGTTTTTCAAAGTAGATAATGAGATATTCCAAAAGGCCGGCGACTATTGCGTGGGCGTTGCGGTCGCGAGCGGGCTGTCCGAACCGCTTGATAAGGACGGCCTTGCGGGTTACTGCAGGACAGCCTTCAGTGACGCATATGCGCGGCTGCAGGAGGTCGATATAAAGACGACGCCCGTGATCGCAAAGTATCGCTCATCGATGAATGACCTCGGCGTCAATCCCAACAGATTTCCGAGCTCTATCGAAGCGCTGCTGCGAAGGGTGCAATCAGGCGAATCCCTCGAGAGCGGGTCCCCCCTTATCGACCTTGGCAACGCCGCGTCGGTCAAGTACTGCTTCCCTGTAGGCTGTCACAGTATTGACAGTTTTCCGGGCGACATGGAGGTCAGGTTTTCAAACGACGACGACGTCTTTGACGAACCCGGGCGCCAGCCCGGACAGAGCGAGCCTGTCTATGTCACAGGGAACTCGGTCCGCACACGGAACTGGCTGTGGCGGCAGACCGAAGCCGGAAGGGCGTCGACTGCAAGTTCAGGCAACCTGCTGTTTCTCTTCGACGGGTTCGAGGAGTTTGAAGACGATATCATAAAAGCGAGGGATGAACTTGCATTTCTGCTCAGGACCCATTTCGGCTGCGAGGTCAGGGTCGGCTATATAACCTCAAAGAAACCGTCTTTCAAGATCGCAAACCTCACGGAAATCGAAAAGAGAGCGGAGGACGATCTCAAGATCGTGCTAAAGGGCTCCGCAGACCATTCGGACGAATCCGAAATATACGACCGCCTCCTGAAATCCAGGAACGAGGGGAGGCCCATGCGCGTCAAGCTTGGACTCGACCCTTCCGCGCCGGACCTGCACATAGGGCACGCCGTCGTGCTGCGCAAAATCAAGCAACTGCAAGAATTGGGGCATACGGCCGTAATCATATTCGGCGACTTCACCGGTATGCTTGGCGACCCTTCCGGCAAGTCGAAGACGCGGAACCAACTGACGTACGATGAGGTCCGGGAAAACGCTCAGACATATCAGGATCAGATTTTCAAGATAATCGACCCGGACAAGACGGAAATACATTTCAACAGCGAGTGGCTTGGCGCGATGACTTTTGCCGACGTACTGACGTTATGCGGAAAGACCACCGTCGCGAGGATACTTGAACGCGACGACTTCACGACAAGGTTCAAGAGCCACACGCCGATAGGACTGCACGAATTTCTGTATCCGCTGATGCAGGCTTACGACTCGGTGGCCATCAAATCCGACATCGAGCTAGGCGGAACCGACCAGACGTTCAATATAAATATGGGTCGGCGTATCATGCAGTCGTACGACTGCGACAGTCAGCTTACGCTGTTCATGCCGCTGCTGGAGGGCACGGACGGCGTCGAGAAGATGGGTAAAAGCCTCGGGAACTATGTCGGGATTAACGAACCGGCCGCCGTGATTTATGAGAAGCTGATGTCCATCCCCGACGACAAGATAATGAAGTACTTCAATCTGTGTACCGATCTGCACCCGGACGAGATCCGCCGTATACAGTCGAGTCTGGACGATGGCGCCAACCCGCGCGACGTAAAGATGAAGCTTGCGTATGAGATAACGCTTCTGTACTGCGGCGCGGACGCTGCCGGCGAGGCGGAGGAACGATTTGTGTCCGTATTCCAGAAAGGCGAAGTCGCGTCGGACGCTCCGGTTATCGCGATAGCGGCGGGCGAGGATTGGGGGTTCGCTCTCGTGTCGGCGCTGTCCGAAGCGACGGGGAAATCAAAAAGCGACATAAGGCGTTTGTTCTCGCAAAACGCCGTGTCGCTCAATGGAGTGAAGGTATCGGACTTGAAAAGTATCGGAGAGTTGAAAACAGACGACGCCGTCCAGCTCGGTAAAGGTACGTTTTACAGGTTAAAGGTAGAGTGACGGGACGCTATGTGTCCCAGTCTTCGTTTGATATCCTCTTCTGTAGTACCGAGAGGCGCGCTTTGCGCGCCTTGTAGTCCGGGATCACATTCCCGACGATTTTCCAGAATCCGGGTGAGTGGTTCATTTCCGTCATATGCGCAAGTTCATGCACGATCACATAATCAATAACTTCATCGTCCGCCATGATAAGGAACCACGAAAAGTTAATGCTCTTTTTCGCAGAGCAGCTCCCCCACCTTCTCTTCGCGTTATTGATCTTTACTGCGGATGGAGTCATGCCCATAATCTTTGCAAGATCGTATGTCCGCAGAGTCAGGTCGCGTTTTGCGAGCAGCCGGTATATTTGGACGCAGGCGTCCCTGACCTCTTCGGGAGGCAGCTCAGGCGGAATATAGAATGAGTCGTCCGCAAACCCGACACGGTCGCCTTCCCTAGCCGTAATGGGATGCTCCTTACCCCGGTATAGTACCTTGTCGCCGTAGTCGAGTGAAAACGACTCGCGTTTTTCCACCCGCTCAGCCGTTTTTCTCAGGCTGTCGCTGATCCATTTCTCCTTTGACGCCACAAACCTGTCAATGTCGCGCTGGGGCATCCTCAGCGGAGCGCGCACTTCGACTCCGCTGTCACGAACATAAATAGCAACGGACTTTCTTTTTGAACGCGTTAGTGTGTAATCAATCACGCACGCCTCCCGTTATTCAATCCGGCTTTATCTCACGCCTGAAGAACCTGTAACCGTATGTTACAACCCCGCTGCTGAAACTCGTCAGTAAGGCATGCACAGTACTTCATGGATCTTCGTATCAAAAATGGCGCTTGCGTGAGCCGGTTTCATTACGACCGCGGTGTCAAGGCCCTTCCCGGTTCCGCCCATGCAAACGATATCGGGACCGTATGCTATCGCGCCGGCGTCCAGCGCCATGCTGCCGATCTCCACGACAACCTTGATCCCCTGGCTGAGTATGCGCAGGGAGTTTGCCATTATTTCAGCGGGGTAAACGCCCTGAAACCGCGAGCTCATACCGCGCTCGACGCCGGACAGCGCGTGCGCTGCCGTAACAAGTCGCGCGCCGCTTTCTGTCATAGCTTTGCGGTTTTCGTCTTTGAGCGCGTTTTCTCCGGGCTTCCTCGAACCGTACGCATGGGTTACTACGACGATATCGCCGTTGAAGCCCATTTCTTTTGCTATGGCGCAGAGTCTGGCGCCGGCGTCGCCTTCTGTAGACGCAGCAATGATCGGAACGCTCAGGTGCATAGCCTTTTCAATAGCGATTTTACAGGCTTCGTCTGTGTTACCGGGACCAGGTTTTTCAAATACTTTCATGAAGATCACACATCCTTTTTGCAGTATTGACTATATCTGATAGATCGCTTTTATACTGCCTGTCGCTCATAAGCTTCATTGCAGCTAGCAGACCACTCGCAGGTTATCATAACGGATAACCGAAGCAGTTGCAAGCGAAATGTTTTCATGGCTGCTTCCGACAGCTGTATGCGTTACAGTTTAGAGGGGTATCCGGGAGACTGTCTTTTTTGAGGCTGATGTAATAGCAGGAGGCGGTAGCCACTGCTCATATACCCCGGAACATTTGTAGAAGCCTCATAAAAGCATCTCCCGGATACCCCTCTAAACTGTAACCTGTACGCCACGGCTGTTTCCGGCATCCCGGCATATCAGGTCATTTTTTTATTGACGTATTAGCGAGAAATGAGTAAACTATCTACAAGACAGTCCGGAATAATGCAGGCTTTTAACATAACTGCACAGGCGTAGATACGAGGTCCCTCGAGTATTACATACGCTTTGTGCACTATTGCTTAGGGGGTGTGGTGAAATGAATATCTTCGAAAAATCACGGAGCGGAACTCCGGTTGTACGGCCGGCTGACCTCGCTGTATTGCGAGTTGAGACGGTAAACATGGAAGTCGTACCAAAGTCTGCCGTAGGCTACAGCGGGGTTGTTATGGTTGGTACGCCGAGGCTGCGTACAAAAAACAAGTCCAAACCCGCATATTTGATTTTGCATTTTCCTCCGCAGTCGTTTGCCGAAGAAGCCTTCCATGAGGCGGCGCCGCCGAACTTACCCGAACCTGATCCATCTACGTCCGCATCGCCGCCCGCACCTCCGCCCGGGCCGCCCCGCGCCCGCATCGCAAATGAATCGCGGCTTGTATTCATCGCTCCGGTCAACTGTGATATTGATTACACGCTCAGCTCAATACTTGAAGCATGCAAAGAGTGGCCTTTGAAAGTCGCAAAAGAAACTGCCCTCTCCTCAGGGGCGGACTTTACCAAAGTAAGTTCTATAGACATTCGCACAGCAAAGGACTTCCTGAATGTAACTGACCTTCCTTTGTTAGCAAAACCAATAATCCCTGACTCGATACAGGGGTGGGAGGCGCCGCCTGTCAAGTATGGCGCGTCACATGCATCTGCAGTCGTAAAGACACTGCTTATCGGCGCGAAAGGCGATCTTGCGACTCTGCGGGCGCGGCAGCTTGCTGTTGGTGACATTGGTGACAGCACTGTCCCAATTCAATTGTTTTTACCGGATTCAAGCGGTAGCTTACAGCCAACCTCCCTTAACCCTAACTCTTTGCAAATCGCTGCGAGCGTACAATTACACTCCGGGCTAACATATGCAGCAAACCCGAACCTCCTGAATACTTCCCCGTACGCTAAACTGGGCAACCCGGACGCCGTGACAACTTCTATTGAAATGCCATGGCGTCTGATTTTATCTCCCGATGGCTTTGCCCGCTGGCGCCATGCCAATGAGCCGGTTTTCTCTTTTGATACAAATCATACGGAACTGTGGCATTCGCGTTTGGTTACGCCGCAAGCGGACGGGCAGGAAACAGAGCCGCCAAACCCCGACAAAAAACGTACTGTCCGGGCTGTTTGGGCATTGCAAGGCGAGGGGGGAGAAGGTACTACGGTTGCGATGCAGACCAACTGGCCTTCCACCAATAACCTGCCGATTACCAACGATAACCCGTTCGTTACTACGCTGAACAATAATGACCGCTACCAGATCGCGCATCTTTCGTCGAACTTCAAAAAGACAGGTTATACCCCGGAGCCTATAAACACCAACCAGCTGATGCTCTCAGCGATGGGCGGATGGCTTGATTCGCGCGGCGTCTGGGATCCTCCGTTGGGTTTCAGCGTCGAGGAATGGACAAATCGGGCGACGATGGGGCGGGATCATTTCGTGCGCCTCGTCAAACGCGGTTATTTGTTCCCGTTCGGCCATCGCGTATCGCTTGTGAAAATCACAGAGCGTAAATTTCATCACAACAATAACGAAGAAGGTAACCCCGCTTATTTGCGCCAACGCTTTTTCATAATCATACGCGAGAAAGAACGCACATATGACAGCGACGAGTTCAGAGATGCCGCATACAGCTCAGCCAATCCACAAAACCGATACAAGCTTTCAAATAAGTTTCCGTTTTCGCGCGTCAGAATACTCACAGAGACGACGCCGGATCTCGAAGCCCCCGGTATGCAGCCGTCAAGCGTGAAGATATTCTCCGGAGCGAATACGCAAAACGAGGATTACGTGCAGGGAGGGTCATACGGTTCTTCAATGTTCTGGCCTCATGTCGGAGGGAATCCCTTCCTGTTTCAATGCGCGGCAACCGATTTGGATGGGCGGCGGGCGCTGTTCAGTATACCCATGATCTTTGTGGAGGCTACATTGGCGAGCCCTTACGACGGCGAATCTCCGGACTACGGCGCCGCCGAGTGCTTCGCTATGGATGCGATGAACGATTTCAACAGCAGGCTCGTCTATAGCACTGCTGACTTTAACTGGCAGCGTGTAGCTCTCGCTGCGAGCCAGGCCCCGGGCGATACGTCCTTGCCGGTTTCAAAAATAAAGTTCGGCGGGCTGGTCCAAAAAGAAAACCCAACGCTGAGGACGTATTCCGATAAGCTTAACCTCCCGATATGGGTCCCTCAGGTGGAAGAGGTAAACGCGCGCATCGACCCGATCGCGCAGTTATCCGGCTCGCAGGAACCGCACACGCTTACATACAATGAGAAGTATCTGCTATACGGCTTCGGCTCCGAAAACAATGGCCAGGTGTTTGTTGATATTAAACCGGACTCAGGGCCTGATCTCGACTTCTCGTCACAGGGTGACAAATCGGGCGGTTTTATTCAGCCGAACATCCGTCCTAAAGCTCTGTCCAGGATTACCGGGCCGGTAATGAGCAGCGTCGATGGTTATATTGAAGGAAACCTGCCGCCGGGCGCGGGCTTCCCAATGTCAGATACTGATTTATCGGCTCTTCCGGGATTTAAAATGCCCCTGCTGTTTGGCTGTATTCCGTTGGGAGCGATCGTTAAAGGCGCGGATGGAATTAACTACCTGAAAGAACACGCCCCAAAGTTCATCAGCGAAGCAGCCACAAAAATCGAGAGCTTCATCAGCGACTTGAACCGGTTGTACGAACTTATTGCGGACATCCCATCGCAACCTGTGAATATTGCCAAAGGCGCGCTGGCCGCGTTTAACGATACGCTGAAAGATATTATGGCACAGGCGATAGTCTGTAATGAAGGGCAGTTAACCAGCGTAAACGGAGCGGCGAGCGCCGCACAAGCGGCAATAGGCGGACTGATAAGCAACTTAGTGACCAGCTCCGGCTCTGACCCCTCTGCTCCTCCCGGTATAAGCAATTGGCTCGTTTTTGACCAGAGCGTTAACAATGTCCGGGCTGCCGTCAATGATGTAAATGGATTGAAAGACTTAGCCGGTCTTGCCCTCCCCTCCGGGATAAAGCAATCTGTACTGAATACGGCGCAACAACTGAACACGCTTATGACCCAGCTCGAAATGCTGCATCAGTTGGCGGACAGCGCTGAAATGCTGTGGAAAGCGCTCGACGCTATCATAGGGGACCCGGGGAGGCTTGCCGGTTTACTTACAACAGGCCGCGTCGGCGATACTTCGCTCGCCGGTTTGCTGGAAACGCTGAAAGCGGCGATCGATGATTTCCTTTTAGGATTGGAAACATCCGATTTGCTTGACGGCGCGCCGCGGAACATTCTGCGCGCCGCCTTGAAGGCAGTGAAGGATCTTTTAGACTCAGCCGATTTTGAGGAAATCGTTAAGTTGCTCACAGGCGAAGAACTGACAGTCCGTTTTGACTGGGAACCTAAAATCAGCAGTTGGGGGCTGAGCGGAGGCGCGTTGAGCACTGATCCGTTGTTCAGGGCGAACGATGAAAACGGCCTGTTGGTCGCGGTTGAAGCAAAAGTCAGGAAAAGCGGCTCATCCGGTTCAAAAATCAGCGTTTTTTGCAGTCTCAAACACTTTGACTTAATACTGCTCGCGCCTGCCAAATTCTTCGAACTGAACTTTGAGAAAATTGAATTTTTAGTGGACAGCGCGTCGAAAATGAATGTCGACGTACTGCTTTCGGGCGTCAAATTCGTAGGAGTTCTCAGCTTTGTGGAGACACTGCGCGATTTGATTCCGCTTGACGGTTTTTCCGACCCGCCGTATCTGGATATCACAAAAGAGGGTATTGACGCAGGATTTTCCATATCACTGCCGTCAATTACCTGCGGAATACTCAATATTGCAAACATCAGCCTGGGAGCGGGCTTCACAGTGCCGTTCATCGGACAGCCGCTAAGCGTCCGCTTCAACTTCTGCAGCCGCGAGAAGCCGTTCCTCCTGACTGTCTTATGTTTCGGCGGGGGCGGTTGGTTTAATATAACGATCTCGCCAAACGGCGTGCAAATACTTGAGGCGGGGTTCGAATTCGGCGCGGCGATCTCCATAGATTTCGGCGTCGCATCCGGCGGCGTTCATGTCATGGCAGGCATATATTATCGTATGGAAAACAGCGAGGCGTCGCTCACCGGTTACTTCCGCATGGGCGGCAACCTTCGCGTACTGGGGCTGATAAACGCCTCGATCGAACTTTATTTATCGCTGACATATGAGTTCAGCACCGGTAAATGCGTCGGGAAGGCCTCTCTCACCATTGGGGTGTCGATAGCTTTCTTCTCAACAAAAGTCACGATCTCCTGTGAGCGCAAGTTCGCCGGTTCCAACGGCGACCCCACGCTGCGCCAGATGCTTGGCCATAATCCAAATAATGTCCCCGAATTGACACTGGAAGAAGAGCTCGAGTCGATCGATGAGAAAACGCAATACGCCTGGCGTGAGTACATCGAAGCATTCGTATAAGGAGGATAGAAAGACTATGGCTAAATCTCAAATATTATGGACTATCCTGCCAAATGGAATTAAAGACAGGCTGCAGCGCGTGAGCGTCGTCATATCCCCGCGGCTGACGCCGGAAAGCCAGGAGGGCCAGGAGGAACGATATCTCGGCGCGTTCCCAGAATTTCTCCGATGGCCCGAAGCAATTGAATACGCGGCCTTCTCCGCGGAAGTCGACGGAAAACTGATTCCGTTGAGATTAACATCCGAACCGGATATCAAGCTCTGGGAAAAACTGTTTTTTAAAGATACGCCCGTCGATGGTTTCGTATACGGAGACATGAGCAACATTAAGCTGCGAAGCTACCCGATCCGCGGCGTCATGAGTTATCTTAAAGAGTATTATTCCAGGCTGGCAGTGACGTCTCCGTCTGAGCTGCCCCGGTTATTGCCCTGGGCTGACGCTCAAAGCGACCTCAGGGAAATGCTTGAGGAAGCGGGAACGAGGGCGCCGGAAAAACCATGGCACGAACCGCCTCCTCCGGGATTTGAACGCTTCTTCGATGAAAGCTTTATTGAACCTCCGGATTATGACAGCAGCGTTTTCCGGTCCAGAACCGAGTATAACCTCTACCTGGCGGACCGTTTTTATAGACGCTCCAAAGCTTCAGAAACAGAGCGCAGGAAGCGCCGCCCGGATTTCGTCGGGATTCCGGAATCGCCCGAGGCGCCTGAGTATGATTTCCATCGCATGATCGCGTCGCTGGCGGATTATCCCGAGTTGATGCGCCGTCTGGGTCTGGTATTGGATTTTGCTTTGACAACGCCTGTCAATGCGCAGCAAGGGGTGTTGAAACTGCGGACCAAGTGGAAGACCCGGAATACAGAAGTTCCTGTTACCGATGTAACTCCGTGGACTGCTTTTTCTACGGGGCCCGACAGCTTCATAACACGCCCCCGTACAGACGACCAGAAGAACGGGTTACTGAACCTCCAAAACTCGAATGACAGCTACAGCGGTCCTGCCGGCCCGTTTGTCGTCTATCAGGCTGACCCTGACGGCGCCGCGCTTAAGACTGTAAACTTTGTAATAGTCGCCCAAAATCTCAGTAAAAAGCACTTCAGCGTAGGCAACCCGGTGGGCGAGGTCACATACACGACCGGAGACAGGCAAGGTTTGGCTGCGCTTCGGAGCGGAGGGCTGGGGGTTTCGCGAAACGAACGCGCAAAGGTAACAGAAGACGAAATATCTCGAATGACGCATAATAATACGGCTCTTGAAAACGGCAGCGGCGATGATATCGTGCTCTTTTCCGAAGATGTGTTCCGCGGTTACCGGGTCGATGTGGCTGACGGGCATGAGCCGGACGTCTGGCGTACGCTCAACGCCCGTGTCGGCGACTATAAGCTCACGAAGACCGATGAAATCATCGCTTCGGAACTTGCGGACGAGGGCTACGTTTACGGTACGTCGACAACGTCTGACGAGACTGACAGCAATGAGCATTATCTGCACGAATCATTGTTCCGCTGGACCGGATGGAGCTTAAGCACGCCCCGCCCGGGTATGGCGCTTAAAGCGGAGGAGTCTGACGACGGCAGCCATATCCAGCGTGAAACGCTAAGC
>Ga0082212_10005846_pt1 | contig 16684 bp, 3 predicted proteins | sample TergutNt197P3_FD_71548 | JGI IMG/M metagenome (GOLD analysis project Ga0082212, IMG submission 71548) | Neocapritermes taracua P3 segment gut microbial communities from Petit-Saut dam, French Guiana - Nt197 P3 | ecosystem: Host-associated > Arthropoda: Insects > Digestive system > Gut ... | reverse complement strand
TTCTGCTTTTAGCACCTTGGTAAGGCTTGTCGGGGCTAATGCCGTGTAGCCGTCGATCAGGATGGCGTTCTCGGTTATTGTAGCTCCCATTGTCTGGCCGGTGACCGGTTTGCTTTCCGCAACCTTATCCGTTGTTCCTTCCAGATAATAATGCACAATGTACTCTATGTCTTCGTCCGGCGTGTAGTAGAAGGTAATCACATTGCCGGTCGCTGCAAGAGTCAGACTCTTGGTGAGAGGCGGTATTACATCCGGTGTGTAGCCTGCTACTGTAACAGCAGTCTCATACACCGTTGCTGCCATCGTCTGGCCCGTTCTGGTCACACTTGGCGCCAGCGGTGTAGTTGTACCCGCCAGATAGTAGTGCACATCATACTCTATGTCGTTGTCCGGCGTGTAATAGAAGATGATTATGTTGCCTGTTGCCGCAAGGATCAGGCTCTTTTTCACCATGTCTACCGTGTAGCCTGCGATATCTTCCGCATCTTCTTCCACCGTCGCTGCCATCGTCTGATTCGTCCTGATCACGCTCGGCGCCAGCGAAGTAGTTGTACCTACCCTATAGTAGTATACCGTATATACGATATCTTCGTTCGCTGTATAGTAGAAGGTTATCACGTTGCCTGTTGCGGCCAGTGTCAGACTCTCCGTTCCACTGCCTACCACGGTATAACCCGGAATAGTAGCCGCATTCTCTGTCACCGTCGACGCCATGGTTTGACCTGTCACAATTCTGTCAGGTCTTAGCAATGTTGTCGTACCGTCTAAATAGTAGTGTACCGTGTAGGAAATATTGGTATTTGGAGACCACTGTGCTGTGTAAATCTCTGTACGGGTTACCGGGGTATACCAGGTCGGGCTCCAGCTGTTGAATGTCCAGCCGGATTCGCCGATCGGTGTCGGAGCTGCAGGTGTCGGATCTCCTTCAATTTGGTTTTCATGAATCACAATTTCCTCAGCAGCAAATGATCCATGGAGGCCCGGCTCATAGACCACTCTATAAAGCGGCTGACTCTCGATTTTGTCACAACGGTTGCATTCGCGTGTCCGTTCTCCCACCGGAACAGTAGGTGAAGTCGGTGTTGTGTTCACCCATTCTTTCCAGTCGTGACCAAGAGGATCAAGTACTTCTCTTTCAACATCATGGCAACCGCAGCGCAAACAATTCAAAGCAATCAAGCCGGGTTCTTCACAGGTAGGATCCTCGATTATAGCGCCTTCCTCATAATCTCCCTGTATATCGAAATTCACTGAGACATTACTGATAGAATAGTTGCCCCATCCTGTGCCATCGACTTCAATGGTTACTGCAGCAAATACATCATAGCAGCTGCCAAGATCAGTATAAAGATAAGTATATGTTTCTGTGGCCCCGTAAACGTCAACCACAATTGTTTTGTCATCTGTTACCACTCTGCCGTCAGACATCGTAAACGTGAAATTCACATCTAATAATATGCGCCTGTCTGAGCCGTTTCCACCATTATCTCTTGTTCTGTATGAATAAGCTGCCTCAACGGTAATGTGCTTATCTCCCCAGATCGCATACAGGATCAGGGTGTCATCCAAATCCATATTCCAAGGAATGAACTCTTGTTTATCCATATAATCCACACCTGAGCCGTCAGCTTTGGTGTTCCAACCCAAGAACCTGTACTCCTCGCGGGTGTATGCGTTTGCGGACAGCATAAAATCTTCGCCAAAAACCGGTTCACTGTCAGTCATCATACCCTCAAAATCATCTGTATTCGCATCGTAAATGATCCTGTAGGTGTTGGCTTCCCAGTTTGCCCACAGCGTAAGGTTGCCCGTTTCGGTGATTTCTGCCATCGCGATGCCATCTGCATCATTCAAAGTCCAGCCTTTGAAGGCATAACCTGTTCTGACAGGATCTTCCAATGTAATCTCCAGCTCATCAATGTCGAAAGTTGCCGGATTACTATTGGTTGCATCAAAGACATTCAGATAGGTGATGCTGTAAGTAATGATTTCCCAGTTTGCCCACAGCGTATAGCTGCCCGTTTCGGTGATTTCCGTAACTGCAGCACCGCCGGAATCGGTCAGGGTCCAGCCTTTGAAGGCATATCCGGTTCTGTCCAGGGCAAGCAATGTGATATCCAGGTCATCAACGTCGAAGGTTGCGGGATTATTATTTACTGCATCAAAGAGATTCAGATAGGTGATGTAATAAGTGATAATTTCCCAGTTTGCCCACAGTACATAATCGCCCGCCTCGGTGATTTCCGTCATTGCAACACCATCGGCATCAGTCAGGGTCCAGCCTAAGAATTCATAGCCGTTTCTGACCGGGTCCGTTAATGTGATATTCAGATCGCCAATATTGAAGGTTGCGGGATTACTGTTGGTCGCATCAAAGGTATTCAGATAGGTAATGTTGTAAGTATTGATCTCCCAGTTTGCCCACAGCGTATGATCGCCCACTTCAGTAATTTCCGTTACCGCAGCGCCACCGGCATTGCTCAGTGTCCAACCTTTGAAGGTATAGCCGGTCCTATCGCCGGGATCCTGTAATGTGATGGGCAGATCTTCAGCATCGAAATCTTCAGGATTGTCATCATTGCTTGCTCCATTGAGATTTAGATAAGTGATTTTGTAGCCAATGATTTCCCACTGCGCCACATAAGTCACCGTATTGGTTACGATAGCTTCCCGTTCCGGAGTCCAACCGGCAAATGTATAGCCAAGTTCGCCGGTTACTATCGGAGCAAATGGTGTGTCAGCGCCATAAAACAGATTATGATGCGTTTCTTCTGCAAATGTCCCTTGATCTCCGGGTTGGTAAATAATCCTAAACAACGGAAAAACTAATTTATGCGAATCATCATTTCTGCAGGTACAGGTCCACTCGCCAAAACCATCTTCTTCGGTTGACTTTGTGAGTTTACCCTCATCATAACTGTGTCCGATGGCAGGAATGATTTCCATATAATGATAACCGCAAATCAAACAGGTATGTTTAACACGGCCATCATCTTCACAAGTGGCATCAGCGATCCATTCCTCATCAAAATGACCTATAGGATCAAAATCCGCTGATACATTAGTGATAAGAAAGCTGCCCCATCCTCCACCGTCGGTTTCAATAATAACAGTAACAATTGCATCATAGCAGCATTCAAGGTTATCAAATTCATATCTGAATTCTCTTGTAACCCCTAAATTGCCTATGTCGTCAACTGTTTCATTCCTTACTACTACCCTACCATCTGATAACGTAAATGTAAAGGTCACATCTACAGATCCGCGCCTGTTTGAGCCATTACCAGTATAGGTTGGGGTTCCATTGGAAAAGGCAAATCCGACAATAGTTATGTGCTCGTTGTCTTCCTCGATATAGTAGACCTTGATCACATTATCAGCCGCAACCTCGGTTATGGTCAACGGCACTGTGTCACTGTCGAACTTGTAGCCTGTTTTTAACTGCGGCGGATATATGCTGACTATACTGCCATATACTGCCGTGCTGGTGAAGGTCAAATCGTTGTCAATAATTCCTTCATAGTAATATTCCACTGTATAGGCAAAGCTGTCTTTGACATAGTAGACCTTGATCACGTTATCGGCTGAAATCTCGGTGATCGTCAGCGGCGCTGTATCACTTTCAAATTTATAGCCGGTTTTTAGCTGCGACGGATATGTGCTTATTATGCTGTCAAATAGTGCCGAGTTGCTGTAGGTCAGGTCATTGTCGATCGTTCCTTCGTAGTAGTACTCCACTGTGTAGGCAAAGCTGTCTTTGACATAGTAGACCTTGATCACGTTATCGGCTGCAATCTCCGTAATTGTCAGCGGCGCGTCATCACTGTCAAATTTGTAGCCGGTTTTTAGCTGCGGCGGATATGTGCTTATTATGCTGTCAAACACTGCCGAGTTGCTGTAAGTCAGGTCACTGTCGATCGTTCCTTCATAGTAATACTCCACTGTGTAGGCAAAGCTGTCTTTGACATAGTAGACCTTGATCACATTATCTGCTGCAATCTCGGTGATCGTCAGCGGCGCTGTATCACTGTCTAACTTGTAGCCGGTTTTTAGCTGCGGCGGATATGTGCTTATTATACTGTCAAATAATGCCGAGCTGGTGTAGGTCAAAGCGCTGTCTATCGTTCCTTCGTAGTAATACTCTACTGAATAGGCAAAGTAATCTTTGACATAGTAGACCTTGATTACGTTATCTGCTGCAATCTCAGTGATTGTCAGCGGCGTTGTATCACCGTCAAATTCATAACCGGTTTTTAATTGCTCCGGATATGTGCTTACCGTACTGCCAAATACTGCCATGCTGCTGTAGGTCAAGTCACTGTCGATCACTCCGTTATAGTAGTATTCCACTGTGTAGGCAAAGCTGTCCTTGACATAGTAGACCTTGATAACATTATCTGCTGCGATCTCCGTGATCGTCAACGGCGCGTCATCACTGTCAAATTTGTAGCCGGTTTTTAACTGCGCCGGATATGTGCTTACTATACTGCCAAATACTGCTAAGTTGCTGTAGGTCAAAGCGCTGTCGATCGTTCCTTCGTAATAATACTCAACTGTGTAAGCAAAGCTGCTTTTGACATAGTAAACCATGATTACGTTGTCTGCTGCAATCTCCGTGATCGTCAGCGGCGCTGTATCAATGACAAACTCATAGCCGGTTTTTAACTGTGCCGGATATGTGTTTACTATGCTTTCAAACGGTGCCGAGCCGGTGTAGGTCAAAGCGCTGTCTATTATTCCTTCGTAGTAATACTCCACCGTGTAGGCAAAGACGCCTTTCAGATAGTATACCTTGATAACACTACCGTCTGCTATTGTGAGCGGGAGTACTTCAGGATCGGTACCGAAAAATTCATAGCCGGGATATCTGTCTGTATCTACAGGCAATACCGTCAATATACCCGGATCGCCGGCCCAGACGGTTTCCTCCACGGTTGCTGTTTCAACGCAAACGCCATCTTTGTAGTACTCTACCGTATATCTCAGATCCTTGGTGTCTTCCTCATTAACTTCCCATACGGCATACAGTATAACATCATCCGCCGGCATCGGGAAGGTTGGCGGAGTAACTACGGCGCCAGCAACTGTGAAGTCCGGAGTATCATCATCTTTATCATAAGCCCATCCCAGGAAGATATATCCGGCTCTGGTCGGCGAATCACTCAGTACAATTACTGTGTCGCCCATATCGTAGGGATTTTCAGAATCAACCGGAGCATCATCATTGCCGCCATTCGAGTTGTAGATTACCAGATAGCCGCCGGCTTCCCACTGAGCGTATAAAGTGATAGGAGACATTATTTTAGTATTAAAATCCCATTCTTCTCCACCAATGGGTTCTGTATACCAGCCCAGGAATTCAAAACCTGCCCGCTTCGGATCCACCGGTTTTTCACTGTCTGCCAGTCTCTTTTGGTGGTTTGCTCTTTTTTCAGCAGAATCTTCCCCATTTGCCATTTTACCGCCATTGGCATCAAATGTTACCTTATGAATCACTTGCCACCAGTCGGCGTATATAGTAATTGTATTTGTCACCGGAGTATCGAATCTATAATAATACGGGCTGGTTTCACCTTCACCTATATGGGCGCTATCAGTGTACCAAAATGCGGCCCAGGTAGGCTCTTCCGGGTCATCCGGATTTTCGTCGTATGTCCATTCCTGATACCGGTTGAAATCCGCCCCATAGAAACTGATGATATTATCGCCATAAGGCACATCAATGATCCGTCCGATACTATTGTTCCAACCGGTTGCTTCGGTGTAGTTGAAATATACTCTGTTCTTATCCGACCTGTACTGAGCATTCACCGTCATGTCTTCTGTGACATTTGAAAAGTCCTTATCCCAACCGATGAAGACATAATCCTCCCTAAAGGGATCCGGCGGGGCAGTTGCAGCAAAGCCGCTTTCCACGGCTACCGTAGCAAGTAAGGCGCCATCCCAATCCAGGAAGGTCACTATGAAGACATCTTCTTTTTCTACCCACCGGGCATATAGGGTAAGGCTTTTTGTTAACGGGGTGCTGAAATCGAACAAATCGCTACGGCCCGGATCTGTATACCAGAATGCATAATATGTTACTCCACTGCTTGTATATTCCCAATTTGGGGGATTAAAGTCTTGATATTCGTCCTTTATATTGCCGCCATAAGAGATTAGGGGAGTCCACATGACAGCCCAATCGGACATCTCGGTATAGTTGAAGCTAACTGTAGGCAGATCCCAAGGATCGTCACTCCATACGGCGCGCAGAGTTATATCTCTATCGACATATATCCAGTCGCCCGGCTTGTAGCGGGGAGGATCCGGGTCGGGGTATATGTTCCAACCCAGAAATATATAGCCGGGGCGTACAGGTATCATTGTACTGATATTGGTATAGGCGTTTGCTATAACCAATTTACTGGGCGGGACACCAATGCCGCCGTTTGCATCATATGTAAGTGTTAATGGTGATAACCGCTGCCAGAGCGCATATATGATAATATCCTCCGTTACTTTGGCATTGAAATCATATAGCACTGTGCGATCCGCATCACAGTACCATCTTGCCATCCAAATTATTCCACTACCGTCTGTGTAGAGATATCCATCATAGTCTCCCAGAGTTTCGGCTACCGAACTGCCATAAGGGACTTCCGGTTCCCAGGAAACCTGCCAATCGGATCTTTCGGTGTAGTTGAATTTTACTATGTGCGTTGCCTGCCACACAGTAGTGTTCCAGATGGCATGCAAGGTTGTGTCCCGGTCTACATATAGCCAATCGCCGGGCTGATATATTATACCGGTTGGAGGGTACTCTTTTGACCAGCCCAGGAAAATGCTTCCCGGGAGAGTCGGTTTTACGGAACTGATGTTGGTATAGGCATTGGGAATAACCGTTTTACTGGGCAGAGTAGTAATACCACCATGCGTATCATAAGAAAGAAGATATGAAGCATCAGGGGCTGCGGCGGCGGTTATAGCCAGTGATGAAATAATCATTATTGCTGAAATAATAACCGCCATAATAAGCTTTGTTTTTCCAAGTTTCACAGATTTCACTCCTCCTTAAATAAAATAATAATGTCTTTATGTACTCCTCAAATTTGTTCGTGTTAGGCATCTAACTTTTCCAGATGCGGCGGCATGTTTCGATTCCTTTTTGGACAGTCATAAAACAAAGCATTAACACCTGCTTTTTTTCAACACCTCTCTTTCAATATGAATAATTATCCAAAAAAGTTATCAAACAATGCCTATTTAGTAAATTTTAGTTAAATTTTACTTATTATAGTATATCATGTAAATTTTTCAATTTCAAGTCTAAAAGCTTAAGTGCAGAAATTTCAAGCGCAAATGCGTCTTGAGGGTATATCTTTGATCAACTTGGAAAAATCGCAGCTAAAGCAAGGCTATATTTTGATTATTTACCCTAATTTTTGATTAAAAACCACTAAATATTCGATTTTTCTTTGTTTTTCGCAGAACTATGAATAAAGCAAAAAAAAATTATTGTTTTTTATAATAAAAAAAATCCGTGCTAATCCGTTTGAATCTGTGTAAATCCGTGCCTAATTTGTTTTTATTGCTTTTCCGGTTTATCTGGGGCAGGGAGTAGGGAGTAAAAACCTTCTTTTTTGTTGACGCTTCTTTCGCCATAGCTACTAATTTCTATCTTGACGAAGCGCGGTTTTTGTGGTAGGATAATATTATATTTGAATAAAGCTAAACTGAGCAGGCGATAAACTTTCGGGTTTATGGGGCTGGGCCGTTGATTGCGGCAGCGGATGGATGACATACACATCTGCGGGACAGAAAAAGTTCCGTAGATGTGTTTTTTTTAGGGGGAGCATTATGGCAAATAATAGATCCGAGTTCATTGGCTTGACCGCCAATGAAGCAAAAGAGCTGCAGCTGAAATTCGGCAGGAATGAGTTATCCTCTCAAAAAAAAGAGAGCTTTTTTCACAAGGTTTGGCATATCATCTGCGAGCCTATGTTTTTGCTGCTGATCATTGCCGCAACTGTCTATTTAATTCTTGGCGAAGCTAGGGATGCCCTGACAATGCTGGTTTTTGTAGTAGTGATGATCAGCATCGGCGTCATTCAGGAATTGAAAACCGATAAAACCCTAAATGCCCTCAAAAACCTATCTGCCCCCCATGTCAATGTCATCCGCGATGGCGCCGAAATTCAAATCGAAAGCGCCGACCTGGTTCCCGGCGACCTGATGATGATCCAGGAAGGCTTAAAAATCCCGGCTGACGGTTTTATTGTCAAATGCAATGATTTGGCTGTTGACGAATCCTCTCTCAGCGGAGAATCCGAGCCTGTTTGGAAAGCTCTGCCGGAAAATTCCGCTGATGATCCCGGCTATTGGCGCCGGGACTACTGCTATGCCGGCACCCTGATCACTCAAGGCTCGGCGTTGGTGCAGGTCAATAAAATCGGCGAAGCCACCGAATATGGCAAGATCGGAGCCAAGGTGGCTCTGGCCCCGGAGGAAAAAACCCCGCTGCAAAAACAAATTGTTAAAATTATCCAGCTATTCATGGGAATCGCCGCTATTTTTCTTGTCCTGGTTTCCGTAGTGACCTGGTTCAATCTTCCCGACCATTTTTTTAGGCAGAGGCTGATCGAAAGCATCCTTTCGGGGATCACCCTGGCCATGGCTATGATTCCCGAGGAATTCCCGGTTGTTTTGACGGTATTTCTCTCCCTGGGCGCCTGGCGTCTGGCCAAAAAAAATTCCCTGATCCGCAAACTTCCCTCAGTTGAGACCTTGGGGGCAATCTCGGTATTATGTGTGGATAAAACCGGGACCATCACCCTAAATCAAATGACTGTTCAGGAAATATGGGCAGCTGATAACAATGAGGAAAACCTGATAGAAATAATGGGGCTGGCCTGCGAAACCGAGGCTTATGACCCCATGGAAAAAGCCATGCTTGCCTATTGCGAAAACTCCGGCATCAGCAAAGGCCATCTTTTCGAGGGCCAATTGCTCAGTGAATACGCCTTTACCAACGAACTGAAAATGATGGGGCATGTCTGGCGCCATGAAGGGGAAGTAATTATCGCCGCCAAAGGCTCCCCGGAGGGCCTGCTGAAAATCTGCCGGCTGACGGATGATGAGACCCATTTAGTTGAAAGTAAGATCAGGAAAATGAGCGAAGAGGGCTTGCGGGTCATTGCGGTGGCTGCCGCTAAATTGGAAAATGAATCCCAAATACCCCCGGCTCTTGGGGATTGTTCCCTTGCTCTTTGCGGGCTAATTGGCCTAGCCGACCCGCCCCGGGAATCGGTCAAAAATGATATTGCCGTCTGCGAAAAGGCCGGGATCCGGGTCGTCATGATCACCGGTGATAATGGCATAACCGCTGCCGCTATCGCCAAAAAAACCGGCATGAAGAATCATGCCGGCATTATCACAGGGGATATGCTGGAACAAATGAGCGAGGGGGAATTAAGGGAAAAAGTCAAAACAGTCAGCATATTTTCCCGGGTCATCCCCGAACATAAAATGCGGATAGTCAAGGCTTTTAAAGATAACGGAGACATTGTAGCCATGACCGGTGACGGGGTCAATGATGCCCCTGCCCTAAAATATGCCGATATCGGGATCGCCATGGGCAAACGGGGCAGCGAGGTATCCCGCGAGGCTGCCGATCTGATCCTTTTGGATGATAATTTCTCAACGATCGTGGATACGGTCAAAGACGGGCGGCGGATCTATGATAATATCCGCAAAGCTGTAGGCTATATTTTTACTATCCATATTCCTATCGCCCTGGCCTCCCTGTTGGCGCCTTTGCTGAATATATTGCCCGCCAGCTTGATGTTTTTGCCTTTACACATAGTTTTGCTGGAATTGGTCATTGACCCGACCTGCTCTATTGTCCTGGAGCGCCAGCCGGCCGAAACAGATATTATGGAGCGCCGGCCCCGAAATCCCCAAAAGGGCTTAATAAACGCCAGATCATTATCTAAAAGCATTATCCAGGGCTTAGTAATTTTCGCGGCATCTTTCGGGATCTATTACTATACCCTGGCCCAAAACGCGGAAGCCGCCCCGGCGGCAAGATCCATGGGCCTGGCTGTGATCATGCTGGCCAATTTATTTCTAGTGCAGGTAAACAGTTCTGACCGGGACAGTTTCCTGGTTTCCATCAAACGCCTGGCCAAGGATAAAATCATGTGGGCAGTCAATATCATCACCCTGCTGGGTTTATTGGTCATTCTCTACACACCGCTAAATGAATTCCTCAAGCTGGCATCCTTATCTGCCGCTCAAATCCTCACCGTTTTTTGCCTGGCAGCTGTTTCAGTGCTGTGGTATGAGGTGGTAAAGGCGGTGAAAAGGACGCGCGGATTGATTTAGTGGTCTGAAACAGATAAACTTGGTAGCTGTAACCTATATTTTGCCTGACTTCCGATTCCGGCAGTATTATATAGTCAAATAAATCAGCTTTGGCCCCGTCAAAATAGGCAGCATAATTTAGCAGTATGATCAAGGCTTCCGGTGAGTCCAGGTATCCGCTGTCCAGCGATTTTATGGCCTGAATATCGCCGGATTCAATCAGAGCTTGGGTTATTTTATCCCTCTGCGTTGTCTCACTTATTGGTAAATAATGGGAATAATCGAGAGAAGCCAGCAAAAATATGGACTTTGTTTTACCGTAATCATAGATAAGCCGGGTCAATTCCTCTAATTGCTCCAGGGAACAGGCCCGGCTTAATAGTATGGTAACCACCTGCAGATCCGGCAGATAGTACTTGATGAAAGGCATTATGACAGCTGCGGAATGGTCGTTTTGCAAATGATAGGGATCCGTGCTCATTTTACCGGCTAAACTTGGCGCTCTAAGAATGGCTGCCGTTGCCTCTTCATCTATTTCCAATCTGCCATAAGGGGTAGACCAGCCCTGATCGGCTACAATAATAGGCAGGCCCTCCCCGCTATGATTGGGGGCTATCACAAAAATCGTTTGACAGTCAGGCTGCTGCTCTTTTAGGGTACTCAGAATATTGGCGGTATAGTCCATTGCCGGCAAAAAGTGAGGCGAAGTCGCCGCCAGCATTTTTCCCTCCAGCTGATAAGCCCCGGCTTTTGCCAAAGCTTTGAGAAAAGCCTTTTCTTCATAATGAGAGCAAGTCAAATAGGGCTGCTTCGCAGCCCAGTTTTGAGTGCTTAGTGTTAAGGGTTGAGTTGAATCCTTGTTCTTTGCAGGCTCTAAATAGCCGCAAGACATCAAGGCGCCGATAAGCAGAAATATCAGGCAAATGAGCAACGCATAACATACCTTGATCTTTTTATCTGAAGAGAGCCCGGTCATAACTCACTTACTCCCATATAACATTAATAAAAACCAAGTTGTTTTTTAACCCCTACCCCCTAACCCGGACAAGCCGGAGTGTTGAATGTTGAGTTTTGAGTTTTGAGTAGGAGCAGGAATACGGCGGCACGAAAATTTTGCCATTTTACACAGAATTTCGGGATTTAGTGCCTAATCCCTTGCGGCGAATCCGCTTTATTCCGTAATAGTGATACTACGGCGTTCGGTAGCATAGAGGGTATTGCTGCCGGAATAGCTGATGGCATCGGCCTCCATAATATAGGTTCCCGGCAGCACCGCCCGGGCTTCATAGCTGAAAGTTATGCTGCCGGGCATTTTTTGGCGGTTAAAATCATCGGAGTTTTGCCAGAGCGGGTAAATGTAGAAATTGATCATACCCGCTTCGCCCACCTGGTAATACCAGTTATCCTTGTAATTATAGTCGGGCACGCCGACAAATCTGAAACCCGATGGCACGATCTGGCTGATATTATAATTGCATGCGGGGGCATTATCAGCAAACTTGACCGTGGTGGTGACCCTGAGCAGGCCGCCCAGTATTACCTGCTCCGTATTCAGGTCATAGCTGATGCTGACCCCCGGGGGCAGGGTATTTTCTGCTTCGTCATGGCCGCCGCTATAATATACGCTATAACCTACATTTCCTTCCTGCACCTCAAAATTGCTCTCAGCCAGCTGGGTTTCGCCCAATTCCAGGTCCAAATGCTGCTGATCGGCAAAGGAATGCCCGATAGTTTTTCCTGCCAGTCGATAACTGAAAGAGGCGGCGCTATCCGGACGGGGGGAATATTTGTTGATATAGGTGGCAAGCTCCAAAAGAGGAACATAGGTCTCGGAACTGTTTTGGCAAAGATAGGTCAGCAAATAGCGGTGATCCTCATGATTGACCAGGCAAGCCAGCATGGCCGCAGCGGCGCTTAGTTTATAATCATCGTGGGCATTGGCAAGTTCACTTATAAATATATAGTTGCCATCCCGTTTCAGAAGGCTGTGAATATTATCTTCATACCATTGGGAGGCAGCGGCGCGGTCGCCCAAAAGAGCCAGGCCTGTGGCCAGGTAAAGCTTATCTTCAAAACTGAAATAGTCGCCCGCATCAGAGGCGGCCAGCAGTTTTTGCAGATCCAGGAGTACCGGTTTTTTCAAGGCCGCAAGGCCCATATAGGCGGCGGCCACATCCGCTGCCCCGGCTTCCTTATTTTTGATGATAGCCGTAAAATAATCTGTCAAAGCCGGCCGGTGTAAAAAATCCCCGGCTACTGCCAGCGCTTTGGCTGTCAGCAGAGGGTCGACCTCGGCATAGGGGAAAAGCCTGAGACCATAACGCCATTGGCCTTCCTCCGCCGGATCTATATCCAGGATAGCATTATAGGAATTCGAATCATCCACTTCATTCAGGCGTTTTTGAGCCGCCGCCCTGGCTATGATCTGGTCGGCTCTTTTCCCATAGGAATGGAACATTGAATAGATGATTTGATAAAAAAGCTGATTATCCAAATCAAAAAAGGAAATATTTACCGGGAATCGTTTTGCTGCTATATTCAGCCCTTCATTCAAGGTACCATTTTGACTTCGCATGACAAGTAACAAACTCTCTACTACCTGGATTTCTTTCTCTATAGCATCACTGTAATCTACGCAGGCTGCCTTGATCAAAACCTGATATGTGCCTGCAGGCAGGGGATCAAAGACAAGCTGGCTATATGTACCGGCTGCGCTTTGAGAAGTTTTTCTCTGATCAGTATCCTTACCGCTGATTTGCACTTCATAGCTCACCAGGTCCTGATTGCTGATAGCTGTGCCGGCCCCGCGCAGGGTCAGGCCAATGCTGTCCCCCTCCAGGTAGCGCTCATTTTGCACCTGATTGATAAAAAAGGGCAGGCTTACCGATATATTATCGATGCTATGACCAATCTTTGGGATATTGATCCCGGCAAGATCCAGCTCAGTAAAGGCAATACCGGTCAAACGCCAGGAAGTTATATTATCCGCCAGCTTGAAGCTGAGGCTGGCTTTGCCGCTCGGATCGGTTTGGCCGTTGATAAAAGCCACTGTATCCAGAAAATCCCGGCGCACTCCGTCGCCTCCGCCTTCGCCGCCCCCTTCTGCTCCTCTATTGAGATCAAAGGGTTGGATATAAGAGGCATATTGAGTACAGTAGATATAGTTTTCCTGATATATACTTTGCAGGGGATCTATCTGCTGATCCAGCACAGCAAAAGCCGCTTCGTCAGCCACACTGACCAAGTATCCCGCCGCCTGGCCTTTGCCTTCAAGGTCACTGACCTCTATTTGCAGGTTAACAGTATCACCCGGCCGGTATTGCTCTTTATCCGGAATCAGCTTGATCTCCAATTGGCTTTGCTGCCTCCGGTAGGAAAGGTTTGCCCTTTCCACTATAAAGATATGACGGCCATCAAAATATGCCCCCACAACCAAGACATTGGGGATATAGGGGGGCAAAAACTTGAGGGAAAAACTGCTTTCATTCACAACTTCCCAGGATTGTAGCTCGGTCCCCAGCACACTGTAAAGCAAACTTCCTGCAACCGGCGCCGATCCGTTTTGGTCGGAAAGATGAATATTTATAGGGTCATCTAAAGCATATTCCCCGCTATTGCTGCCGAAATAGTAGTAGCTGTCAAAATTGCCGGGAGCTTCCTCATCCTGGCGGAAATAATAGCGCTTATAGGTACTATCACTGTCAAAATAATAATCATTAAACCACGGTTCATAGCAGGTATCGGTAATATTTGAGCCATCCGGAGCGGTCAAATCCAGGGTAATATAGTAATATACGCGTTCTTGTTTGGGATAAGGAAGCCGCTCGGAGCTAAAAGAGCCGTTCCCGGTGTTAATAGAGATTTCTTCCATTATGCTTTCCTGGCGCTCATATGAGAAGCGTTCTACCACCACTTTTTTGATGAAGTCATAATACTCCCCTGTTTTATAGGGTATGTATTCCACCTTGTGCAAAGTTGCTGTCCCGCTCATTTCCGCCGGCGCGCCGCGCAGATCATCGATATCATAACTATTGATATATTCTCCCCTATCTACCCGGTCAAAATCTATAGAGTAGGCTTCCAAAGTCAGTTGAAGGCCATCGTCATTGGTATTGATATCAGGTTTCAGCATATAATCGCTGGGAAATATCCAGGCGAAACTCCCGACATAGATGGATTGATCCTCGGCGCCGGAGGTTCTGATATTGATATAGTCATGGCGTGGTTGCCAGGGGGAACCTATGAAAGGGCTGAAACTCTTTTCGATCCTGCCGTTTTCATCGGTCCGGAGCGTAGTTTTTACAGTATGGGGGTGGTTGCCATAGCTGATGTCAAATTGCAATTCCTTTGCCGGGGTACCGTCAAAAAAATTAGCGTTCACCAGCACCTGCACCTGATCGTCTTTACGATAGTAGTCCTTGTCCAAGCCGATAGTCGCCGTATACACCGGTTTGGTATACTGCATTATTGTAATTCCGGTATAGGCGATCACCTTGCCATCCAGGTCAAAACTCAAGTTCTCCCAGCCGGAAACATGCTTTTTCAGCTCCAATTCGCCCCTAAAGCTGCCGTCCGCCTCCACTTCTATCTCGATCCCATCCGGGTATTTGCCGCCGTCAGTCCAATTAAGATGAATTTTCTCCGGCCGGGGCGCCGAGCTTAGCCGGGGCAATATCATACCCCAAAAATGGACATTGTCATCGGGTTGATAGGCCGCCCGGTCAGTATAGACATAGGAATAATAGCGCTTCTTGGGGGATATATAGCCTTGATCATAAGCCCCCAGATATTCACCGAAACTCTGTCCGTTATGATCGATCCGGATTTCCCGCAGATCGTAGATATATTCGTCATCACTGGAATAAGTATATCCCCAGACCCCCAAGAGGTCGGCGCCGGGCGTAATATCTATGACGGCCACCCCGTCCCCATCACTCTTGCTGCTTTTTCCGGCTGCCGAAATATCTGCCCCGGCTATGGCCCGGCCGCTAGAGGCATCGTTGAGCCAGAGCAGCAGTTGATTATTGGCTGCTTGGGCATAGACGGTAATATCGGTTATTTGCAGCAGTTTTTGGGCTTGTTTATTTTCAGTACCGGATCCCGCCCCGGTATGCATGTCTACCAGATACCAGCCGGGCCCCGGATTTTCCGGCAGGGGTAAAAAACCCCCGTTTCCAAACAGCTCCCTGGCGATGATCAGCCGGCCGCTAAAATCAGCCACGCGGGTTAGGTCGCTAACCGGCAAAAAGCTATTCCCGTCCAGCAGACGGGATCTCAGAGCTGCCAGATAATCGTCAAGACTATCATAGCGGTAAATGTCAACGGAAATATCATTGTCTGCCAATGTCTCGTCCGCATAGAGTTTGAGATTAATAGGATCACTGACGGTAAAGGTTTCCGAGGGGCCGTCATAGGGGTAAAAATAATAGCGGCTGCCATCGGCAGAGGATTCGGTCAGAAAACTGAATTTATGATCCTCTCCCAAGGTCTCGCCGCCAAGGCCGGGCAGGCCGGCAGATATTGTAACAGTATACTTTGTGTTATATTCCATACCGCCTTCGGGGAGAAAAACAATGATTTTGTCCTCAAATTGGGTAAATCTTCCATTCAATGCGGGAAATATCTCCACAAATTCCTCAATATTTGCCACCGGCTGACTGAAATGCAGCTCAATACCGCTATCAACCGGTACGTAACTGCCCTGATCGGCAGGAAAGGTGCCTGTTACCCTGAAACTGTTCCTGGTCTGAAAGGCCCAGGACAAAGGGGGCTCATAGCTGACATCTGTCAGCAGTATGTTGTAGACCGTGTCCGCTTGGAGGGCAGCAGCAGGCTTGAGCAGCACCTCTTTATTACCGCGCTGCTGTAATTTATACTCTGCTTGCGGTTCGATACTGAGCCGGTTTTGGATCTGAGCCACGCTGATATCATCAGCACTGCTGATAACAAAGCCGGAATCCAATTCCACCCCGACAGCGCTGTCTTTTTCCGCTGCGATAGCCACTACGGGCAAAAAAAGATTTTCCAAGGGATGGTCGTCCCGGGATTGGGGGCGGATCAAAAAGAATATACAAATACCCAGGATGATTATAGCTGCTACAAGGATTGCCATGATTTTTGCTCTCGTGCTTTGAAGTTTCATCCAGCTCAAATCCATCTGCCAATACCCCCTTTTTTCAATTCACAATTATACTATAGCTAAAAAGAGGGGGAATGTCAACTGTTTCTGGTATATTTTACCATTTTAGTACCTATGAGATGCAAAGTGTCAATAAAAAACAAGAATTTAATTTAATCCTTTCGCGAAGCGAAAGTCACCCGTTCTAGCCACTAGATACTA
>Ga0082212_10005844_pt1 | contig 16684 bp, 15 predicted proteins | sample TergutNt197P3_FD_71548 | JGI IMG/M metagenome (GOLD analysis project Ga0082212, IMG submission 71548) | Neocapritermes taracua P3 segment gut microbial communities from Petit-Saut dam, French Guiana - Nt197 P3 | ecosystem: Host-associated > Arthropoda: Insects > Digestive system > Gut ... | reverse complement strand
CCAATACCGTTGCCATTCCGCCACGGATAGGATAAATAACCTGCATTTTTGCTTTATCCCTCCGGTATTTACTTTAAATAATATCCATTATGTCAACTTTTCGGTTCGAAATCCACTTGCGACACACAAAAAATTGATCCCATCGCCGAAATTCGTATAATCTATAGAAAAACAGCAATTGGCTGATCTTGTGGATTGAATCAAGGGCGGATTAAACCAAAGTCGGCGGGAGTGAGGCGACGCATGTCTCCCGCTTTAAATAACACGTTTTTAGCACTGATGAAAAGTATGAAGGAATCTGCCATAACAAGTTTTCGTCTTTCCGGAGTTGCGATAATCCTTTGTCTTGGGCTGCTTTTTCATAGTGTTTCTTTTTCCGCCGGACAGGATGTTCTGGCAGAGCCGGAGGCGGAAAATACTTACGAGTCGCCTGAATCGCTGAAGATAAAAGTATCCGTCAACGAGGTGCGATTGGATGCCGTTGTACTGGATAAAAAAAGCGGGAATCCGGTTACCGATTTAACTGCTGCTGATTTTGAAGTCTTCCAGAATGGCAAAAGGCAGAAAATTCTGTCCAGCGTATATATCGGCGATCAATCGAACGCCGCCGCAAAACCTTCCGACTCACGAAAAGACGCCAGAAAAGACGCTCGAATGATTCCACCGCTCCCAACTGTCGAGCTAAAAAGAGAAGACACGCGCCGAACAATTATTTTTGTAGTGGACGATATTTCGATGAGTTTTGAAAACGGGGTTTACGCAAAAATGGCTCTTCGAAATTTTGTTGAGAAACAGATGCAACCCGGCGATCTGGTCGCAATTCTCCGTACCGGTTACGGTAACAGCGCCCTGAATATGTTTCTTTCGGACAAACATCAGTTGCTTTCACGAATAGACGCCCTGCGAATGGAAATGGCGATTGAGCCAAACCCCAATGATAATGATATGGATCTATTCAGGATTTACGATAATCAGTTGTCCAATCTTTCATACAGTTTTCGCGCCTTGGAAAACATGCCCGGACGGAAAATTCTAGTCATGATGACCGCGTATACGACGTTTGTTGGTAAAAATTTTTACGATTTATACAACGAACGTTTCATCAGACTGGCGAATAATGCGCTTCGCGTGGGTGTCGTCGTTAATTTTCTGAATATCGATGGACTTAATAGGAGGTTGGTGGTACTGCCTGGTTCTGGACTTCTCGTCGAAGGTGCGGACGCTTCGATTAATTTAAAAAATATGAGTTGGGCGGAAATGAGAGATATTTTAGAGCCAAGGATGCTCGCCGAAGCAGCAAGGTCGTTTTCGATGAATGCTTTTAATCCGCTGCCCGACAAAACCGGAGGTGTTCTTATTGAAAACAGCAATTTCTTTTTAGCCGGCATTGGCAAAGAAACCGAAAGCCTGATGAAAGGCTATTACCTTATTTCATATGAACCACCTTCGAACACATTTAATAACGGCGATAAAGAGATATTTAACAAGATAAAAATCAATGTAAAGCGCAGAAACGCCCAGGTTTATACGCGGGATGGATTCTACAACAGGCTGGAAAGTGAAATTGATGCCGGAGCGACGAAACAACATCCGCTGGTAGAGGCAATATTTTCACCGTTCCAACATGCCGACCTTGACGTCAATATGACGTCAGGTTATGTCAGAAACGCTAATAACGAATATCTCATAGGCTCCTGGATACATATTGATCCAAAGAATGTAAAGATTGTGGAGACGGAAGACGGCGGGGCGCGGATTGATATTGAAATCGTGTGCCTGACATCGGACATGAACGGATATGTTCAAGACCTGAAACCTTTAACGCATTCATACGAAATCGGGCATGAAAACAGGGATGAGAATATCGCGTGGATTCAGCGGCACGGAATAAAATTCGCGATGCTTCTTCCTGTAAAGAAGCCCGGTTCCTACTACGTTCGCTCCGCGGTAAAAGACGTTGAATCCGGCAATGTTGGTTCGGCGTATCAGTTTATCGAGATTCCCGATCTAAAGAAGAAAGGACTGGAGCTGTCGAATGTTTTCATAGTCAGCGACGCAGAAGAACTGAAGTGGCTGGCTTCTGCGGCGGCGGCGGAAATCAAGGAAGGTTTGTTTTTCCCTGTATTTCGGGCGGAAGAAACGCGCAGCCCCGCGCTTCGGACGTATTCGCATGGAGACAGGCTTAACGCTCTGGCTATGCTGTATAACGCGGACGATAAAGCCGCGTCCGGTTCTTCCGAAATTGAAGTACAGTATATTCTGTACAGGAACGGCGAAGAGTTTCGACGCTTCCCTCCCGCGCTTATCAAACCATCCGACGCGGGAAATGCCGTCGGAATTCCTGTTCTTCAGGGATTTACCCTGGGTGCGGATATTACGCCGGGAGATTACGTGCTTCAACTGGTCGCGACGGATAAAAAGAATAATAAAAAACAGGAAGAAACCGCCATTAAAGCCCTGGGCTTTACGGTGGCCGAGTAATTCAGGACAACTAATTCTAAATTCCTATCCGTTGTTTTTACTCTTGTGGAGTTTGAGTCATGTCCGGCAACGGAAAAATACCGGGAAATGGTACAAAATAATATGGTTTTGGCGCGCAAGCTGGAAATTACAGGTGTCCCCGGTTTTATTATCGGGATGATTGACACGCAGAATCCCGGAAATGTTAAGGGCATATCGTCTGTTCGCGGCGCTATGCCATTTCCCAATTTTTAGAAAGAGATAGAGACTGCGATATCTGCGAACAAGTGTTTCTCTCCTTCACCTGTGGGAAAAATTGCCTTCGGAATCAAAAAAACGCCGGTCAATTTCTCAGCAATCAATAAAATCAGAGATTTTTTTAGTATGGGTGTTTTTTGAAATATGCCGTTATATAACCGACTTGCCGTTACGAGGTATTGAGCGCTTCTAGTGAAATCCGCTAAGTTGTTGTTTTATTGGTGAGCCGTGCTGGATTCGAACCAGCGACCCTCTGCTTAAAAGGCAGATGCTCTGCCGACTGAGCTAACGGCTCACATTAAGGAATATAAACGGCATTTACGAATATTTCGCCGGCAGCCGCTTTAACCTGTAAAAACAGCGACGAAAGATTAGCATGACACGCCCGGATTGCAAAGGCGAAATTTGTACAGGCGAAGCTGATTTATGCCTATTTTTCCGAAGGTTTTTTGGAGAAAGTTATCGCGCCGAATGAGGATCGTATGTCAATCTGCCGACTGCCGGTTCCCAGTTTGTCCAGTATGAATTTACCGGGGCCATAACGCATCTCTTTGATTTCGAGAGGAAAATCTGTTTTCACCTGTCCGGAGTCACTTCGAATGCTAACCTGGGCGCTTATATCATCAGGCGCCTGCACAGAAATGTTACCGCTTATGGAGGAAATCTGCAGTACGCCGGAACGGGAAGTTTGCTTCAATGATACTTTAATATCGCCGCCGGCCGAAGAAGCGTAAAGCCTTCCCTCGACATTTCGCATTTCTATATTCCGGCCGCTTGTTTCCATTCGTATGGATCCCGCAACGTCTGAAATCGTGATTTGTCCGCTGCCGGATCTTAGATAGATGGCATGATGCATCCCTCCACCCCTCAGAGGCGGAGGCGTGTGTGGTTTCGGTGGAATGGGCGTACCCTCGCCCGGAAATTTCGGGGAAGGCGATTTTGAAATTATAAACTTTTCAACCTGGAGTTTTGCGCCTGGCGCGGCATCATAGAAGATTTCTTTCGGTACGCGTATTTCGAAATCCACCGTCGCGTTATTTCGACCAGGTTCCATAGGTCTGGAAAATATATTTATCTGATTTCCAAGACTGGTATCCTGAAGTTCAACCTTGTCGCTGTCGGGCCCTTTTTTCACGGCCGAAATTTCAATGTCCTTGCCATCATAGCCGCTGAGTTTTATATCGCCATGTGTCGTGAAAACAGTAATGCGCCTGTTAGCTGCGTCATCCCAGGTTTTTTGAAAATCCGCGGCTGCCGCTATTGTAAGGTTTAACGCCATGGCGAAAACCATTATAAATCTGGGCATCATAGCGATCGTCCTTGTGCAAAACATCACTTTCAATTTTTTCACACGCGAGCATCAACTTCAATAGATCAAAGGATATTTCAGGAAATAAACTTCACGGTTTCATGTCACGGACGATTCTGCGTCCGGCTTCTATGGCCTTCATGTTGCCCTCCACCATTTGCGGACTGATTCCGTTTTCGATGAACGCGGTGTTAATTGATTCGGCACTCACCGCTTTGGAAAGTTCGATGTATGCGCCTATCAGCACCATGTTTGCTCCTTTGGGATTGCCGACGGCGGCGGCGGTTTCATACGCCGGAATCTTAACGATTTTTATGTCTTTGCGCGCCGGCAGGTCGGCAACCATGGATGAGTTAACCAGTAGTAAACCGCCCGGAATAATTGCGGGCGCGAATTTTTCAACCGAAGGCTGATTGAAGGCGATCACGGCTGAAGGCCTGGTTATCATCGGCGAGGCAATCTGGCTGCGCGACAGGCGCAGGTGACAATGCGCAGTACCGCCGCGCATCTCCGGGCCGTAGGAAGGAATCCATGTGGTTTCCAGTCCTTCGCGGACTGCGCCATCGGCCAGAGCAACCCCTGAAAACAGGACTCCCTGGCCGCCGAAACCGCTGAGTGTTAGTGCGATTTCCTCAAAGTTTTCATCCGCCGCGGGCGACTTCGCGGCCGGAGCGGCTTCTTTGACGGACTTTTCGGAAGCAGGCGGCGCCGCCGTTACGGTCGGGCAAATGTCGTTGCTTCTGTCGATGTCGCGAAATATCTGAAGCGGGAAAACGGGCATCATGTTCTTTTCAACCCAGTGTATTGCTTCCTTTGGCGAAACCTTCCAGCCGCTCGGACAGGTGGAAAGTACTTCGACGAATGAGAAACCTCGCCCGTCGATCTGATTTTTAATCGCCTTGCGAATAGCCTTACGGGCGGCCAGATGGTGCTTTGCGTCCGTAAGCGCTACACGCTCGATATATGCCGGCCCGTCCAGCGTCGCCAGTAATTCGCAGACTCGCATCGGCGGCCCTTCAACCGCGAATGACCGCCCGCGCGGCGAAGTCGTGGTCTTTTGACCAAGCGGTGTCGTCGGGGCCATTTGTCCGCCCGTCATGCCGTAAATACCGTTGTTGACGAAAATCACCGTGATAGATTCACCGCGATTCGCTGCGTGCAGGATTTCGTTGCCGCCAATTGCGGCCAGATCGCCGTCTCCCTGATAGGAAATTACGATTGATCCCGGCTTGACCCTTTTGATACCCGTCGCTATGGCGGGCGCACGCCCGTGCGAGCAGGATATGTTGCCGGTGTCCATGTAGTAATACATGAATACCGCGCAGCCAACCGGGCTAAGCAAAATGGCGCGGTCTGCGATTTTAAAATCGTCAATGGCTTCGGCGATCATTTTGTGCAGGACACCGTGGCTGCAGCCCGGACAGTATGTCGTTATTTCGGTATCGCCGCCCTTGCGATTAAAACGGTCGTAAAAACAGGCCGCCCTGCTATGCTTTGTTTCCCACACAATCTTTCTCCAATTTTTTGATAGCCGCGGCCACGTCTTCCGTAGTCGGCATCATGCCGCCGGTTCGCCGGATGAGTTGAACCGTAGTAATGCCGCCCGTATAAAGGCGCACGTCTTCAACCAACTGACCGCTGCTGAGTTCCATCACCAGGATACCGTAAACCTTGCCTGCGATCTTGCGCAGGCGTTTTGAAGGGAAAGGATAGAGGCTGATCGGGCGCAGCAGTCCGGCTTTGACGCCTTCGGATCGCGCCAGTTCGACGGCGGCGCGTGAGATTCGACTGCTGATGCCGTAAGCCACGACAAGTATGTCGGCGTCATCCGTCAGATATTCGTCAAGAAGAACTTCCTTTTCCTCGATTTCCGCGTATTTCGTTTCCAGTTCCGTAATGTGCCGTTCCTGCTTTTCGTGTTCAAGCAGGATGGATGTAATAAGGTTCTTCCGCGTTTCCGCCGTTCCTGAAACCGCCCAGGAAGACTTGTCCGGTTCGTTCGGCTTCACATCCCGAATTTCAACCGATTCCATCATCTGTCCCAGCGCGCCGTCGGCCAGTATTATAACCGGAGTGCGGTAGCGGTCGGCCACGTCAAAGGAATGAAAAGTAAGATCCATCATTTCCTGTACGTTGCCCGGCGCGAAAACAGGCGTTTTATAACAGCCGTTTCCGCCGGCTTTAACGGCCTGATGATAATCTCCCTGTTCGACGCCGAGATTACCCAGGCCCGGGCCCGCGCGCTGTATGTTCACGATGACGCCCGGCAGACACGCGCCCGCAAGATAGGAAATCCCCTCCTGCATCAGGCTCATGCCCGGTCCGGAAGACGCCGTCATCGAGCGCGTGCCCGTCGAGGCCGCGCCATAGACCATTTCAATGGCGCCGATTTCGCTCTCAGCCGGGACGAAAACACCGCCGGAGTCCGGAAACATCCACGCCGAGATTTCCGAGATTTCATTTGCCGGGGTGATCGGATACCCGAAAAACGCCTTGCATCCCGCGGCCAGCGCCCCGCGTACCACCGCGTCATTTCCCTTTAATAATCGGCGCATAAATCGTTACTCCTCCAAATCACTCGCCTATAACTCAATTTCAAAGTTGCCCCAAAGACGGTTCGCTGCATCTTCTGACCACTAGCCATCGCCTTTGACCCGTACGGTAATAGCTCCCGGTTCAGGACAGACATAAAAACAGATGCCGCATCCGCTGCATCCGGATCCCGCATAGGTTACTGCGTAATACCCTTGCCGGTTCAGCGTCGCTCCCCGCGTCAGAACCTTCGCGGGGCAGGACGCGACGCAGAGCTCGCAGCCTTTGCAAAGATGAAAGGCGATCACGACATCGCCGCGGTCCGATACATCCACAATAAACCTCCAGAACGCGCGCCGCCGCAAATATTTCGGGCGGAACCGTCATAACTACAGAATCAGGGAAACGCTTAGTAATTCCCAAACTTTTAATTTTAATATTTTATATGTAAAACAGGCAATACGCTATTTTTACCGAGGCGAGCGCATGACGAGCGCATTAAAAAACAATTCGAACATTATGCTGATAAAAATTCCACCTGCTTGCGTAAAATCGTGATTCGGTATTTGTCGTAAGCACCTGCACCGGCGAGGACGCCGGCGTTCCCATGTCTCAAAACTTTTACGGCGTGCACCCCTTTTGCCGCAGTATCCGCAGGTTTCATTGCGCAGTCAATGGAACCAGCCTTAAAAGACGCGAATCCGGGGAAACAATCGCCGTTTCGCGCCGATCCGGCCCGGTTGAAACCAGCGAGATTTCCATTCCTATAAGGTCGGCAATGCGGTTTACGTAATCCTTCGCCAATTGCGGGAGTTTTTCATATTCCCGTATGCCGGCGGTTTTGGAGTTCCATCCTTTTACCGTCACATATTCCGATCGACATTCCGTAAGAACCCCGATCTCCGGTGGGAGCGATTTAAGCAGACTGTTTTTGTAACGATAGCCCGTACAGATTTTAATTTCAGGCAGCGAATCCAGTACATCCATTTTGGTGATTACAAGCGAATCCATGTTGCTGATCATTTTCGCATAGCGTATCAACACGACGTCGAACCAGCCGCAACGGCGCGGTCTGCCGGTCGAAGCGCCGAATTCCTGCCCGGTTTTCCGGATGTGCTCGCCAAGCTCATCCAGAAGCTCCGTCGGAAACGGCCCTTCTCCGACACGAGTGACGTATGCTTTGGAAATACCGATTACGCCGTCCATGCGTGTCGGCCCAACGCCGGTTCCCGTCGAAGCGCCGCCGGCCGTGGAGCTTGACGCGGTTACGTATGGATAAGTGCCGTGATCCACATCGAGCAGGGTTCCCTGGGCCCCTTCAAACAACACGCTTTTTCCTTCGTCAATGTTAAGGTTCAGCAGTTCCGCGGTGTCCGTGACGTACTCCGACAGTTCTTCCGCCAACTTTTGCGCGGCCGCGCAGAGTTTGTCCGACGAAACGTCTTTATCTATCGTCGGTAAAAGAGCCTGTTTTGCCTGGATACCCGCCTCTATGGTCTGCCGCAAAGTCAGCGGATTCAGAAAATCGCAAAAACGCAATCCACGACGACCCATCTTGTCTTCATAAGCAGGGCCGATGCCACGATTGGTGGTGCCTATACGCCCTTCGCCACGACTGTCCTCATCCTGCTTTTCAACCAGGCGGTGATATTCCAGAATGACGTGAGCGCGATTGCTGATAAATAGCCGTCCGCGGCATGAAACACCCGCGTTTTCCAGTTCGTCAATTTCCTTTTTCAACGCCAGAGGATCGACTACGACGCCGTTGCCTATTACACAAAACTTTTTGGGGCGAAGAATACCGGACGGGATCAGATGAAGGACATACTTTTTCCCCTCTATAATCACCGTGTGCCCGGCGTTGTGTCCTCCCTGATAACGGGCGACTATATCAAAATGATCCGTAAGCAGATCTACAATTTTGCCTTTGCCTTCATCGCCCCACTGGGCACCGACAATGATTAGATTTGGCATTAAAATGTTTACCCGACATTCGTATTCGTAATTGTTGATAAAAATGGCATGTCATCATCGACTTCGCAGCAAGATCAACGCACGGACAAAATTAGAACCATTTAGCAAGACGGTTCGTGAATCCCTATCCGTTCAGGTGATTTTCCAGCATTTTCGTGATCGTTCCCGGGGAAGTGTTTCCAACGATCTGTTCTTTTACAATGCCTTCCTTGAAAAGAAGCAGTGTGGGAATTGACCGAATGTTGTATTTCCCGGGGGTCGCAACGTTGTCGTCAATATTCATCTTGAACACCTTTACCCGGCCGTTGTATTGCTCGGCAACCGTTTCAACGACAGGAGCCAACATGCGGCAGGGCGCGCACCATGTCGCCCAGAAATCCACCAGGACGAGGATAGGGGCGTTAAGGACTTCGGATTCAAAATTTTGGTCACTTACTTCACTTACGAATTCACTCATTGCCATTCTCCCTGATTACATAATTGAAGCCGGGCGTTTAACCGGCTAAACTGGAAAACCATTATGAAATTTCGCGCAAATCTTGTCAAGCCCGGTGCGGTTGAAGCTAAAAAGTGTCTGGGACAGCATTTTCTTAAAGATCCCGGTGTTTTGAACAGGATTATCCGCTGGATAGCACCCTGCAAAGACCAGGTCTTCATCGAAATAGGCGCCGGAACAGGCGCGCTTTCAGTATGCCTTGCGGAAAAAGCCGGAGCGTTCATAGCGATCGAATATGACGACGATTGCATTTGCGTTCTTGAAGAAGCACTCGCCTGTTTCGATTCGGCAGCCGTTATTCACGCCGATGTCCTGAATCTGGATATGAGTGAGCTTGCCAGTAAATATTTGCGTCAATGGCAAAACCTGCGCGTGGCGGGAAATCTTCCTTACAACATCGGAACCGCCATTATAGGCAAGCTTCTGCGCGTTGATTTTCATATAGAAGCAATGTTTTTCATGCTGCAGCTCGAAGTTGCCGAACGTATTCTCGCGCGGCCCGGAACACGTGAATACGGCTCACTTTCAGTGCTGTGTCAACATCGTGCGGAAATACGCATGGGATTCAAAGTGTCGCCCTCCTGCTTCGCGCCGAAACCAAAGGTTATGTCCGCTGTAATATCCATGCATCCAAAACCGCGCGATAAAAACGTGGATTGGGAAAACGGATTTGAAGAAATTGTAAAAGCCTGTTTCACTTACCGAAGAAAAACCCTGGCAAATTCCCTGTCGAAAAGCGCGCGTTTCGGCGGAATATCCGCAACACTCCTCGAAAAAGCCGGGATCGACGGCGCGCGACGCGCGGAAAGTCTAAGCGTTATGGAATACGAACGCCTCATCGATACTTATATGGATAGCGGGAGCAAGCTCCCGCTATCCACAAAATTGCGATAACAACGCCGCGTTGCACGCCTATTACATCCTTGGTAATGCACGGTCAGTGCGGGAGCAAGCCACCGCGCTCCAAAAAGCGGTGGTTCTATTCACAGCGGACAACAATTGCACTGGTATTGCCGGCGCGGGCTTCTTCAATACGGATATCGATAAGACGGTTGGGCGGGACGTCAAGGTCATGAACCCGCGCGTGAATGAAATTATGCGTCAGAACAAGCGCTTTTCCTTCCGTTTCTTCTTTTGAAAGCGTAATGGCGGGAAGCGTCCGTCCCAGGAATTGACGGCGAAACTCCAGGTTTTTGGCACGGCCCATGCTGATTATTTCCGCAGTGCGGGACTTGGCCGCATGCGATGGAATCTGATCGGGAAGAGAAAAAGCCTCCGTTCCCTCACGCGGCGAAAAAGGAAAAACATGCAGATATGAAAACGGCATTTCTTCAATAAACCGCCGCGTTTCTTCAAAGTCCTGGTCTGTTTCTCCGGGAAACCCCGTAATTACATCCGTTCCAAGTCCCGCGTCGGGCAATTCACCGTGTATGAATTCAACAAGTTCACGAAAACGCGCCTTTGTGTATGGGCGGCGCATCATGCGCAAAATACGGTCGCTGCCGCTCTGTAGCGGAATATGAAAATGGTGTGCCAGTGTCATATTTTCACCGGCCAGCCTGACGATTTCCTTGTCAAATAAGACAGGCTCTACGCTGCTCAACCGTATGCGCCCGATTCCCGGCAGGGCGACAATCCGTCGCAAAATATCAATCAGGCGCACGTGACCTTTAATTCGGCGGCCGTAAGCCCCCAGGTTGATCCCCGTCAATACGATTTCACGGAAGCCCATATCCTTCAAAGACCGTATTTCACGTAGAATGTTTTCCGGCGGGACGCTACGTCCGTGGCCTCGCACCGATGGAACAATGCAATAGGCACAGCGGTTATCGCAGCCATCCTGCAGTTTAACCAGCGGCCTGGTTCTGTCGCCGGCAATCGAGTATGAAATTTTCTCCGGCGCTTTGTCATGATTTTCGATTGTTATCAGATTATTCGAACAGAATATTTTTTTGTCAGGATAGTTTTCCACCACTTTCAACAAATCCGGTATGCGTGTTTTTTCCGCGTTGCCCGCGACCAGACAGACGCCGGGCATCTCGGCGGCCGAAACGGCGTCGCGCTGGGCATAGCAGCCGGAAACAACGATGTGGGCGGATGGGTTTTCGCGGTAAACACGGCGAATTGCTTGCCTCGCCTGTTTATCGGAGCGATGCGTAACCGTACAGGTGTTGACAACGACAATATCGGCGTCGGCAAACGATTCGCTCTCCTTCATACCGCGGTGGATGAAGCTTTCCCTAATGGCGTCGCTGTCGGCCTGATTGCTGCGGCAGCCGAAAGTCAGAATGAAAAAAGACATGTCCAAGAAGCCAGTTGCGAAACCATATGGAGTGCGGGAGCTTGCTCCCGCTTTAAACGCGGCGGCTTGCCGTCGCGCTCCATATGTGGAAAATCGGCAAAAATACTTTTCGTGTTCATTCGTGTTTCAAAAGAAACCAGAGTTTTGTAATTATCTCAAAGCAGTCAGCCTTTTTTGCAGATCTGCGTCTTTCTTTTCAACTCCTTTGGCCAGGCGCTTTTTATATTCATGCAGTTTTTCAGCAAGCGCCTTGTTCTTAAGCGCAAGGATCTGCGCAGCAAGCACCCCGGCATTGCTCGCTCCTGCTTTGCCTATAGCCATCGTCGCTACAGGAATGCCTGCCGGCATCATCGAAGTGGAAAGGAGCGCGTCGATTCCCTTTAGAGGCGACGAGTCGACAGGCACGCCGATAACGGGAAGAATTGTTTCAGAAGCTATCACTCCCGCCAGATGTGCGGCCGCGCCTGCGCAGGCAATCACTACCTCTACGCCGCGGCTTTCAAGCTTTTTCGCGTACTGATGCGTTCGTGCCGGCGACCGATGCGCACTGGAAACGACAAGTTCGTATTCAACGCCAAAATCCTTCAGTACGTTGAGCATGTCGGCAATTACCGGATAATCTGAATCGCTTCCTAACACAATAGCTACTTTGGGTTGCGCCACAAAATTCTCCTTTTAAACTCGTGGTTGTAACAATTTTCAAAAACCGTTCGTGCATTGTATCAATTTTCGACTTAGTGAAACGCTGATTAAATGTCTGTGCGGTATGATGCGTAAGGCGCATCAAGTGCAGGAGAGGCACACAGCAATTATGTTGAGGTTGCGAGCACCGCGCAACCCGCCCGGATATTTCATGGAAATTCTACTGTGGCGACGCAACCAGGCATGTCTACTGCGTTGCGTTTGACCGTCCCAGACTTATTATCATATGCCTGAGCAGCCCTCACTGCGCGCGCCTTGTATCCACACACGTTTGCGCTGCCTCGCTACAAATCCCCATGAAACATCCGGGCAAGCGATTCGCCCGCACAGATATTCAGTCGGCGTTTTCTATGTAACAATATTGAAATGTTCTATATGCAAAGCCGGATCCGCCTTAACTATGATGTCGCGCCGCAGGATATGCCGCAACTCCTCAATTACGCCGGATTCGGTTTCACGCAGCGCCCTTGCGACATCCGGATGCACACGGACAGTCAATTCCATGCGGTTGTCAATCATGCCGCGCATCTTTTCGACTTCATGAAAGATATTGTGGCACGTCGTCGATACCGACTTGACCATCCCCGAACCGAAGCAATAAGGACAGGGTTGGCACAGCGTACGTTCAAGCGACTGCTTGACTCTCTTGCGCGTAATCGCCACAAGTCCGAATTCGTTAAACTCCAGAATCTTGCTGGGCGCCTTGTCGCGCGCGATTTCTTCGGACAGTGCCTCCATGACGCGCTTGCGGTTTTTACGCTCATCCATGTCGATAAAGTCGATAACGATGATACCCCCAAGGTCGCGCAGGCGTATCTGTCGCACTATCTCCTTGACCGCTTCCATGTTCGTCCGCGTGATTGTTTCCTCAAGGCTGTTGTTGCCGCGGCCGACGAATTTGCCCGTATTAATGTCGATACTTACCAGGGCTTCAGTCTGATTAATGACGATATAACCGCCTGATTTCAGCCATATCTTGGGATGGATCAGCTTGTCGATTTCATGTGTAATGCCATATTCGTCAAAGATGTTGTTTTCCTTGGTATAAAGCTTCACGCGGTGGACAAGGGTTGGATGGATTTTGTCAACGAATTCAACAACGCGCTGATACTCATATTCGTCGTCCACACGGATTGAAGCGAAATCAAAGGAAAACTGATCTCGCAGCAGGCGTTGCACAAGACTCATTTCGGCATGAATAAGCGCCGGCGCCGAAACCCTGTCCGCCTTGGCGCGCATGTCTTCCCAGATACGCAGCAGAAAACGGAGATCGTTGACGATATCTTCTTCGCTGTGCTCCGCGGCCGCGGTACGCACGATGACGCCGCCAGGAAACTGCTCCCGATGCCTTAATATGATTTCCTTTAGGCGCATACGCTCGGTGTCGGATCCGATCTTGCGGGAAACACCGACATGGTCGACCGTGGGCATGTAAACCAGGTAACGACCCGGCAGCGCGATATGGCTGGTTACGCGCGCCCCTTTTTTGCCGATCGGTTCTTTGGCGACCTGAACGAGCACTTCCTGCCCTTCACGGAGCATGTCATCTATGGAATGACGCTCGGCGACGGGTCTTTGCGGCGTGTGGCGCACTGCGGAGGCATAACGTTTGCGGCGTGTCGCGGCGCCCCGGCGGCGGGAGAATCCGCCGCGTTCGCCGTCATCACCGGAAAATGGCATCTGTTCACCGTCGTCACGAATGGCGGCTGATTTTCGCCGCGGTTCATAAATTTTGTTTTCAAAATCATCAGAAGGTGGTTCCGTATCGTATGAACCGGCCAAAGATATGTTATTGTCGCAGTCGGCGGAAATCGGTTCCGGGCTTTCGGCGGTTTCCGGCCGAGCGTCAGGTGTTTCTAAAACAGGGGATTCGTCCGAAACGGGTTCATTCGCGTCAACTTCACTTGCTGAAAATTCCGATTTTTTCTCCGTTGCATCGAAAAACTCAAAAATATCCGCAGCAATATGTTCGCCGGTCCTGTAAGCAGGCGTTTCAGGTAAATCCGCGTTTTCAGCGGCGGCTTCCTGTAGCTCAACAGGCGCTTCCATATTTTCAAAAGAACCGGAGGCGTAATAAGCGTCGGAAACATCGTAAGAAATTTCTTCCGTATCCAACGTTTCTGATGCGATGGCGTCGAAAGGCGTTTCCTGAAATTGTGTTTCGTCAACGGCAGCGTCGGCCTCCGCTTCAATTTGAAATTCCGTGTTTTCCGGAATCTCTGAACCGACGGAAATTTCCTCACCCGGGGCGCCCGCATCGCCTGCGCGAGCGGCTTCAACGCGTTCTTTTCTTTCCCGCCAGCGGCTTTTTTCTCCTTTGCGTTCCCGATCTTTTTCACGACGTGCCGGCCGTGACTCGGCGATATGTTGCTCGGCTTCCGCGGAAATATCCGTCGGATCGTCATCCTGCGGTAAATCAGTGTCTAAGTCCTCGTTTTCCTCGACAAAATCGGAAACGTAAAGGAAGGCGTCCTTTTCCAGCCCAATATTGACAAAGGCCGACTGCATGCCTGGAAGAACTTTTGTGACTTTTCCTTTATACGTGTTTGCCAGAATACCGCGGCTGCGGTGTCGTTCGATGTATAGCTCCGCCAACTGGTCGTCTTCCAGAATGGCGACCCTTGTTTCCAAAGCGGTATTGGAAACGATCATATCTTTGATCATGAGACTGCTCCCGTTTATGGGACGCGGCCGCCGGAACAAAACGCGGGGAAAGAACACGGATCAGAATAGACGGGCTTCGCCTTTCAGGTTGTCATACTCCCGGATTGACGAAAATGTTTGGAAATCAATTATGAACTCCTGAAAATCCCTTTTAGACGCCCGGAAATGCGGATACTTCATCGTGATCCTGCTACGGCGACAAATCTGTCCGCCGAGGACGGGCTGTCTTCTTTTCCTGAAAATGTCTTTTGCGGCGGATCAATAAACCGCCGTGTCAAATCCGTATTTCGCTTATCGCGCATATCGCACAGCGACCGGTCGATTAATTTTTAAACTTTACGGTCATCTTTACTTAAACTTATAAACTTATTTTGATAACGAATTATCAATAACTTGCCGGGTTCTCAAAAACCCGAAAAAACATAGTAAATGCCAAAGCGCCTTAATGCAAGCGATCAATCTATTAGTAATCGGCTGCTTTAATATGACGCACGGGAATCTTTCGCTCGCGATAATCGCGAAAGCGTCCGCGGCAGGTTTCGGTACGATCAGGTGAAGAGTGATCGACAAACTCGTGCGCCGTGTCAAAACCGCTGGCAAATTCAAGGCCGCAATGTCCGTCTGCGATCAGAATACGCGCCTCAATGGGATTTTCCTCAATAGTAACGATTCCTACGGGAGCTTCGATTCCCTCGATTTTTTCTCCGGGTTTAAAAATCCTGTGTGGAATGAACGATTCCTGGCGTAAAATCCACAACATCCGATCCAGAGCCTCGGCCCGCTCTCTGTCGGAAGTAAAAATAAGAATTTTATTCTTGCCGCGATACGCGCGTTCCACTATTTCAAACAGCAGGAATTCCCTGCGGTTATCCGGCGCGTCATGGAATAAGCATTCATTCATTCAGTATCGTTTCCCTTGGGTTTGTCCGGGTCGGCGAACTCCACCTCAAGTTGAATCTGGGTTTCATACACTTCGCCGTTTTTAGTCGCCGGTAGAAATACCCAACTGTTTCGTACACCTTCCACCGCCCGTTCGTCCAATCCCCTGCCTAATCCTCTTGTCACCCGCAGATCCCGGATGCCGCCGCTTTTGCCGATGATTCCGGTCAGTCGGACTTTGCCGTAAACGCGCGCCTTTCTCGCCGCCGGCGTCGGATCAATTTCAGGCCGCGCCAGTATTTTGGGCGGATTTATGCCGTCGGCGGTCAGCAAGCCTTCCCAGTCATTTTCCCATTCCGGGCTGCCGTCGGATATTTTTACCCGCCCCATTTCCTGAATGTTTGCCGACGTCAATTGTGATTCTGAATCGGTATTTTTGAGGTCAAGATTCTGGATTTTCCTTGCAAGCTGCTCAAAGGCGTTCTTTTCCAGCGGCTGCATATAAAAACGTCGCGCCCCGATACGTATGCTCAGTTCTTCAATCGCGTTTTGTTCGTAAAAAACTCCCGTGATTTTCAGTCCGATAAAGGTGCGTTCCTTGAGCAGAAACGACGCGGTATAACGCTGTGTCTCTCCGAGCGTATCCTTATACTCCCGTTCAAAAACCTGTCCGATGTAAAAGCGTCTGGATTCCCCGCGATAGATAAAATCCTGAGGCTGCACGACAATGACGTAATCGGAAAAGTTAATGACGTTGACCATAAAGCTGTTCGCGCCTGCGGGCTCGGCGGTAACGATGTAATTCCGGCTAACGTAGGCAAATGCCGCGGCGTCCGCCCGCGCCGGCGAGGGCGTTAGGCAAACTACCGCCAGCAATCCTAAAAAACATCGGCACATAAACCATCCGCGAAAACCGACAAAAGTATTCTTCGTGTTCATTGGCATTTATTCGTAGTTCTGAAAAAATACTTCTGAGGTAATTGCAAAACCTCGAATGATTACGTATTAAATTCATATGGAGTGCGGTGGCTTGCCACCGCTTTAATCGCGGGAGCTTGCTCCCGCGCCAGCCAGCCAGGAACCGTAAAGGAAACACTGATTAATTGTT
>Ga0082212_10005843_pt1 | contig 16685 bp, 12 predicted proteins | sample TergutNt197P3_FD_71548 | JGI IMG/M metagenome (GOLD analysis project Ga0082212, IMG submission 71548) | Neocapritermes taracua P3 segment gut microbial communities from Petit-Saut dam, French Guiana - Nt197 P3 | ecosystem: Host-associated > Arthropoda: Insects > Digestive system > Gut ... | reverse complement strand
TGAGAAAGAGGGTTACGTATATTATCTGCATAACGGCAGTCCTATCTACTGTCATCTGAAGGAAGACAGGAACAGTTACCGTTTCATAGTTGGTAATTTGATATGCAACAAGTTGTGTACAATTTTCATAGTTATAGAATTAATCAAAGCCCCTAAACCGTGTATTGAATACGTTATTATCCACGAATTATGCCACTTGATACACCGCGACCATACCAAAGCATTTTTTGAATTGCTCAAAACCGAAATGCCCGACTGGGAGCGCTGGAAGAAAAAACTGGAAATGATGATATAATCTCATTGGGAACAATTTGGGAGCAAGCATTAAAATCAAAAATCGCTAACAAATTGAAAATTCAATTGTTAGCGATTTTTCCTGTACCCAGAGCCGGGGTCGAACCGGCATGGAAATGAATCCACTGGTGTTTGAGACCAGCGCGTCTACCGATTCCGCCATCTGGGCTTGCGCGGTAAAACGGTGGCAAAGATAGGAATAAAAATTGAAAATTGAAAGTTGAAAATTGAAAATTATTTTTTCTTTCGCTCAATTTTTGCTTCTAACGAACAAATTTTCAGATAAAAAAACGAAAGCATGTACGTCATTGCGAGGCGTTTAGCGCCGAAGCAATCCAGGAAAAAATAACGCCGGAATGCTTCTTTTATTTCGACTACGCTCGATAACCACCTCGTAATGACGGGTAGCTGGGTAAATGAAATTCGGTTTTTGTAGAAAATAATCGCTATATTTGCACTTTCTTAGTAGGATTACATTATTAATTTTAGATAGTATGAAGACGAAAAAGATTTTTTTAGAGGAGAAGGATATACCCGCTCAGTGGTATAACATTTGTGCGGATATGACAAATAAACCGCTTCCGTTGCTTAATCCGGGGACGAAACAGCCACTTGAGGCGGACGATTTGTATCCGCTTTTTGCGAAGGAACTGGTTCATCAGGAGCTGAACCAAACCGATCCGTGGATAGAGATGCCCGAAGAAGTGCGCGATATGTACCGGATGTGGCGACCTACGCCCTTAGTTCGTGCCTACGGACTAGAAAAAGCGCTTGATACGCCGGCTCATATTTATTTTAAAAACGAGAGTATCAGCCCGGTCGGATCGCATAAGCTCAACTCGGCCATCGCGCAGGCTTACTTTTGTAAGCAGGAAGGACTGTCGAACATCACCACCGAAACAGGCGCTGGACAGTGGGGCGCCGCCATGTCGTATGCGGCAAAAGCGTTCGGGCTGGAGTTGGCTGTTTATATGGTCAAGATCAGTTATGAACAGAAGCCCTATCGCCGTTCGATCATGCAAACGTTTGGTGCGCAAGTCATTGCTTCACCCAGCATGAGCACGAAAGCGGGACGCAAGATATTGACCGAACAGCCCCAATACATGGGAAGTCTCGGAACGGCTATCTCGGAAGCTGTGGAACTGGCGATGCTGACGCCCAACTGCAAATATGTGCTGGGAAGCGTGTTGAATTATGTATCGCTGCATCAGACGGTGATCGGGCTGGAGGCCGAAAAACAGATGGAGATAGCCGGCGAATACCCGGATGTGATCGTGGCCTGTTTTGGCGGCGGCTCTAATTTTTCGGGAATTGCTTATCCGTTCCTGCGGCACAAATTTAGGGACAACAAGGAGATACGGATAGTGGCTGCTGAACCTGCATCCTGTCCAAAGCTCACACGCGGCGTGTTCCAGTATGATTTCGGCGATGAGGCCGGATATACGCCCTACTTGCCGATGTATACGCTGGGTCACAGTTTTGCACCGCCCCATATTCATGCAGGGGGGCTGCGCTATCATGGCGCAGGCGCTATCGTCAGCCAGTTGCGCAGGGACGGCCTGATGGAAGCAACCGACATCAAGCAACTCGATGCGTTCAAGGCAGGCGTTCTTTTTGCACAAACAGAGGGTATCATTCCGGCGCCCGAATCGTCGCATGCCATCGCCGCCGCTATCCAGGAGGCAGAAAAAGCGAAAGAAGAAGGGAAACAGCGGACGGTCTTGTTTAACCTTTCCGGTCATGGGCTCGTCGACTTGGCTTCCTACGATCAATATTTTGCCGGCGACTTGACGAATTACGAACTGACCGAAGAAGATTTGGCCAAGAGCATGGGCACGCTGGAAAAAGTGATTTAGCACTCAGTTTTCTTTGTACATGGTGGCGATCTGCTCGGCGTAATTGCGGGCGATCACGGGACGGCGATACTTCAAGGTATCGGTCAGTTCGCCTTTGTCCATCGTGAACGGTTCGGTGAGCATGACGAAACGTTTGATTTTCTCAAACGACGCGAACTCTTTTTGACATTCTTCGATGATGGCGTGGTAAAAACGGATGATTTCTTCTTTCTCTACCAATTCTTTTCGGGTATCATACGCGATGCCTTTTTTGTGTGCATAGTTTTCGAGTGAATCGAAATTGGGCACAATCAGTGCACTTACAAACTTGAAGGTGTCGGCGACGATAAAGCTTTGCTCGATATAGGCGTTTCCGCTCAAGCTCATTTCGATGGCTTGTGGCGCAATGTATTTGCCGTTGGAGGTCTTGTACAGGTCTTTGATACGTTCCACGAAGAAGAGCGTTTCGCCTTCGAGCCGTCCGGCATCGCCGGTACGGAAAAATCCGTCGTCCGTAAAGACTTTGGCCGTTTCGTCGGGTTTTTTATAATAGCCGGGCGTGATCGTCTTGCCTTTTACTAAGATTTCATTGTTTTGACTGTCGATACGAACGTCCAGACCGGGCATCACCTTGCCGATCGAACCGAGCACGTTATGATCCATTGGATAGCAACAGACCGTAGCAGTCGTTTCGGTCAGCCCGTATCCATAGCAAAGCGGCATGTTTACCGAGATTAGGAATTGGGCATGATGGTCGGCCAACGGTGCGCCTGCAACCGGAAACAGGCGTCCCCGATTCAGTCCGACCTTTTTCCTAAGCAGCGTAAAGACCGTCTTATCGTAAAAAAAGAACTGGACGCGAAGCCAGAAGGGCGCTTTTTTACCAACATTTCTGTAATCAAAGATCAAACGGCGTCCCGTCTTCAAGGCATGACGGCAGACCTTTTGAAGCAGTCCCGACATGCTCGCTATTTTATCCTGTACGCCCGTATAGACTTTCTCCCAGAAACGCGGTACGTTACACATGAGCGTGGGACATATTTCGGGCAGGACCTGCTGAATTTTCTTGGGGTCCTGGTTGATGGCTATGGTAACGCCCGTACCAAAGCAATAGCACGACCATGCTTTTTCAAAGACATGCGTAAGTGGCAGGAAACACATCGACACATCCGTATTGTCGTACATCGGAACCCGCAAGTCATGGATGCGCATCGCTTCCGCCATGTTGGCATGTGTGAGGATCACGCCTTTCGATTCGCCGGTCGTTCCCGAAGTATAAAGAATGAGCGCGACGTCATCCACTTGCGCCTCGTTGCGGCGAATCTTCACTTCGGTTTCCGAATGGGCATTGTCGCCCCACCGGATAAATTCGTCGAAATAGATCGAGGTCTTGTCGTCAGGATGACGAACCACCCGATTGTCGAAGATGATCAGTTGCTGAAGGATGTCGCCCATTTCTTTCTGCACGATATGGGCATTGTTGTACTGCAGCTGTTCGCCTACAAAGAGCATGCGGATGTTTGCCTCATGGACGATGTACCTGATTTGTTCGGGCGAGCTTGTCGCATACATGGACACTTCGACGGCGCGTATCCCGAAAGCGCCGAAAGTGACGTAATAGCAGTGTGGCATGTTAGGCGCGTAAATACCGACGTTCTCGGCTACCCGCAAGCCATATTCAACCATGGCTTGCGAGGTAAGGCGTACGTTTTCGGCAAAATCATTCCAGGAAACGGCGTTCCATTTTCCGGTGTTATCGTCTTTGTACATGAGTTCTGTTCGCCGGCCGTACTTTTCGGCCTGCCGGTAGATGAGATCCGAGTAATGGCAGTTGTTGAAGGGCATGATGATTTTGAATTATGAATTATGAATTGAAAAATGCATACGGGGATGGTTGATAATTTTTCGACAAAGATAATGATATTTATTGTTATCCACCCAAAATTCGACTGAATAGACCGTTTTCATTTCAAAAACTCTTTTCGTAATTTTGCAATTCAGAACTTACCCCCTGCTACATACAGACTTTCAAATGCAGGTTCGGTTTGGATTTATTGATATTTGTGCCGTTTTTCGGTTTGGATTTATTGATGTTTGCTTATGTTTTCGGTTTGGATTTTTTAATTTCTTTTCTTACCTTTGCGGCAATATAACGAAAAAAACTTCATCATGAGCGTTTACTTCGAACGGCATATCGATAAATTTCTGATGGAATGGAAAAACGATGAAAACAGAAAACCGTTGCTTGTCAGGGGCGCCCGACAGGTGGGAAAATCATCGGCCATCCGCCATTTCGGAAAAAGATTCAGGTATTATATTGAAGTTAATCTTGAAAAGCAACGTAACATAAAAACGCTTTTTGGCGACAATCTGAATATCAAAACATTGTGCGACTATTTAAGCGCTATTTACAACACCCCCATTATAGCCGGTGAAACGTTATTGTTTTTCGACGAGATTCAAGAATCTGAACGTATCATTGCCTCCCTGCGTTACTTCTACGAAGATTTTCCGGAACTGCATGTGATCGCTGCAGGTTCCCTCTTAGAATTTGCACTGAAATCGTTACCCTCGTTTGGCGTCGGGCGAATCCGTTCGCTTTATATGTATCCGTTCTCGTTTGATGAATTTCTGACGGCGCAGGGCTTGCAAATGCATGTAGACTTTAAACGACAACAGGCCGACGGCACACATCCCTTACCCGCCCCGTTACATCAGGAATTAGTGACGCAAATTCGTTCGTTTTTTTTAGTTGGAGGAATGCCGGAAGCCGTCCGCGCATGGGTTGAAAAATCTGGTTATCAGGCATGTGCCACCATACATAATGATATACTGGGTACTTTTCAGGATGATTTCAGCAAATACAAATCACGCATATCGCCATTAGCCCTATCACATACGTTAAAGTCGGTTGCCATGCAGGCAGGCAACAAGTTTGTATTTACTGAAGTGGGCAACGGCATCGAGACTTCAACGGTGAAGGAAACGCTGGATTTGCTTTCATTGGCAGGATTAATTATGCCTGTCGTTCATTCAGCTGCAAATGGTATTCCTTTAGGGGCGGAAATAAATCCGAAATACCGGAAGTTTCTATTCCTCGACGTCGGACTGATGCAATCGTTACTGGGCTTGCAACCGGCCGACATCCTGTTTGCCGATGAAACGGAGTTTATCAACAAAGGCGGATTGGCGGAAATGTTTACAGGCTTGGAATTGATAAAATACGGTAATTATCTAAAAAAACCGGAAACCTTTTACTGGCAAAGGATGGAACGCAATGCACAAGCTAAAGTTGATTATGTAATCAGCCGCCACGGCAGCATTTTTCCTGTAGAAGTGAAAGCAGGCACGTCGGGGTCGATGCAAAGTATGTACAAATTTATAGAACTCAAACATTGCGCGTATGGCTTCCGAGTGAGCATGGAACCCTTTTCGGAATACCACAGGGTAAAAGTTGTTCCGCTCTATGCGTTGTCGAACATTTAAAAGACGGTAAGTTTCTCCGTCGATTTGAGAAATTGAAAAAAAGGTTGTATCTTTGCAGGCGAAATTTTGCTTTACGGAGAAATTTATGATGAGTGACATATTTAAAATCAGAGAGTTGGCAGCATGCAGAAATGTGCAGATAGATGAAAAGACAGCTTTCACCTATTTCGAACTGAAATCGGGGAGTGAGTTTCGGAAGCATGAATTACCGCTCAACTATATCATTTTTGTTTTGGAGGGTCAATTGGAAGTCGTATGCAATCAATACGAAAAATGTCGGGTGGTGGCCGATTCGATGGTCTTGCTTTCGCGTTCTTCGTCGGTATACGTGAAGACGCTCAAAAAGACGACGCTTTTTGTCATGTATTTTGATTTTTTAATCTCGTCGTGCGACCAGCAACTATTGAATGCCTATTTACCGGATACCGAAAAGATCACCTACGCGTTCAAGCCGGTAGTCATGTCCGAACAAATCATTCTTTTTTTGGAACAGTTGCATTATTTTCAAGTATCGAAGGTCGATTGCGACCACTTCAACAGCTTGAAGCATTGCGAGTTTTTCCTGCTGTTGCGTCATTTTTGTCCACGGGAGGACTTTGTCATGTTTCTGGCCCCCCTGATCGGACGTTCGGCACGTTTTCGCAACAAGGTGCTGGAAAAATACACCCAGTTGGGCGATGGCAGCGTGACCGATTTGGCCAGACTTGTCGGGATGGGACGAAAGAATTTCGACAAGCAATTCAGCAAGGAGTTCGGCACCTCGCCCGCCAAATGGATACTTCAGGAGAAGGCAAAACATTTGTTCATGTTTTTGATTGAACCCGAAATCACGATTGCCGATGCGATGGACCGCTTTCATTTCAATTCGGCTGCCCATTTCAACCGCTTCTGCCTGCAACATTTCCACAAGACGCCGGGGCTGATTATCCAGGAAGCGCGGCAGCAAAATACGCATCATACTAATCTCCATTAACGATAAAATTTTTATGAGAACTAAACAAAAATGTCAATTTTCGATTCCTATAAATAGTAATAATGTACGCGCGTACCATATATAATAGTATGCAAACACTAAAAAACATTGAATTTCAGGAATTTTTTTTTATTGACTGTCAAAAAAAATGCAATTCATCCGGATTTTTCGTTTTCAGCTTAACTCGCTGTAAATTATTTACGATAAATGAAAAAACACCGATGAAAACTATCAGAAAATGTAATGACTACAATACAATGTTCGATTAGTTCGCAGTTTTTTTTTATTTGTAGCAAATAAGTATATATATTTATCCAAAAAGGTAATTCTATACGAAAAAAAAACCGGACTTTTGTATCGGATTATTTGGCAGGTTTAGTGAAACGATTGCTACAAAGATCCGATAAAACCGAAAAGTGCTCTGATACGTTGAAAAGGCACACTTTGTACAAAAAGCGATTGGTTTTATCCAGAAAATGAAAAATTCGCGTACATTGTATATTGAAAGACATTTTTTGTGATATACTTTTGCACCATTGAATTGAAAAAATGCGGAGGAAAACGATCCTCCAAAAAACATAAGAATAGTAATAATGATAAGAACGACCACAGCTGACTGAATAGCGATTGAGTTGATGCTGTATGCGGGCTTGCCATAACAAATGAGAATATGAAAAAAATAGCATTATTGTTGATTGTAGCAGCGTTGCTGGTTCCGGGGTTAAGCCGGCAGTTAGTCGCACAGGACATGGCATTGAAAACCAATGTACTGTACGATGCTACTACTACCATCAATCTCGGATACGAAGTGGCGCTGAATCATAAGACGACGTTGGATATTTGGGTCAACTACAATCCATGGACGTTGGGCAACAAATGGGTGGGGCTATACGAATACGAGTTGACCACGCCGAGTCCCTCGGCCTCCAAGCGCGATGCGAAACTGAAGCATTTCGCTGTTCAGCCGGAAGTTCGCTGGTGGACATGCGAAAAGTTCAACGGTCATTTCTTTGGCGCTCACCTGCACGGCGGGACGTTCAACGTCGGCGCTTTGAAGCTGCCATTCCACTGGGGCAGGCTAAAGGACGACCGGGGGGAATTTCTGGGAACATATCCCGAAAGCCTGACCCCTGTCAAGCACGACAATCTGACGGTGCAGGGCATCGCCTACCATCCGTCGTTGACAGCTTATCCCGGATTGGGTGAAACGAACGGGACTTCCTACGAAGCCAACGACATTTATTGGGGTAATGCCGACCGCGATGGCGTCTACGTAAACTCTTTCGAAGGATGGTTTGTAGGTGGCGGCGTCTCCTACGGTTATCACTGGATTTTAGCGCCCCGCTTCAGTATGGAATTTACGATAGGAGCCGGTTATGCGTTTTTGAAATATGAAAAAAACCGTTGTACGGATTGCAAGAAGAAGTTAGACGAAGGCGTCAAGCATTATTTCGGTCCGACCCGTGCCGGTGTATCCATGGTCTTCATGCTGAAGTAACGACGGGTACCGTCTCGAAAACACGTGAAATTGAAAATTGAGAATATAAAACAGAAGATATGAAACGATTAAGTCACATGATAGCATATTTGTCGGGGAAGGGAAAAACGCTCGCCCTGTACAGACGGATCAATATCAGTCATTGCCCGATGCTGTTGGTATTGGGGCTGGCGCTTGCCTTACCCGTTATGGCGCAACGTCAGCAGTCTTCTGCTCAAAGGTATTCGAATATGCCCCAGCCCACAAGGAACGTTTCGCAAGCGACGCGCGTTCATTACGTGACTTATTTCATGAAGCAGGTGGGCGATTCGTTGCAGATCAACATGGACATCGACATGACAAACTTGGACTTGAAGGCCAACTATGCCCATATACTTACGCCCGTCGTCGGGTCGACCGCCGAAGAGATAGAGCTTCCGCGCGTCCTGATTCAGGGGCCAGCCCGCAACAGGGCGTTCATTCGCGAATTGGAGTTGAACGACTGGGCCTATCAGGATTTCATCAACAACCCTCCGTACGACATCGTGAAGCCCAAAGAGCGGATCAACTACCGTATCTCGATACCTTTCGAGCCGTGGATGGCGGAAGCGTTTTTAGACGTGGAAGAGGACTTGTGCGGCTGCGGCGACCAAACGAAGGTAGTCCGCTCGCGCATATTCGGCAACCTGTCGAAAGACATCGTGGCAGAGCCGGTCTATGCGGTTCGTCCGCAACTGTCGTACCTGCAGCCCGAAGTAGAGCCGATCAAGCGCCGTCAGGAAATAGGCAATGCCTACCTTGACTTCCCGCGGGGCGTCAACGACATTCATCCGCAGTTCGGCAACAATCCGGTGGAGCTTGCCAAGATCGACAAGATGATCCGCACGATTGCCACCAACACCGACATCACCGTACAGCGTATATACATGGTAGGATTTGCTTCGCCCGAGAGTTCGGTGAAGTTCAACACCGAGTTGTCGCGTGCCCGTGCCGAATCGCTCAAAAAATATTTCATGAACAACAGCGCCATTTCGCCGAATTTGTTTGAAACGCGTACCGGCGGCGAAGACTGGAACGGTTTGCGCCTCCTGCTGGAAGATTTTCCGATAGCCAACAAGGCCGAGATATTCCGCATCATGAATTCCGTAGCCGACTTGGATGCACGCGAAAAGGCGCTTGAGCAGCTGGCAGGCGGGCGGCCCTGGAAGATCATGTTCGACGAACTGTTTCCGATGCTGCGTCGCGTGGTGTGCGAGGTCAACTATACCGTCAAGGACTTCTCGCTTGAAGAGGCGATTGAAAACATAAAGGTGGCGCCCCAGCTGTTAAGTTTGAACGAGATGTTTATCGTGGCCAACACCTACGAGGCGGGCAGTCCGCAGTTTCTCAAAGTGTTCGAGGTAGCCCGCGCGGAATTTCCGCAAGACCCGACAGCCAACCTGAACGGTGCGGCGGCGGCGCTGGCCCGCAAAAACTTGCGCGACGCCGAGCGTTACCTGAAGTTGTCGGACCCGTCGACGCCCGAATATGCCAATAACATGGGTGTCTTCCATCTCCTGAGCGGCAACTACCGCGAAGCCGAACGCATGTTCCGTCGCGCCGAGAGCGCCGGCATCCGCGAAGCCGCGACCAATCTGCGGGAGTTGCAAAAGAAAGTATCGAATGTGAATAATAGACGCGAAGCAGGCGTAGACGAAGGACGCGACGACGAGCGGCCCAATTCGTCGCCAGCCACCGCGCCACCACGACGTAGAAGATGAATAATGAATAATGAATAACGTATTAGCATGGCAAAAATGAAGTTTAGGAGGTTTAGGAGGTTTTTTGATTGCTTCGCAGTCGCAGGCAATCAAAGAGGTGTAGACGACAAATTGAACTCCCCCCTTTGGGGGGGCGGCGACGGAGGCTCCTTAGTCGTTGGAAGTGGAAACAGTAACAATAACAATATTAAAAAAAGTTTAATTAAAACAAATTGATTATGGGAAAGGAACCAAAAATGAGAATGAAAATGAAAATGAAAGCGAAAGCAAAAATGAAAGTGAATGACGAAAGAATTATTAACAGTTTTTTAAAAAAAGAAAGAAACAACAACAAAATTATTAACAACAAATTATTATTAACTTATTAAAAATTAAATGATTATGAAATTAAAAGTATTTTTCTTGGGAATGTTTGCTGCAGCTGCATTGCTCAGTTGCAACAACGATGTGATTGATGACGGGAATCAAAACCCGTGGGGAAATGTGAAGGAAGGAATTCCTGTTTACGCAAGTGTCAGTTTTAAGGTTTTCGGCGCGCCGAATACGTATGCTGGTACGATTGAAAGACCGGCAACCGCCGATGAAACTACTGTTTTGGATGTTGCCATGTATGTTTACAAGTCGGCAGGATTAATTCCGGAGGCGGCTGTATATGCTCAAACGCTTACCATTAATAATGAAACCCCCACCAGTAAAGAAGTTATCACTTTAAGGGCAACCAGCGGGACGAAAAAAATCTTTATTGCAGCCAACCCTGATAATTCAGGGGCGTTGGCCACAGGCCCCTATTTTACTCCTACCACAGGCTTGAATAATTTTAAAAATAATTCAGCTTTTGATTTTGACGGAGGCGTAAACGCTACATTATTTACGAATGCCACTGCCTGGAATTTTGCTCCTACCACTGCAACAATTACTACAAAAGCTGACGGCTTGATTAGGAGTTTAGCAAGAGGCGACATTTACGGAACAGCAGCCGGCAATGGTTCAGCGGGCGTATATACGGGTTCTGTAGATATGTTGATGACTAACTGGGACGGCCCGGTTGACGGTCACCCAATCACTCCCTATCCAACTACTTCGCCAAATTGCGAATTTGTTTTAGTGGCAGATATTGACAGTGTTACATCACAAGATAATATCGGAGCCGCCGGTCCTGCCGTTAACCATTTCAGAATTGACGTACAACGCGCATTTGCAAAAGTTTCTGTGAGAATAACTGCAGACGTAGCTAATTCTACATCAACTCCTGCATTTCCTAATTTTGCAACTACCGCTAATTTTTCAAACGAACAGTTTATTGCAGGCGACGGAAAGGTTTATGAAGGCGTATTCCAGCCTTGGGCTGCTGCTGATGCCGGCGCTGCTATCTGGAACTTGGGTAATATCAACAAGGAAACATTACCATTCCAGAAGTTTGCAGGTACGCAGCAATTAGTTGCCGACCCCAACTATACGGCTACCGATGACTCAATTCATCAATTTTCTAAATGGGTGACCCGCTACGATAATACGCGCGTATTCCCTGATACGATTACTGCATACCATCCGAATCCGGGTCTTGTGACTGCTGATGTTAAGCGAACGATGATTACTGCCAATAATTTTACAACATTGACGCCGGCTAACAACGCATCCTTTAATTATGCGTATGCAACCGAAAACGCTCGCGAAATGCGTGTAACACATGATTTCGGCACTTATATAGTTATCGGTGGACGTTATAATCCTGCCGAGATTATTACAGGCGTTGACGTAAACACTTTAGGAAATGCTCCTGCCGAGATTATAAACGGTAGAGATGGCGCAGGCGTTTATGGTACTGCCGGCGCACCTTATTCCGAACAGTTACTTGTCACCGATGAGGTTTATTATATTGCCAAGGATGGATTGTTTGTCTTAGGCCTGGATGTATTAATGGATTATTATGCAAGGGTGCTTACAGGCGATAAGGACGGCGATCCTACAGATCCGACGCTTGTTGCTTCTGTACAACAATTAATAGCTGATAAAGACATCTGGCTTTATAAAGGCGGACAATGCTGGTACCGTGTATTTATTAACGATACTACATCGCCACTCGAACCGAATGCAACCCGCCGTAACCATATTTATGCCATTAATATTACCGAGTTCCAAGGCCCCGGTATTGCCGACCCGAATGATATTCTTATTCCCAACAAACCGATTACAGAAGCAGATACATACGTAACAGCATATATCACAGCGCTCCCATGGCATGAAGTTGAGCAGGATACTTCTATTCCTATGGAATAATCTTATATGTATGAAGTAAATGTAAATTTTAATTAAACTTAAAATTCCGGACACAGCGAATGTGTCTGTGTCCGGAGTTTTTTTCAAGAATAACCTTTCAATGTGAAAAAACATTGATAAAACAATAAAAACAGTATGGTACGTAATATAGTTCTTCGATTATCAATACTCTGCTCCGTTTTGCTGATGCAGAATTGTGTACATGGTACGCTTGACGACTGTCCCCCTATGGTCAGGTATGCTGTTGCATTTGAATATACGCTCCATACAGGAACGACCGACCGTTTTTATGACGAGGTCAAAAAAATCAATTTATACGTATTCGACGAGTATAACCTTGTCTATACAACTGTGACTGAATTAAGTCCTTACGAAACGAATTTCAATATCCCACTGGACCTTCCAATGGGAAAATATCATATCATTGCATGGGGTAACGTGCTTGCAAGCCAGCCGTTCATGATTACCCCTACCGAATTTGTAAAAGGCCGGACAACGCTCGAAGAAGCGCGCATGATACTACAGCGCGAAGCCGGTAATCTGAGCAAAAAGGAAATGGAAAAACTGTTTTTTGGAGAGCTGGATGTGGAGATACCGTTGTATGTTAGCCGGATTGATACGATACCGCTTATTAACGACACCAAATGGGTGCGCGTCGTTATCCACTGGGATCATTCCGGTGAACCCCAGACGGATTTGGAAAAGTTGCATTATGACGACGTGTTTGTTCGTCTGGACGCCTCGAACGCGGCCTATAACTTTCGAAACAATTTTACGGAGACCAATAATGTGGTGTATCGCCCTTATGAATATCATTATGAGGGTTCCATATTGGACACCGATATAAGAAATCCTGAAATAATTGCATATTACTATCAGTCGGACGTCATTAAAAACGTCACGAACACCTGCGTGTATGATTTTAATATTTTACGCATGATGCCGAATAGTCCAATCATGCTGACCATTGACAGGCAAAGAAAAATATTTCCTGTTCCGACAAACCTCGCATTTATCAATATCATGCAGGCATTTTCTTCTGTTTTCGACAGGTATGGTATTGTATTGGAAAAACAGCCATTATTTGACAAGTATGATTATTATCGAGTTGAACTTCATTTTTATTACGATCGTATTGCGGGTGAATATGTTACCGGCAATCTGCATGTGATGAACTGGATTGAACATGAGATACCCTATATACCAAATCCATTTGATTTATAAAAAAAAGTTTTGAATGGTTAGAGTTAAAAAAAGTATATGAACGTGTGTAGATACATAGGAAAAATAAAAAAATTGTTTTTTGAAACAGGATTTTTGGTTCTAAGCCTGCTGATTTTTATGACAGCGTGCGCGGATCCGTTGGTTCCCGACATTTCCGATACTTCGGGAGGCGGCGACAAACTGATTCCGCTTGTAATAAAAATGCAGGATGTTTCGAAAGTTCCTACATACAGTTCAATCTATACAGGAAACGAATTACCGGCAACAAGCTGGGAAGATTCGATACGGGATGTTACAGTGTACGTTTTTGACCACTTGTATCGCTGTGAGAGAATCATACAGTTGGATCCCATTCCACCCGGCCCGTTAGAGGTCGGTCCAGAATTAGTGACGACAGGGGATAAGCATTTGATTGCCGTTGTAAACGGTGTGAGCAAGTTTTCGCCATTGCCCGGTCCCGGCCAGGAATCCACCGTTAGTTACCCGGGACTACGCAGGATGTTGACGAATCCTGCGCTGACAAATACGCCTGTTTCGCCATTTCTGATGACTGGCGATACTTCTAACGTTCACTTGTCGGACCAGTTGCCAATTACAGCGCCTCATAACATCACGATTAAGGTGGAACGCGCCGTCGCCAAGGTTACGATGAAGGTGACAAAGAGCGCGCTGGCAACGGCAAGTCATAATATTGTCCTTACAGGCATCAAAATGGAACAGGGCGCCAACCGCGTTGCCGTAATGGAAGCACCCAATCCAAACACTACAACCCAATACAATGTATCTGATATTGCCACGAAATTCAATCCGACGACAGGGGTTGTGCCGTTAAAATCGTCAGGCACTGTTTGTGAAATGGATACTGCCTTTTATACCTACGAGAGCCTTTGTGGAGCGAATAAGGCCAATGGAGTAAAAATTATACTGGAGGCTACCGTGAATTCAATTCCCCGAAGCGCTGAATTTTATATCGGCGAACTGGAGCCGACGACATTGGGAGGCGACACAACCTACAATATCTACCGGAACCACTGGTATAAGGTTGCAGTCGATATCACAAGTCCGGGTATGGATTCGATCAACGTCACGGTGGTCACCTGTCCGTGGAATGTGACCGACACCATCATTGACGTCGTAGGCGATGGCGCCGAGTTCTTCCTGCCCAACTCGTTCAAGTTAGTGAAAAATTATACATTAGACGAAATAACGGCAAATCCTGATGCTGCCGCCATTGATACCCATTCAAAAGGCGCATCGTGGATAGAGATGCAAGTGACGAACGGAACTGACTGGAGGTTGGACCTGAAAAATCCATCCGACCCGCGAAACCAGGGCGTAATCGTCAGCATTGATTCGGGCGCGACCTGGACGTCGTCGTTCCCGGTGACCGGCACAGGAACGAACAGTCTGCAACGTATCTATATCTACCGTCCCTATTTGGAAAACAACGAACCTGCGTCCGGCCCTGCCCTGTTTGTGGCGCTTTTCGATCATAGCAGGCAGGATTTTGTTCACAAGCAGGATTTTATCGTTCAGCCGCGCGACCTGACGCCGTTTCCGGTCAATAGCTATGTCTTGCGTCCGCAACTGACGGGCGTTCCGATCAACGAGACGCGCGCCCATATTCCGTTAGCCAACGTATATGCTTTCTGGGAGGATTACCTGCTGGAGAACGGCGATACGATACCGGCCGCGAATACCTCCCTGACTGCCGAATTGCTTTGGGCGGATGTGGCCGGTGACGTTGTGAAACAGCCTTTGACCATTATCAATGGCGGTAACCGTACGTCGTCGTATATCCTTGCCGAAGCGGGGACGCAACCCGGCAATGCACTGATCGCCTTCAAGGTCGATGGGATTATCTACTGGAGCTACCACCTCTGGGTAACGGAATATAATCCGTACGAGGCGGCAGGACAGCGGTTGTATCGCCCCACGGCTATAGGCAACAATGCGAGTAACGTGTTTATGGATCGCGATCTTGGCGCGTTCTTCAATGATTACGATGTAGCCGGGAACGCGCGCGGACTATTTTATCAGTTCGGACGAAAAGACCCGTTCCCCGGCGGGAGCGGATGGAATAATACGCCCAAGAACTCGTGGCCGTATATTTACGAAAAGATTAACACTGCAAGCAATCTTCGTCCGTTACAGGCCATACCCGAATCAATCAAACATCCGTATACGTTCTATACGAGATTCACGCCTGACACGCCAGGAATGACAGATTCATGCACATGGACGTTAAATGATGAGGATCCCTATCTGTGGATGACCAAAGGTGGACATAAAACCGCTTATGATCCATGTCCGGATGGCTGGCGCGTACCGATTATCATTCAGGTTCCCCTCTATTTGCCGTGGGCATGGGATATTATTGATGGCACGAATGCGAATTTTCTGTCCGTGACTACCAACGGCAGATACAGCCCGTTGGTGGGCTTCTATCCGGCAAGCGGGTATATCGAATCAAAATCGCCTTCCGGTTTAGGCTTGGTCAACACCGGTACGCATACATACGTATGGAGTTCATTTCCGTACATAAACAATACGGCGTGGGCGTTTCATTTTGAAAATGGAAACCCCAACAGAATTGGACATGAGCAGATAGAGAAATCTTACGGCGCATCCGTGCGGTGTGTGGTCGATCATAAATATTTGCAGGAAAAAGGAAGCGGCGGTCTTTTTGGAAGGAATACTGAAAATTTGAAGAACAGTATCATTCCGCCCGTCCTGCCATAGTGATTAAATTGTAATGTATTGTAACTAATGAATAAGTTTGAAAAGTTTTTTTTTGTTTTTATATGGGTGTAATGAATAATGAATAATTTTTTTTCTAATTTATCTCTTTTCGCAAAGAGTTTTTCGCTCCGTCTGAATTGGTTTCAAACGGAGCGCGTTTTTTTGGCGGGATGCGACAATTTGAAATGCACCCATGTACGGGAATATTTGCGACACCTCCCGATTTTTTTAAAAAAAATCACTGATTTCCGAATATAATCATTACCTTTGCACCATCTGTAAAATTATAAATGACGAAGATGTCCGAAAAGTTAAAAGAGGAAAAGCAGATCAAAGCTGTATCGCAGACTGCCGTCAGTACAGTTTTCGACGAGACGGTTTACGGGGAAGACGGGGGTGTATATATCAACCCCCTGACAGACTTCGGATTCAAGCGTATTTTCGGTGAGGAGGCCAATAAGGATCTGCTGATCAATTTCCTGAACGCGGTACTAAAAATCAGGGGAGGCATCAGTGACCTGACCTATACTAATCCCGAAAGAAAAGGGCGTATAAAAACCGACAAGTCAGTCTTTTTCGACCTGCACTGCACCACGAAGGCCGGAGACCGATTCATC
>Ga0082212_10005842_pt1 | contig 16685 bp, 11 predicted proteins | sample TergutNt197P3_FD_71548 | JGI IMG/M metagenome (GOLD analysis project Ga0082212, IMG submission 71548) | Neocapritermes taracua P3 segment gut microbial communities from Petit-Saut dam, French Guiana - Nt197 P3 | ecosystem: Host-associated > Arthropoda: Insects > Digestive system > Gut ... | reverse complement strand
CTTCTCTATTCTTTCTGCTTATTTACTTCTTTTAGGCCCTATCCTTCCTGCTTCTCCCGTGTAGTCAAAAGCCGCCGCGCGACATGTACCCCGCTGGCCGACGCCTGTGACAGGCTGTGCGTAACGCCCGTTGCGTCCCCGATCGCGTACAGCCCCGGCATCCCGGTCTCCAGGTTTTCGTCGACCTCGATTTCAGAATTGTAGAACTTGACCTCGACCCCGTACAGCAACGTATCCTCATTGCTCGTCCCCGGCGCGATCTTGTCCAGCGCGTAGATCATCTCTATGATATCGTCGAGCTGGCGCTTGGGAATGACGAGCGACAGATCCCCTGGCGTTGCCCTAAGCGTCGGCGTCGTGAAGCATTTCTCCATGCGCTTGGAGCTGCTGCGGCGCCCCTTTACAAGGTCGCCGAAACGCTGCAGGAGCACCCCGCCGCCGAGCATGTTCGACAGCCTCGCTATGGACTCGCCGTATTCATTGCTCCCCTGGAAGGGCTCCGTCAGCCTGTTCGTGACAAGCAGCGCAAAATTCGTATTGCGCGTCCTGAGCGCGGGATCCGCGTAGCTGTGCCCGTTGACCGTGATGATGCCGTTGGTGTTTTCCGCAACCACCTCGCCGTGCGGGTTCATGCAAAACGTCCTTACCACATCGTTGTACTTGTCCGTTTTGTAGACGATCTTGCTCTCGTATACCTCTTCTGTGATATGGTCCCAGATCTCCGCCGGCAGCTCGACGCGCACCCCGATGTCGACGCGGTTGCTCCGCTGCCCGACGCCAAACTTCGTCATGACGTCCGAAAGCCAGCGCGACCCGGATCGCCCAGTCGCCAGGATGAGGTCCCTGCACATATAGGCGTTGCCGTCCTTCGTGTTCACAACAAACCCGTCCTGCGTCTTCTCGATATCGCGCGCCTCGGCGCCAAATTTTATGTCGATGCTGTCCTTGATGGAATCAAATATCTGCGTAAGTATCCTTACATTGCGGTCAGTACCAAGGTGCCTGACCTTTGCGTCGAGCAGATGGAGGTTGTTTTGCAGCGCGACCCTTTTCAGCCCGCTGCTCGCGGTATTGTAAAGCTTTGCGTCCGCGCCGCCCATGGAGACGAGCACGCCGTCCACATATTCCATGAGCTCCAGCGCCGCCTTTGCGCCGATGCACCTGTGCAGCTCGCCCCCGAACTCAGTCGTGATATTGTACTTGCCGTCCGAAAGCGAGCCGGCGCCGCCAAACCCGTTCATGATGTTGCACGGCTCACAGCTCACGCAGGCGTCAGTCCTTTTTTCTGTAATAGGGCAGCGCCTCTCATCGAGCGCGCGCCCTTTTTCCAGCAACAGCACACTTTCCGCGCACCCGAGCTTCGTCAGCTCATAGGACGCAAATACACCGCCGGCGCCAGCGCCGACAATAATGATGTCGTAGTGCGTTTTCAATCCGGGTATTATCCCTCCTCTTCCACCGCGTCCATCAGGGCGTCAAATTCCTTCACTACCCTATCAAACTCATCATCATCCTCGATTTCAAGCAGGTCAAACTCATTGTCATTGACCTCGGCATAGCCATACAGGTATACATCATCTGAGTCGTCATCGGGTATAAGAGCGATATACTCTTTCCCGTCGAATTCAAAAGTCCCCATTATCTCGGTCTCGACCTCGGTCCCGTCATCAAATTCAAGCGTCACAAAAATAGTCTCGTCCTCTTCGTATTTGTCGTCTTTCGCCTTGTTCGCTGCCATATTTAGCCTCCCGCGGCGCAATGCCGCCTCACCTGTTACATACACGGTTATTGTATCACACAAGACACCGCATTATGATTTAATTTTTCACACTCCCGACACAAAGGGAGGGCAGTGGGAACACAGAACACAATGGGGACGGTTCTTTTTGTGTTCGGACAAAACGGGGACGCGCAAGACAGGTGACGAACCTTATGTCTTGTTCGCGGCAAAGTAAGCGGCGACGGACTCGGCGGCGGCCCTGTTCATGCCCGGGACAGCCGCAAGCTCCTCTACGGACGCGGCCCGTATCGCCTCCGTCCCGCCGTACTTCAAAAGCAGGGCCTGCCTGCGTTTTTCACCCACGCCGGGAATATCGTCGAGTTCGGATTTTGCGAGCTTCCTCCCGCGCACGCCCCTGTGGTAATCCACCGCGAAGCGGTGTACCTCCTCCTGGATAGCCCCGATAAGGTGAAAAAGCTCCGGCGCCTTCGACAGGTCAGTCTCCTCATCGCCGAAAACCAGACCGCGTGTCCGGTGGCGGTCATCCTTGACCATCCCAAGGACCGGTATCGGCGGGTCAAGCCCGAGCGCCGCAATGATTTGCCCTGCGGCCGCCGTGTGCCCTTTCCCGCCATCCACGAGGATCACGTCGGGCAGTTCTTCAAACCCCTTCTCGCCGGCGATCCCGCGCCTGAGCCTGCGGGAGACCACCTCCTGCATCGACGCGTAGTCATCCAGGCTCTTGCCCTCATCGTCAACGGTACGTATCTTGAAGCGGCGGTAGGCCGCGCTGCACTTTTCCGCTCCCCGGAAGACAACCATCGCCCCGACGCTGTCCTCCCCGCCCGTATGTGAGATGTCGTAAGCCTCGACCCGCAGCAGACGCCCGCCCCCGCCAGCTTGCCCGATTATTTCGCGCAGCGCCTCACCGGCCGCCTCGTTGCGCCCCTTGCGCGCCGCCAGCAAATCGTCCGCAAGCCCCTCCGTCTCCCGGAAATCCTTTTGCGCCAATTTCAAAAGCGCGTGCTTGTCCCCGCGCTCCGGCACAAGCAGCCGGATCCGATGCCCGGCGGCTTCCGAGAGATAGGCCTCTATCGCGGCTGCGTCATCGATCCCTTCCTCCAGCAGTATCTCCTTGGGGAACATCGTCTGGTTCGCATAGTACTGTTTGAGGAAAGCTGCCACGATCTCCTTCTTTGCAGCGCCCTCCTCCGCGTCCAAATAGTGCATCTCGCGCCCGGTCAGCCGCCCGCCCCTCACAAAGAAAACCGTCACGCGCGCGCTCCGCCCCATCCCCGCGTCCGCCTCGCCCGCAAGCGTCACATCCATGCTCCCCGATGACAGAAGATCCACCTTCTGCCGTTCGGTAACAGCCCCGGCCGACATGATCAGGTCACGGCACTTAGCAGCCGTCTCAAAATCCGTCGCGTCCGCCGCTTCCGTCATACGGGCCTTAAGTGACGCCACAAGCTGTTTGTCCCGCCCTTTTAGAAACTCCGCCACACCTTCGATCCGGCCCATATATTCCTCAATGGACGGTCCGTCATCCTTGCAACAGCGATCGCAGGCGCCGATAAACCCGTTGAGGCACGGCCTCCAATCCGGCGCGAAAACCCTTCTTGAGCAGCGCTTTAGCCGGAATGAATCGTTCAGTAATTCGATGATACGGTTGAGCGCCCCGACGTCGGCATAGGGGCCGAAGTACTTGCTGCCGTCGCTGCTGAGCGTCCGCGTCTTGACAATACGCGGGTATGCCTCCCCGTATGTAATTTTCAGGTACGGGTATGTCTTGTCGTCGAGCAGCATCACGTTGAAGCGCGGCTTGTGTTTTTTAATAAGCGTGTTCTCGAGGATCAGCGCCTCCGCCTCGGTGTCGGTAACGATGTATTCAAACTCCGCTATGTTCTTCGAAAGCGCAAGCGTCTTTGCGTCCAGGCCCTCCGGCGGAGCGAAATACTGACGGACACGGCTCCTTAGCGACGACGCCTTTCCGACGTAGATAATATCCCCGAACCTGTCTTTGTGCAGGTAGACGCCAGGCTGTGCTGGCAGCCGCTTTAAGTTCTCCCTGATGTCAAAACCCATTATTTATTCCCCACCTGCGTTCACTCGTCTTCATTCACCCGTCTGCATTTTTCTGCCTGCAATTACCCGTCCGCCTCATCTCATTTGAGCCCGCGTACGCGGCTTATTTCGCGCGTGTAGCGCCCGTAGCGTGCACGTCGCACATACGGATCTCGTATATAACGGTGCCTGATCAGCACGGCCAGCAAAACTATAGCGAGCACTATAATGACCGCCGCCCCGACCTTAAGGTAAAGCGAAAGCCCCTCCCCGGGCCTCAGCCCTCCGCTTCCGGATAAGCCCGCATTGCCATCCGGCCCGCCGGCGGTTTCCCCCGCGGCCATCCCAGACCCTCCTTCGGGGATAACAGCCCTTCCAAACCCGTATTCCAGCAGCGTTATCGCATCGGCGTAGCCATCCGCCATTTCCGGCCCGCCCGCAAGCACCACGGCTATATATTCCTCATCGCCACTTGACGCAGACACGATAAGGCATGCGCCGGATGTATCCGTACGCCCCGTTTTGATCCCCGTCGCGTCTTTGTACCTGACAGGCCTCAGCTCGCCGTTGACTGTGATAGAAAGCCCCTTCGGCGGTCCATTTGACGATTCCACAGACTCCCCGGCCTGATTCTCTGACGATCCCCCGAACTGTTCTTCTGACGGCCATCCCGGCAACACCCCTGACGGCCCTGACGACGGCTCCTCTGACGGCCCTCCGGCGGATTCCGCACTCCCCATCCCCGGCTCTGGCGACGGCGCATCCCCTTCATCTACAGCTGCCCCCGTGAGAAGCAGATTTGAATTTACGATCCGGTTCTCGATATAGCAGTTTGTAGCCGGCATCAAGTACTCGGCAGCGGAGACATATGAACGGAACCGCCCATCCTCCATCGCGGCCCGGGCAATCGCTGCGAGGTCGCGCGCCGTTGAGGCCTGCCCTTCCTCAGCCGCGCCGCTCGGGTTCGCAAAGGTCGTCCCTCTGCATCCGAGCTCCCGCGCCCTTTCGTTCATCAGGTCCACAAACCCGTCCACCGAGCCTGATACAGCTTTGGCCAGCGCTACAGCAGAATCGTCAGCCGAGTAGAGCATCATCGAGTAAAGCAAGCTCTCAACCGTGATCTGCTCGCCTGTCTGAAGGAAGACCTGCCGCCCCGCTACTTCATGGACCTCCTGATCCATAGTCAGGACTTCATCCGGCTCAAGCGCATCCACCACAAGCATAGCGGTCATGACCTTCACGAGGCTCGCCGGCTCACGCGGCACATCGGCGCCTTTTTCAAAAACAGCCTCACCCGTGCCCGCATCGATAAGTATCGCGGACGGCGCGCCAATCTCCGGCGGCGCAGAAGAATCTGCCCCCGCCTGCCCGGAAGGCCCATCGTCACCATCAGCATCCAAAGAGCCGTCTTCCTCCTGCTCGGAAGAAGGCCCGCCGCCGTCAGCATCCAAAGAGCCGCCCCCAGCCTGCCCGGAAGGCCCATCGCCGCCGTCAGCAACCAAAGAGACGTCTCCCTCCTGCTCGGAAGAAGGCCCGCCAATCTCCGGCGGCACAGAATAGCCGCCTCCCGCCTGCCCGGTCAGCGAAGCCCCCGAGGCTGAGGTGCACGCTACAAACATAGCGCACGTTATTAAAACAATAATGCCTTTATTCGCTAAAAAACGCATCCGCAAGCTCCCGCCCGGAATGGGCCTGTTCGCCTGCCGCGCCTGCGCGTTCGGTAAAAGCGCGCCTTTCATCAACGCCCCCCGCTGCAACCGTGGCGCTGTCATACAGCACATAAGGCACAGGGTCGTCCGTATGCGTACGGATAACGACGGGCGTGCTGTGGTCGGGCACTATCAGTATGCGGAATTCCTCCCCCGTCTCCGCGCGGTTGTTCTCGAGCCAGGCAAGCACGGGCGCAACAATCTGGTTGTCTATGCGCTCAAGGGCCTCCGTCTTGCCGTCGCGGCTCCCCTGGTGCGCGCACTCGTCCGGCGCTTCGACATGAATATACGCGAGGTCCTTGCCGCCGGAAAAAGCGCCAATCGCCGCTTCGCCCTTGCCGCGGAAATTCGTCGCAAGCGTCCCCGTGGCGCCTTCGACCCGCACAGGCTCAAGGCCCGCGCAGATTCCGATTCCCTTGATGAGGTCGACGGCCGATATGACCGTACCTGAAATCCCGTATTTTTGTGTAATTGGTTCAAGCCGCGGACGCCTGCCCTCGCCCCATATCCATATCGAGTTTGCGGGCCTGAGCCCCTTCCTTACGCGCTCCCTGTTTACCTCATGATCCTTCAGCAAGGCATAGCTCTTCTTCATCAAGGCCAGGATATACGCCTCGTTTTCCTTGTCGGGCAGGTAGAGCCCGATTTGCCTGCCGAGGATGTCGTGCGGCGGCACGAGCGCATAGCCAGGGTAGTCGGAAAAGACATCGCCGACGCCGCTTTCCGTCGCCTCCCCGTCCCTTGCTATAAGCGCGTGGCGGTAGCTTACGCCCGGATAGAACCGTATCCGCCCCCCGTTCGCCGGTTCGCCCGAGCCGAGCGCCGCGTCGATATATTCAATGAGAATACGCGCCTCTTCATCGCCGATATCGCCTGAGGCGTGGTCAATGATAGTCAGGTCTTCATAGCCGCCCGGCGCCCCTTCCGTTTCCGCAAGCGTCACAAGGTTCGTCCGGAACGCCACATCCCGGTCGCCCAGGTCAATGCCCATGCTTACAGCCTCAAGCGGCGAGCGGCCCGTTACATCCGTCTTCGGGTCGTATCCCAGCACGGCGAGATTGCCCGCGTCGCTCCCCGGCAGCGTCCCGCGCGGAATCGTGCGAACAAGGCCTACGCGGCCGCGCCTGGCAAGCCCGTTAATGGTCGGCATCTCCGCTGTTTCAAGCGGCGTTTTTTCGTTTTTTACGGAGACATCGGCCGCTCCGTCCGGCACCAGGATAAAGTATTTCACGCGTTTTCGGCCTCAAACCGTTCCATGAAACCTATGAGCTTGTCCACGCCCTCCTCGGGCATCGCGTTGTAGATGCTCGCGCGCATGCCGCCGATCGAGCGGTGTCCGTTCAGCTGCACGAGCCCCTCGGCCTTCGCCTCCGCGACGAACTTCTTGTCCAGCCCCTCGTCGCCCGTCACAAAGACGACGTTCATCAGCGAGCGGTCCGCGGCTGCGACCGGCGCCGTATAGAGTTTTGAGCTGTCAATATAGTCATAGAGCTTGCCGGCCTTCCGCTTGTTGGCCTTCTCTTTTTCCTCGATCCCCCCGCCCGCGAGCAGGCCCTTGAACACCTCGCCCGCGATATAGATGCACCACGCAGGCGGCGTATTGTAGAGCGAGCCGTTGTCCGCGTGCGTCTTGAAATCAAGATAGGTCGGCACATCCGGCCCCGCGCGGCCGACAAGTTCCTTCCTTATTATAATGATAGTAACCCCGGCCGGGCCGATGTTCTTCTGCGCGCCCGCGTAGATGCAGCCAAACCTGGAGACGTCGACCCTCTCGGACAGGATCGAGCTCGACATATCGGTCACAAGCGTCAGCCCGCCCGTATCGGGGACGGCAGGGTACTTCGTGCCGTAGATCGTGTTGTTCCATGTAATGTGTACATAGTCCGCGTCCTGCCGGAATTCGCCCGCGGAAACCTTCGGGATAAAGGAATACTTCTCCTCCTTTGAGCTAGCCACGGCGCGCGCGTCCCCAAACTTCGCAGCTTCCTGGTACGCCTTCTCGGCCCAGGACCCCGTGATGATGAAGTCGGCCTTGCCGCTGCCCGTCATCAGGTTCAGGGGCATCATCGCGAAGGCGAGGGTCGCCCCGCCCTGCACAAACAGGACATCATAGTCATCCGGCACGCCAAGCAGCGCCCGCAGGTTTGCCTCCGCATCCTGGATGATCTTTTCAAACGGCTTCGACCTGTGGCTCATCTCCATGACGCTCATGCCCGCCCCCTCATAGTCGAGCATGCTGTCCGCCGCGCCCTTCAGCACTTCCACCGGCAGCATCGACGGCCCCGCCGAAAAATTAAAAACCCTCTCTCCCATTTTCTCTCCTCTTTCCTGTTTTGGTATATCTTTTACTCCTGAGTCAATTTTATCACAGTGCGGTGAAAAAAGTCATTACACGGCTTCCGCCCGAACACACCGGGGACGGTTCTTTTTGTGTTAGAACACGCCGGGGACGGTTCTTTTTGTGTTAGCGGATAGAACCGACGGTTCTTTTTGTCTTGCGGCGGCAGGGGCAGCTGACCAAACTCGAAAGACAAAGGGGACGATTCGAAACCACTGAAAAAGGGCCTTGGGGCAAAGAGGGTACGGTTTTGGGTACAAACCAAGCTATAAAAAACCGGCTTGCCACAAACCCAAAGGGTTTTTAGCAAAAATTTGCGCTTGAGGGGTATCGCTGCCGTTTTTTGCTGTCTTTTTTGCCCGATTCCTGCTATATAATGGCAATTATACTGCGTTTTCGACGTTATTTGCAATTAGTACCCATACCACATACCCCTCAACCGCAATTTTTTGCTAAAATCCGGGACTTTGCTGGTACCCAATTATTTCCATGCTTAAAACCATGGTTGAAACCGCAGTCCTGTACCCACTTTTTCAGTGGTTTCGAACCGTCCCCGCTGTGTTCGTTCCTGTGAGCGCTGCACGATAGCCCGCCATCAGAATTACCAGGAAGGTGAGAGGATGGTATCGCGGCCCGGGGCGCTATTTCCGACGAAAATCCGTCGCGATTTTTGGTTCAAAAGTCGGAAAATGGCCAACCGGTCAACCAGCAGTCCGCCCGACTTGGCGAACGAGGCCGCCGTCCACTACACACAATCCCCGTTTTGTCGCGACGAACACAAAGAACCAGTCCCCGATGTGTTCAAAAAGAACCGTCCCGATGTGTTTGTCGCGACGAACACAAAAAGAACCGTCCCCGCTGTGTTCCCTCCGAAGGCGCAATACACCCCCGCCGGCAAAAATCTTTTGCATTTGCAGGCCTGTTGCGTTATCCTTTATTGATGTGGCGGCGGCTTTGGCCCCCGCCGCGTTTTGAGGGTTTCTCACAATGGAATCATACGGGTTCAAAGCCGTAAAAAAGGAGACGGTATGTACAAGGTAGCTTCACTTAACAAGATTTCCCCCAAGGGCGCAGCCCTTTTGTCCGACGACTACGAAATGACGGACGATATAGACGCCGCGACAGCGATACTTGTCCGCAGCGCCGACATGCATGAGATGGAACTGTCGGAGAACCTGCTTGTGATCGCGCGGGCAGGCGCGGGCGTCAACAACATCCCGATCGAAAAATGCGCCGAGCGTGGCATCGTCGTCTTCAACACGCCGGGCGCAAACGCCAACGCCGTCAAGGAGCTCGTCCTGGCGAGCATGCTCATGGCATCGCGCAACATCCCCGCCGCCATAGAGTGGGCGGGCACGCTGACGGAAGACGCGGCAAAGGCCGTCGAGAAAGGCAAGTCCCGGTTCGCCGGCAAGGAGATCAAGGGCAAGACGCTCGGCGTCGTCGGCCTCGGGTATATCGGCGTAATAGTCGCCAACGCGGCGGAGGCGCTCGGCATGCACGTCGTCGGCTACGACCCCTACCTCTCGCTGAAGGCGGCCCACGACCTCTCGCCGTCCGTCAAGCTCTACGACAAGCTCCCGTCCATGCTGCCGAACTGCGACTACGTGACTATACATGTGCCGTCCAACAAAGAGACAAACGGCATGTTTGATTACGCGCTCCTAAGCGAAATGAAGGACACGGCCGTCCTGCTCAACTTCTCACGCGACAAGCTTGCCGTCTCCGAAGACCTCAAGCGCGCGCTCATGGAAAAGAAGCTCCGCTATTACATCACGGACTTCCCGACCGACGAGATGCTCGGCGTCGAAGGCGTGCTGCTCATCCCGCACCTTGGCGCCTCGACCGAAGAGTCCGAGGAGAATTGTGCCGTAATGGCCATAGAGGAGGTAATGGACTTCCTCGAGTACGGCAATATCCTCAACTCGGTCAATTACCCGACCGTCCAGGCCGAGAAATGGGACGTGGGCCCGCGCATCGTCGTGCTGCACAAAAACATCCCCTCAATGCTCGGCACGCAGACAGGCTCGCTGGCGAAAATGGGGATAAACATCAGCAATATGGTGAACAAAAGCAAAGGCGACTATTCCTGCACGCTGCTTGACTGCGACGAGGCCGTCGACGAGGAAGCGGTGCGCGCGGCATTCGCCGTGGAGGGGATCATATCCGTCAGGATCATCCCCAAGCGGAATTAGCGGATTCGTTATAAAAGCGCAAAGAGGTCGTCCGCCGTTATGACGTTCTGGAAACTGCCCGAATAATTGTTCCGCGCCAGCCCATAGGTGGTAACGAGGACAAAAAGAGGGTTCTTCCTGGTTTTGACACATTGGCTGAATACCGTGAGCTTATTGCGGAGCTTATCGCTGTAATCCTTGTCAACGACAAACTCCTGCCGTGAGTACTTCATCTCGCAGAGGGTGATTATTGAATCATTGCGGTCTATGACCAGGTCGATCTGGGCTTTGGACCCGTTCGCCTCGCCCCGCCACGCGGCGTAGTCAACCAGGACCCCGCCTATCCCGAGCGCGCTTTTGATCTGCTCTATATGCATCAAGGCTACGCGCTCAAAAGCAAACCCGCTCCAGGATGAGTGCCCGGACGTAGCAGAAAAATGCGACCAATATGCCTGGTCAGTCTCCGCATTCCCTTCTATAAAACGCAAATGGAATAAGGTGAACGGATCGATAAGCTGATAAACCGCATTCCGGCTATGGTTGCCGATTGCTTTGTACTTACGGATAAAGCCGCTGTGCAGCAAATCGTTCAAAGTCTTCGTCAGCCGCCCGCCATTGGATATGTCTGCCGCTTCCTCGATTTCTTTGCGTGTAAGGCCTATTCCCTTGGCGCTCAGGGCCCGGATAACGGCTATATGGTTTTCAGGACGCCGGAATAATGATGCATAAAGGTTGATAAACTCATTTTTCAGCACACTGTTCTCGCTAAAGCAGAGTATATCGACATTCTGCGTGAAACCCAACTGCGGCTGCATCAGGCCCATATAGTATGGGATACCGCCGAACACCATATAACTCTCTATCATCTGATAGCGGTTCATACCAATGCCGGCTTCCTGAAAATACTGCTCGCACTCCCCCAGGCAGAATGGTTGAAGATTGATCCTGCCGGTAATCCGGTTGTGCAAGCCACCGGTGTCGTTCAATAAATGATCGACCATCCACGATGTAGCCGATCCACACACAATAAGCAGCAACGATTCCTGCGCGGACCCCCAACTGTTCCAGAAGTGTTCCAGCGCTGGCATAAAACCAGATTTTTCCGTAGCCAGCCAAGGCATTTCATCCAGGAAAACCACTTTTCTGCCCGAATTCGCAGGCGTCTCTTCCTCGAGTATAAGACGCAAGGTCTTGAAAGCGTCACGCCAGCTTCTGCTGGGCTTATAATGCTTAGTCGAGTACTCCGCTACAGCTTCGTCGAACTCAAGGAGTTGCCCTTTAAGGGTCGAATTGGCCTTCCCCGTCAAATAGAAAGCGAAGTCGTTGTGAAAAAATTCCTTCATGAGGAATGTCTTGCCCACCCTGTGCCTGCCATATACAGCAATGAATTCAGGTTTTTTCGAGTGGTAATAGTTTTCCAATGCTGCCTGTTCTTTTTTTCTTCCCAGAAGTTGCATTGACGCCTCCTTTTCCCAACAACGAATATAAGTGGCTCTAAGTGTCTTTTTTCGGCAGTTAGAGCCACTTATAATAAAGACAACGGAGACGGTTCTTACTTCTCACTTGATGGCTTCGGCAATCTCCTGCTTCATGCGGGCTATCGCCTCCCTCGCGTCCTCTTCCGTTGCGCCGACGCCCGTATAGTAAATCTTCAGCTTCGGCTCCGTACCCGAGGGCCGCGCCAGAATCCGGCAGCCGTCCGCAAGCCCAAACTCCACGACGTCGCTGACAGGCACGTCCGTGACCGGCTCCGTATTTAAGACGCAGGAAGCGTTCCCTTTTGTCTTGCTGTCTTGCTCCCTTTGCAAGACACAGGAACCGTCCCCTTTTGTCTTGTCCCCGTACACGGTGCGCTCCCGTGAAAGATAGTCCGTGTAGCTGGCGAGCCCGGCACTGAAAACCGCCCGCGCGCCCTCAAGGCGCAGCTTCGCCATGACAGCCGCGATCTCGTGCATGCCTTTCTCGCCGGGCCGCACAAGCTCCTCAAGCGCGTCCATATAGTAGCCGTACTCCCCATACAGTTCATAGACGCGGTCCAGCAGGGTCTTGCCCCTTCCCTTTTGCACACCCGCCGCCTCAAGCAGGAGCAGCGCGGCGTTCTGCGCGTCTTTGTCGCGGCAGTAGACGCCGGAGCAGTAGCCGCAGCTTTCTTCGAACCCGAAGATATAGCGCTGCTCTTCGCCGTCTGCTTCCAGCTTGTTCATCTGATCGCCGATATTCTTGAAGCCGGTGAGCACCCGGCGCGTTTCGATGCCGTGCCTGTCCGCCATCTCGCCCGTGATCGGCGTGGACACGATGGTCGTGACAAACACGGGCCTGTCCGGCATGGTTCCCAAGGCCTCGCGGCAGGCGATGATATAGTCCAACATCAGCACGCCGGCCTGGTTGCCTGTCAGCTGCACATAGGCGTCTTCGTGGAGGATGGCCGCCCCGAGGCGGTCTGCGTCAGGATCCGTGCCGATCAGTATGTCGGGCGCGTCCCCTTCCGCTTTCAGCTTCTCGCAGAGCTCAAGGCCAAGCCTTAGCGCCCCCGGTTTTTCAGGGTTGGGCTCCGGCGCCGTCGCGAAATCAGGGTTCGGGTGCTCCTGTTCCTTCACCGTAAATAGCCTTCCTATGCCAGCCTTCGCCATAATGGCCTGCACAGGCACATTGCCCGCGCCGTTCAGCGGGGTGAAGACCGCTTTGATTCCTTCCAGCGCGCCGGGCGTGAGGCTCTCCGCAAGCACGCGTCCGATATATGCCTGCTCCATATCCTCCGGTATGATATTCATCAGCGCCTCGGTTTCTTCGGCGCGCTTCATGAGGCCGAGGACCCCGGGCGTGGCGCCCTCATAGGCGGTCTCGTCCCCATCTTCTGCCGGATAGCGCCCGGCTATTGTCTTCACGCCATCCCACATATCAACCATGTCGATCAGTGCCGCGGCCCGCTCCGCTTCCGCCGGCATGCTCTGGCAGCCATGGCTGTCATAGATCTTGTAGCCGTTGTACGCCTTGTTGTTGTGGCTCGCCGTCACTACCACGCCGCCGTCGGTACCGAGCTCGCGCGCCGCAAACGAGAGCAGCGGCGTTGCCGACAGCCGCCCGAACAGGTGCGTCTCAACGCCGTTGGCGACAAAGACGCATGCCGCCTCGAAGGCAAAGAGGTCGGAATGCCGCCTGTTGTCATACGCGATCGCCACCTTAGCGGGCCTGCCCTTGCCCTCCGTGATTTCGTTGAGGTAGTCCGCGTAGCCCTGCGATATCTTGCGTATCGTGTGGATATTGATCCGGTTTGGGCCCGCGCCCATGATGCCGCGCATCCCCGCTGTACCAAACTCCATGAACCGGTAGAACCGGTCGTTTATCTCCTCGGCCACAGCCGCGGAAGCATCGCCGTCCGCCGCGTCCGCCGCGTCCGCCGCCCCGTCCGCCGCATCCGCCGCCCCGTCCGCCGCCGCCATATAGCGCGCTTTCAGCTCCTCAAGCTCCTCGCGCACAGGCGGATCAAGCCCATCCTGCGCAAGCCACTCGTCAAGGGCCGCCATCTCTTTTGTAATTTCCATAGTCCCCTCCCACTCCTTGTTATCGCCGGTTCAGTCCAGCTCGCCGCGCAAATACTCGCCGAGATACGGCACGGCGAACTCCACCCGCCCCCGTTGCTCCGACGATATGACGCCAGCCTCGATCAATCGCGTCCGGTATTGCTGTATATATGCCGCGGACACATTCATCCTTTCCTGGATATCCGATATCCGGCTGCTTTCTTTGTCCATTGACATCGCCTGCAGAAAATCCCTGTCCCTGTCGGACAGGGGCCTTAAGCAGGTTTTATGGACCGAATCGATCAGGTCACGCTTGGCGTTGATAATCGCGGTTTCAACGATATTCTTTTCTATCGATTTCGATTCGCCTGCATGCTTCAGGGTATAGTAGCCGACAAGCTGCATCAGATATGGATAGCCAAGCGTGGATTTGACCGCCAATTCAAGCGTTTCTGGCCCTATCGATCTTCCGTCCTCCGCAAACCGCCCGGCATAAAGCATGCTTACGTCATTCAAAGGCAATGGCCCGAGTATGACCTTGTGCGCCCTGTTCAGGAATGTAAGAATATCGTCTTGCAGCACGCTTGAAACCGCGCCCGGCAAGCCTGCCAGCGCGATAGCGACATTCTTGCCTTCGCCGACCAAATGCTGGTAAGTGATGGCAAGCTCGCGCATTTCCGGCGTATTCGACTGGATCTCGTCCACAAGGATCAGAATGCCTTTTTTGTGCTTTGCCAGCTCGTCGGCAAGCAGTGTAAGCTTCAAGCGGAACCCGTATTTTTGCTCCGCCTCATCCGTAAAAGTGAGCCCGAACGAAAACCCCAATACGCCTGCGTTGACGCTTTTTACTTTTTGTATCCCTTTTACGTATTTCTCCCCTTTTACCTGTACAAGCTGCAGGATCACGTCCGTCATATGCTCATCGGCGGTCACAAACGCAGCCACATAGCCCGCTTTTTCCGCGCGCTCGGCAATCTCGAGCAGCAAGGCCGTCTTGCCTGTCCCTCGCTGCCCCATAAAAACCGTCGCCCTGTGCGGATGCCCTTCGGGATGCGCCAGGCCTTCCATGAAATCAGACAGCAGCCCGTCGCGGCCGACAAGCGGCTTTGGCCTGTTCCCAAACGTAGGTATGAAGACATTCTTTTTCATAATGGCAGTATGCGCCTTTTATCAACTTTTATCAAGTTTTATCAACTTTTATCAACTTTTATCATTTTTTATCAAGTTTTATTTTTGTCTCCTGGCCCCTCTGCCGCGCCCGCAGGCGCAGGCCGGAACCTCAGCACAAGCCCTGCCGAAGCAAACAGCGCGCAGCAAATCAATATGAAAGGCAGCCTGAACCCTGTAAGGTCCGACATGGCGCCCATCCACAAAGGCGCGGTCAGGGCCGCGGTGGAACTCGCGAGCGTCGCCAAAGAGGAAGCCGACGCCGTCCTGTCCGGGAACGTGTCGCAGCACATCAGGATGAACGTCGCGACCGACGAGCCCTGCATGAAGCCTGCCGCCGTCACCAGTACGAACGCGGCCTGCGCATTCGCCGTGAACAGCACGGCCAGCACCAGGGCCGCCGCTGAAAAACAAGAAACCATGTAGAGGGTGCGCGCCGTGAGCTTCTTTAATATGAGCGGCCCCAGGAAGCGCATGGGCAGCGTGCCGCCGAAAAAGGCTGTCAGCATCATGCCGCCGGTGACGAAATCCACGCCGATGTTCCTGATGGCATAAGTGGGAAGCCACGCGATCGTACCCAGCTGGAACGTGAAGTACAAAAACCCCACGCCCATAAGGTACCACGCCGGCCCTGTCTTGAATATCTCCGCCGGGTTTTCGGTTGCCCGCTTCCTCATAGCGCCCATGTCGACATACGGCGTCTCACCCCTGATCCGCCTGCCGTTCAACAGGTAGAACAGGAACACGACCGCGGCTATCACGCCGAGCAGGCGGAAAGGCCGGCTGAAGCTGACCGGATCATCCGGGTTGACCGTAAGTGTTACGAAAACCGGGGTGAGCATCGCGCCGACGCTGAAAAACGCGTGGACAAGCGGCAGCACTGTATTCTTGTGCCTGGGGTAGACATCCGTGACCACGCCGTTCATCATTATGTCGATAAAGGCGTTGCCTACCCCGACTACCGCTATTATGGCGAGCAGCACCATGTACGCCGGAGCAAAGCCTATGGCCGAGGCGGCCAGGCACAGTATGAGGAGCCCCGTGGCGATGGCGTGGATCTTGTTGTATTTTTCCCCATTCATCGCTATGAACAAAGCGGTGCACAGCCCCCCTATCGACTGCACAGTCATTATGGCGCCCTGCTGCGCGGCGCTGATGCCATAGTAATCCATCGTCACAGGCGCGTTCGCCCCCTGTATAGTAAAAGGGATGGCAAGGACCACATACGAGAAAAAGGACATCATTATGAAAAGCTTGTGTTTAGTGGTAATACGGTCTGTTATCATACCCAATCGCTCCTTATTATTCGCCGTCCGCCGACCCTGCTTCTGCGCTTTCCGCCGACCCTGCTTCTGCGCTTTCCGCCGATCCTGCGCTTTCCGCCGATCCTGCGCTCTCCGCCGATCCTGCGCTTTCCGCCGGCTCTGCGCCCTTTTCCTTCTCCCGGCGCTGCATGCTGTACTCCAGGCATGCCGCGTTGATCTGGATGCCCGTAATGAGTATATACGCTACCGCATAAAGCCAGAGCAGCAGGACGACAACCGAGCTGAGCCCGCCGTAGAGGATGTTGAAACTGCCAAGCGCGGTCTGCCGTACATAAAAAGTGTAGACCCAGGTCGCGACAAGCATGATCGTGGCCGAGAACAAGCTGCCCGGTAATGCGCGCAGCGTGCCTTTGCGGCGGTTTTCCAGCCAGACAGCCATGACGCTTTTTGTCGCGTGGAGCAGGCTGCCCTTGGCGTGTTCCGCGTAGACAGTGCCCGAGCGCGGCAGGATGTAATAGAGTGAAAAGACCATGAAAAAGAACAGGACAAAGGCTATGACCCAGCGCACTGTGTACCAGACCTCGGAAAAAGTGTAATCCTGCCCGAGGAAATCATTGGAGTAGGAAAGCGACGTCCTTACGATCAGCTCCCCGTAAACGAGGATATACAGGGCAAAAATCATCGTGACGATGACGAGCAGCATCATGAGTATGGCGCGCAGGCGCTC
>Ga0082212_10005841_pt1 | contig 16685 bp, 11 predicted proteins | sample TergutNt197P3_FD_71548 | JGI IMG/M metagenome (GOLD analysis project Ga0082212, IMG submission 71548) | Neocapritermes taracua P3 segment gut microbial communities from Petit-Saut dam, French Guiana - Nt197 P3 | ecosystem: Host-associated > Arthropoda: Insects > Digestive system > Gut ... | reverse complement strand
CAAGCAGGCATACAGCATAATGTGATTCCCGACCGATGTGCCTTTGTGGTTGACATACGGAGCAATGAGTATTATTCGAATGAGGACTTATTAAAAACAATAAAGGAACACGTATCATGTGAAGCTATGCCACGCAGTAAGCGTCTTAATTCGTCGTTTATCACGCTGTCTCATCCCTTTGTACAACGTGCAATCGTGCTTGGCAAACACCCCTTTGGTTCGCCTACTATGAGCGATCAGGCGATTATGCCATTTCCTTCCGTTAAGATAGGCCCAGGCGATTCCGCTCGTTCACATTCCGCAGATGAATATGTGCGTCCGTCCGAAATACGCGAAGCTATCGACGCTTATATATTAATGTTAAATGGATTAATGATTAATGATTAATGATTAATGATTAATGATAAGAAGATGTTATGTTTCAAGATATAATTCGTACAATTGGGGCACGTTATATTGTCGCATTTTTGAACTTGTTGTTGATATTTATTAACAGTAAGGTGTTGGGGCGCGAAGGTATGGGGATAGTAGGCATCATATACGCATCGGCAAATATAGTTTCTATCTTTAATAGCATTTTTTGTGGTAATACGATTGTCTATTTCATGAACCGTTATAACCTGCGTTATGTGTTTTTTCCGGCCTATTGCTGGGCTTTTGTCGGTTCATCTATTGTTTGTATGATCTTGTATTTTTTCAACCTTTTGCCGGATGGATATGCGATGTCGGTCTTTTGCCTCGCTGTTTTGATTTCGCTTGTATCGGCTAATACAATGATGTTGCTCGGAAAAGACAGGGTGAATGTCTTTAATTTCACTTTTATTATACAGGGCGTTCTCTTGTTCCTGTTATTGATGGTTTTGTATTTTGTTATAGACAATAAGGATGTAAATGGGTATTTAACTGGATTATTCGGTGCATATATTAGCGCTTTCCTATTCAGTACAGGATGGTTGATACGGTTTTTGAGAAGAAAGGAAAACAATCCTGTTAATAAATCATATCCAAAGGTGTTAAAAGAAATGATTTTCTATGGTTTATGGGGCAGTATAGATAATCTTGCTGAAGGGTTGACTACGCGTGTGAACTATTTTTTGATACAGCATAATGGCGGATTTGGACAAGTCGGGCTACTTGATGCAGGGACAAAAATATCCGAGAGCGTATGGCATATCAGTAACAGTGTTAGCTACATAGAGTACAACCGTGTTTCGCGAACTACCGACCCACAAGCACAAAAACGTGTCACGTTACAATTGTTTAAGCTGACATTTTGCGCGCTGATATTAGTTATGGCATTCATTTGTAGTATCCCGGAATGGATATTTACCGACTATTTACTGACTGTCGAGTTTACCGGTATTCGTCCTGTCATTATCGGGTTGTCATTTGGTATTATCGCATTAGGAAGCAACCGTATTATAAGTCACTATTTTATCGGCAGCGGAAAAATTAAATACAGCGCCTATTGTTCTCTTATAGGTTTTATACTTTTAGTTGTTTCAGGCATCATTTTGATACCCATATATGGCGTATTAGGCGCTGCCGTCACATCAAGTATCGCTTACACCGGAATGTTGGTTTTTTCGATATTCATTTTTAAAAAACAAACCGGTCTGTCATTCATCGAGTTAGTTCCCACAAAAGCCGATTTTATTTTATCCAGGCGGAAGGATTAAGTTTGGTGCGTTCATTCCAAAGTTGGAAATGAAGGATGGTTTCATTGCCTTTTTCTGTATCTGTAAAAATCTTGCCGATGGTCTGCCGCGGTGAGACTATGTCTCCGGCTTTTACATATACTGCACTTAAATTGCTATAAACGGTAAGGTAGTCGCCGTGCCTTATAATCACGTTGTTATTATATCCGGGCATGACAAAAACACGCGTGATGATACCTTTAAAAATGGCGAGCGCTTCCGAACCCTCTGTTGTTTGTATGTCGATGCCATTATTATTAGTGCGTACGTATGATAAATCCTGATGTTGATGTTCTCCGAAAGCAGAAATGACTGTATATGGACCTGTCAATGGAAAGGGTAATCGTCCTTTGCTGTCGGTAAAGGTTTTTGTTAGGATCGATTCCGATTCTAATGCGATATTGGTGGATGTAGAAGGCGATGCGGATGTAGCGGGTGAGGCAGTAGTTGGAGTTGCTGAGGTTGTTGAGGTTGCTGTCTTAGTAGTTGAAGATGCTGTTGGGGTTGCAGAAGATGCGGTTGGAGTTGTAATCAACGGCAGGATGCCGTCGCTATTATTAGCAATGATGTGGGGTAGGGGCGTCTCTATCGGTTTTATTGTTACTTCTGACCGTTTATTTTTTTCGGCTGTATCTTCTGCGATGAGTCTCTCTATTTGTTTATTTAATGCGTCTGATTCTTTTCGTTTTTGTTCTAAAGAACGTTGTAATTCTTTCTGTTTGTTATTGAGGTCTCGCACTTCTTTTTGTTGCAATTTTTCTTCATTTATTAATTTGTTATTTTCGTTTTCACGTTGGGTGAGCAGTTCTTGTTTTTCCTGTTTTGTTTTTTCCAGTTCAGTCTTTTGGTTGATGATTTCTGATTGCTTTTTTACGATCCGGTCGGCTTCTTCTTTTTGCCAGTTGGCATATTCGCGTAGATAACGCATGCGCCGGTACGACTGCATCAGGTTATCGGCAGACAGGATTATGAGCAGTTTGTATTGAGAAGAGCGATATTCCTGTTGTTGGTTTTGCATTGATTTGGCGTAATTATCTTTTGTTTTAGTAAGGTCTTTATCTAATAATTCGATGTCATCGCTCATTTTTGTTATTTTTTTATCAATCTCGGATAATTCCTGTCCGATTATTGCAATAACTTTTTTACGTGACAGTAATTGTTGTGATAATAAGTTTAATCTATTGAGCGATGATTTGGCGGATGTGCCGGTTTCGTTCAACAACAAGGTGGTGAGTTCGATTGCTTTGATTGCTTCTTTGAGTTGGGTTTCGAGTTCCAGGGCAGAAAATAATCCGGGTGGGATAACCGGTATTTCCGTTATTTTAGGAGTGGTTTGTGTGGTTCTGTTACTTGTCCGCGATGGCGTATTATTTGGCCTGACTGTTTGCGTGTTTCGCACATTTTGAGCAGGTACAGATAGTGTGACACAGCACAATAGAAGGGTTATTAATCCTAATCGTTTCATTTTTTTACAAATGAATTAATGATTTGTTCGAGTGTTACACGACTGTACCCGGAAGGAACAGTAAAAACCATTGATAGCGGACTATTGATAACAGGAGAGGAAAATGTGAGTATGGCAGATCCCTGTATTTGATTATCAGACGATAACAGGGCAGTCATCTTCATTGGAAACAGTTGGTTATCAATGGTATTGAACTGACTGTACGCCCAAGATAACCGGTATTTTTGAAGTTCGTTTTCGATGAGGGTTGTCAGAAGTTTCTCATCGCTATCAGCGACAAATGTATAAAATGTTTTGTCGCTGCCTTTTAACTGGAGTTCCGCTGTATGTCGACTTTTATTAATGCGAAATTGGCGGTAATGATTAGATGTAAGCCGGTTTTCGCCGGGTACAAACAATGTGTTGGTAAGTAGCGACTGCAGATTGTGGAAGGTGAGATTTATTTCTGTCTGCTGTTTGAGAAGGATATAATTGTCAGCCATATACCTTTTATTCATCCTGTCGAGGATTTTAATGCTGTCGTTTGATAATTCGATACGAAACATTTCGATACCCAATACAGGTTGGATGGATAATTGAATGCGGTCTTCGCAGGTCATTTTCAATTGTATGCGCGAGCTAAACTCATGTTGCACGCCTGAAAAATCAAGATTTATACGCGCCGAAAAAGTTGAGAACTGGAACGAGTGTTCCAGCACGGATAAAAAATAGGCTTCATCCGTTTTTGTGATGGCTCTAACAGATGTTGCAACGCTGCTTGATGTTTTGCAACTGACAAACAGACAAAATACCACCAGACACCTCGCCAGCAACCTGCCCGTCAGCGGCCAGTTTACTGACAATAATCCGGGGAAAACAACATCCCCTGTTTTCCAGTTATCACATATGTTATGTATCTTCGTCTGTGTCATTTAACAGTTCTTCTTCTGGCGCTTCATAGTAAGTTTTGTCAGCAATTTTCTTATTGACGGTCACAGTATTCTTGCCTAATTCTTTCGCTTTTTTCCATTGTTCAACTGCTTTTTCTTTGTCTCCTGAAAAAAACAGAATGTCGCCATAGTGGTCTATCAATTCTTTACTGTTGGTCTTGTCTCTTGAAATAGCCTGTTCGATATACAATTTTGCTAAGGTGAAATTGCCTTGCATAAAAAATATCCACGCATAGGTGTCGATATAGGTTGGGTTTGTGTCTTGCATTTTTATTGTCTGGGCGCTCATCCGTTCAGCTTTTGCGAGGTCTTTCTTTAAGAGAGACAGGTAGTAAGCGTAATTATTTAGTACAAAGATGTTTTTATCATTATATTTTAAGGCTTCTTCATAAGCGTTGAACGCCTTTTCAGTATCTTTCAATCTGAAATAGGTATCGCCTAAGTTTCCGTATATGTCAGATTTAAAACGAATGTTTTCAGCAGGAATTAAAGGAATGGTAATTAAGTAGGCGTCAATGGCTGACTGATAATCTTTATTTTGATAATATGAAATACCAAGCCAGAGGCGAAATCCTAACGCTTCAGGGAAAATATCGATACATTTTTTACATATATTTATTGCTTCAACAAAATTATTTAAGCGAAGTGATAGCTGGAAAAGCTGCTCCCAGGCATCAATATTTTCAGGTTCGCTATCAGTCACTAAACGGATTTGAAAAAGCGCTTCGTCATACTTTTCAAGGGAAGTAAGATACATGCTATAAATCAATTTCAGGCGTGATTCGTCGGGATGCTGATCGAGAAGCGTTTGGAACAAACCATCAGCGCCTTCAATGTCCTGTTTCAAAACATGTAATTGACCGATGTACTGCGTTAATATATTTAATTTCATATCAATATCCAACCGCTGGTTCACCAAGGCGGCGATAATCTGTTGTTTAGCCGAATCTCTTTGTCCGATTTTCTCATAATAATTAGCCATAGAAACTGGATAATAGGGTGTTTCGGGATCTATGTCGTACGCCTTTTGATAATATTTCAAGGCCTGTTTATTATCATTTTGTTGCAGATAAGAATCTCCCAGTATCATGGGGTAACGCGATTCCATTGGAAATTTGTCGGATAGTTTTTTTATTTCGTTCAAGGCATTATCTATTTGTTCCAGCTTCATGTATAATTGATACTTTTGTATAGATATCGCTTCGTACATTCCCAGCAGATTTTCCAATTCATTATATATATCAATGGCTTTCGCTGTTTCACCTGTTCGTGAATACGATTCGGCTAAGTAAACATTCAGGTCTGGTTTTTCCGGATGTAATTTAATCAATATCTCATATTCTTTTGCTGCCTCCTCGTACATTTCCAAGTTAAAAAGTAAAGTTGCAAAATTGTTTCGATAATCTTGGTTATCAGGAGCATAAGCGATTGATTTTTTCAACAGGGATACCGCTTTTTCCGGTTTGTTTATATTAATAAAGAAAGTAGAAAGCTCATATAAAGCGGCAGAGGATGTAGAATCAATGGACAGGCAATGCCGGAACATCTCGAAAGCGGCATCGAAATTATCTGTATTTTTCAGTTTAACGCCTTCATAAAAGAAATAATCAAACTTACGCGCCTCTATGGGGCTTAGTTGTTGGCGTTGTGGACGACTTTCTGCCAGGTGATCTTGGGCTGAATCAGGCTTATATTGCAGACTGTTAATCCCTTTCGCGCTGGAGCATATAGTGACAGATGTCAATAGAAAGATTATAAGTGAGGATGAAATGAAATTGTACATGCTTAATAAAATGTCATTTTTAAAAGATTATTTTTTGCCAGTATGGCCAAATCCGCCGGCGCCACGTTCGGTTTCGTCTAATGTTTCTACTTGTTCCCATTCGGCTTGCGTACACGACGTGATGACCATCTGGCAAATACGTTCACCATCGTTAATGATAAAAGTATCGGAAGAAAGGTTCACTAAAATCACGCCAATTTCGCCCCTGTAATCGGCGTCGATAGTGCCGGGCGTGTTCAATAAGGTGATACCGTGTTTGATAGCCAGTCCGCTACGCGGGCGTATCTGCGCTTCATAACCTTCAGGCAATGAGATGTATATCCCTGTTGGAATTAGCATGCGCTCTAACGGTTTCAGTGCGACCGGTTCATGTAGGAATGCACGAATATCCATCCCCGCAGAAGCAATAGTAGCATATCTTGGTAACGGATGATGCGATTTGTTTACTATTTTAACCTTCATAAATAAAAATTTTGAGTGCAAAGGTAGTACAAACCAACTGTAAAACAAAAAAAAACTCGTTATCTTCATTTTTACGTCGGTGTAGCGTTCTTCATTCTTCGATAGAGTGTATTCCAGGGACTATTTCAACCGGATTTTTTTATTTCAAATAAATATATTACTTTTGTAATCTTGAATTAGAAAATTAATGAATTTACTTATGAAAAAACAACAAATTATGTGTGGTCTCTTGGCTTTTGTTGCCGTTATTATGAGTGGTTGTCAGGGGAATGAGGGGGTTAATGATGATTTTCGCCAGATAGCGTCGTCTTTTGCAGACCCTCCTTCGGAGTATCGTAGTATGCCGTTGTGGGTATGGAACGGGAAAGTGACTGAAAAAGAATTGGACAGGATGCTCGCGGAACTGAAGAGCGCAGGTTTTGGCGGCCTTTTTGTACATCCGCGACCTGGGATGATAACAGAATATCTTTCGGACGACTGGTTTAAATTGTTCGATTATACAGTGAAAAAAGGGAAGGAGATGAACCTTAAGGTCTGGATTTATGACGAAAATTCGTATCCGAGCGGTTTTGCAGGCGGGCATGTGCCACAGGAGATGCCGGAATCGTATAACCAAGGTCAGGGACTTCGTTTAGAGAAAAAGGAACTCCTGCCCGACGATATGAGCGACTATTTTATTTGTCTGAAAAAAGAAGGCGATTTATGGAAGGATATTACTGCCTCCATAAATAATTATAAAAATGTGCAGGGAACATATTACCTTTATAAGAAGACTTTTTACGGAAAATCCGACTGGCATGGCGGCTATTCTTATGTTGATCTGTTAGTCAAAGGCGTAACGGAAAAATTTATAGAATTGACGATGCAAGGGTATGAGAAATCATTAAAAAATGAATTTGGAAAAGCTATTCCAGGTATTTTTACCGATGAGCCAAACATCGTCACCTCCGGTGGATTACGCTGGACGCCAGACTTGTTTGACGTGTTTCAACAACAATGGGGGTACGACCTGAAACCGCTATTGCCGCTCTTAGGCGAAGAGACTGGCGCTTGGAAGAAAGTGCGTCATAATTACATGGAAACGCTGTTACAGATGTTTATCGACCGCTGGTCGAAACCATGGTTCAACTATACCGAAACAAATAATCTGCAATGGACAGGCCATTATTGGGAACACGGATGGCCGCAGATGAACGACGGGCCGGATAATATGGCGATGTATGCCTGGCATCAGACCCCCTCAATTGATATGTTGTTCAATCAGTTTAATGAAAGTTCTCCGGGAGCGCAATTTGGCAATATCCGTGCAGTAAAAGAGTTAAGGAGTGTAGCGAACCAAATGGGCTATGAACGTACCCTCAGCGAGACGTATGGCGGCGGCGGATGGGATGAGACCTTCAAAGACTTCAAGCGCCTGGGCGACTGGGAGTATGTGCTGGGCGTTAATTTTATGAACCAGCATCTGGCACACCAAACGTTGACTGGCGCTCGCAAATATGATTATCCGCCTGTATTCACTTATCACTCGCCCTGGTACGAAGATTATAAAGTAATGAATGATTATTTCGCCCGTTTATCGTTAGTAATGAGCAAGGGCAGACAGCAAAATGATATACTGGTACTTGAACCAAACGCGACGTTGTGGAGTTATTATTCGCATACCAACAGTAACCGGAAGTTGAACGAAATAGGCAGGAGTTTTCAGAATTTTGTGACCGCCTTAGAGAAGATTCAGGTAGAATATGATTTGGGTTCAGAAAATATTATCAAGGACCAAGGTGACGTCAAGAAAGGTAATTTTATCATCGGAAAAGTTGCCTATTCGACTGTCGTCATACCACCTATGTGTGAAACGTTAAATAAGCCTACCTTTGATTTACTGCGCCGTTATGTTAAACAAGGCGGTCATTTGTTATGTTTTTCTACGCCTGATATGATTGATGGCGAGCAGAATGACGATCTGATTTCGTTTATGAAAAATAATGCTATCCATAAAGTGACAGAACTAAACAAAGAAGTTATTGAAAATTATTTTACTGCTGCAGATTTCAACATAAGTTACAATAACGGAAATGTTTTCCATCATCGCCGTAAATATATAGATGGCGAGCTTGTCTTTATTGTCAATTCATCCATGACGGAGGTCGCAACAGGTAGATTTGTCATCAAAGGGAATAGTTTGTTGGAGATGGATGCGTTAGAAGGAGACATTTATACCTATCCTTCGTCGAAAGAAGATGGTATGTTATCGGCGTCTTTCAGGTTGGAACCAGCCGGTAGTCTGTTGATTTTCAGCTCGTACAAGGCTAAAAAAGACTATGAGCCCAAAGTAATGCTGCAATTGAATAAGACAGTTTCTACCACAGGTGACATGACAATAACGCGGATGCACGAAAATGCCTTGACTATTGACTTTTGCGACGTGACTATCAAGGGAGAGACACACAAGAATATACATTTTTCACAAGCGGCGGATTTGGCGTTTAAAGCGCATGGATTTACCAATGGAAACCCATGGAACACCTCTGTACAATATAAACGAAATATCCTTGACAGAGGTAATTATAAGGACGGCGGTTTTTCGGCAGTCTACCGTTTTACAGTCAATGATAATTTTGATTATTCGGGGATGCAATTGGTAGCGGAACGACCAGAAATATTTGTTGTAAAAATTAATGGTGAAACAGTCAAACCCATCCCTGGAAAGTGGTGGTTAGATAAATCTTTCGGTGTATATGCCATCGGTAAAAATGTTAAAAAAGGCGTTAATACAGTGGAACTGAGCGTTGCCCCGATGAACATTTTTGCAGAAATAGAGCCTGTATATATCCTTGGTGATTTTGGGGTTATTCCTGAAGATAAAGGCTGGAGTATCAGCGCTCCTGTCAGCGCTTTCACGCTGGGCAGCTGGAAAGAACAGAAACAGCCGTTCTATTCAAATCAATTTAAATACAGCAAGACCTACGATATTCCTACAATCTCCGGCCCATATCATGTAGCCTTGGGAAAGTGGACAGGAACAGTAGCCGAAGTATATGTGAACGGAACAAAAGCTGGTATAATCGGTTTTGATCCCTATCGGATAGATGTTACATCATTTCTAAAACAAGGTCGTAATCAGATAGATGTACATATTGTCGGCAGCAATAAAAACTTGCTTGGGCCGCATTATAAAAATCCCGCTCCCGGTTTGGCATCACCGTGGCATTGGAAAGGCATCTCCAGCCAGATACCCGGCGCTGAGTACCAAATGCTCGATTATGGACTGATGGAAGAGTTTAATTTAATTGAAAATTGAAAAGAGTTCTCAAAATGAAAACGATACATAATCATAAATAATAATATGAAACGAGCATGTACCTTAATACACCCAAGTAAATGAACATGCGAGTTCCATACGACCGAAATATAAAAAATAAAAAAATGTATGTATGAAAGTAGGTTTATTTGGAATTGGGTTGGAGGCGTATTGGCCGCAGTTTGAGGGATTATTAGTGCGATTGGAAGGATACCTTCAGCAGATAAAATCAGGAATTGAAAGCATGAATGCAACGGTTGTTTATGCAAGTATGGTCGATAGCCCCGATAAAGCGCGTCAGGTGGCCGATTATCTGAAAAGTGAAAACGTGGACATTGTTTTTCTGTATATCTCTACCTACGCATTGTCTTCGACGGTTTTACCTGTCGCGCAACAGGTGAAAGTTCCCATTATACTATTAAATATTCAACCGGTAGCGGCTATAGATTATGATAAATTGAACGGTATGAAAGACCGTGGAGATATGACGGGCGAGTGGTTAGCGCATTGCCAGGCTTGTTCGATTCCGGAGATTGCCTGCGTATTCAATCGGGCTAATATCAAATATGAAATAATCACCGGCTATCTGTCGGATGATGAAACATGGGCAGAAATAGGCGAATGGATAGAAGCAGCTAAGGTGAAGTGGAAGTTGAATCATAGCCGTATTGGTATTCTGGGGCATTATTATGGCGGTATGCTTGATGTTTACACAGATCTGGGGGAATTAGCTGCCACCTTCGGGACGCATATCGAAATGGTGGAAATGTGCGAACTGAAGGCTTTGCGCGATGCGGTTGCAGATGAAGATGTACAGCAGAAGACGGATGAGTTTAGAAAAACTTTTGATGTTATCCCTGCGTGTGAGGAGGCTGAGATAGCGCGCGCTGCCCGTACTTCTGTAGCTTTAGACAGATTGGTCGATGCTCGCAGGATTGATGCGCTTGCTTATTATTATGAAGGGACAAACGGCAATGATTATGAGAACATCGTCAGCTCGGCCATTGCAGGAAATACATTACTGACAGGTAAAGGGATACCTGTTGTCGGCGAATGTGAGGTAAAAAACCTGCAGGCAATGAAAATCGTGGCGGAGTTTGGTTCGGGAGGCTCGTTTTCAGAGTTTTACGCGATGGACTTCAATGATGATGTCGTATTATTGGGTCATGACGGCCCGGCTCATTTCAACATGGCCGATGATCGGGTGAAACTTGTGCCGCTATCTGTTTATCACGGAAAACCTGGGAAAGGTTTATCTATACAAATGTCTGTAAAACAAGGGCCAGTCACCGTCCTTTCTGTTGTGGAAGGGAAGACGGGCTTTTCCTTACTTGTCGCCCAAGGTGAATCTGTTGCAGGTCCCACGATGCAAATTGGAAACACAAACAGCCGATATAAATTTGCTGTTCCGGTCAAATCCTTCATAGAACAGTGGTCAAAAGTTGGACCTTCGCATCATTGTGCCATAGGAATAGGAAATATCGCCGGAAAAATAAAGAAACTTGGCTTTTTGCTGAATATCCCCGTTAAACAAATCCTGTAGTAGCGTCATCTTTGAGGTATTATTGTCCCGATAGGGTATCATGTTGATTGAATTGTATGTAGATAAGATAGCAACTGGTCGAATAGATAGGGTAGGGTGTCGTTATCATCGGTGGGGAGGATGGAAAAGTCATAGATAGCATTTTCTGAACGTTTAATACCGGCTTTGAATGTTGACTGGTGTTTGAGAAACATATAATACAAAGACATAGCTTGGACGCTTGTAAAATCTACGAGCAGGTCGGCGGGGATATGATAGAACTCTTTTTGAAGGTTTTTATCGGGGAATCCCCAGATGTCAACATCCCTGTCGGCGCGCATCAGCATATAGTTGGCGTACCATGTAGGTACATCTTTCTGAGAAGTAGCGTAAATAGCCGTTTTTACCGTTTTATTCATTGCCTTTAATTTCTCAATACAGCCGCGCATGACGTCCCAATCTTTTGAATCGCAGATAATTAATACGTTTTGTATATCATTTAGCGAACGATATTGATGCGGTCTCTCCGAAGCCTGTCGAATCAGCTTTTGGATTTCTTTGTTGATAAAATAATTAGTCAGAACCATTATCGTGTAGTAGTTTTAAAAAGTCTGTTTCATGAATGATTATTACGCCTGCCTTGATTGCTTTTTCCAATTTTGCGGGCCCCATGTTCTCGCCTGCGAGGAGGTAATCTGTATTACCGGAGACAGAACCGCTATTTTTACCGCCGTGCTGTTCGATCATCGCTTTATACTCGTCGCGTGAATGATGGGCAAATGTGCCGCTAATGACTATTGTCTGCCCCTTCAGTTTGTCGGAACGCGCTGTTTGGCGGTCTTGGCTTATCTGCATTTGAAGGCCATAATCTTTCAATCTGTCTATCAATACTTTGTTTCGTTGGTCGGAAAAATAGCCGACAACGCTTTGTGCGATGCGTTCGCCCACCTCCTCAATGGCAGTCAGCGCTTCAATCGTCGCATATTCGAGGTTTTCGATGTTGATAAAAGCGTTAGCTAAGCGTTTGGCAACTGTTTCGCCGACAAAACGTATGCCTAACGCAAAGAGAACGCGTTCGAACGGCGTGCTTTTTGAAGTTTCAAGGCTTTCCAGCAAGTTACGCGCGCTTTTTTCGCCCCATCGTTCCATGCGTATCAGGTCGGCATACTTTACAGTAAAAAGGTCGGCCACATTATGTACAAAACCGGCGTTATACAGGTCATCGACTGTTTCGGGGCCTATGTTTATATTCATTGCGCGACGGGTGACAAAATGTTCAATCTTTCCTTTGATTTGCGGCGCACAATCCCATTCGTTGGGACAATAATGCGCTGCCTCGCCCGCTTCGCGTACCAATATCGTACCACAATCAGGGCAATGGGTGATGAACGTTAGTTTCTCATTATCAAACAAGTCGGTGGAATAATGATTGAATTTCGTAAGAGCGGGACGGACATCCGTTTTCACCCCGACGATCTTTGGTATTATTTCGCCACCTTTTTCGATATAAACGATATCATCCTTATGGAGGTCGAGTTCGGCGATGATGTCAGCATTGTGCAGCGATGCTCGTTTGACGACAGTCCCGGCTAACAGCACAGGTTCCAGATTGGCGACCGGCGTAATGACCCCAGTCCGTCCTACCTGCCACGAAACGGAGATGAGACGTGTTTCCGTCTGTTCGGCCTGAAATTTGTAAGAGATTGCCCAGCGCGGACTTTTTGCTGTGAAGCCAAGAAACCGTTGCTGACGTAATGAGTTCACTTTCAATACGATACCATCGGTTGCCACCGGCAGTTTTTTGCGTTCTACATTCCAATAGTCAATGAAAGAGGAAATCTCTTGGAGGTTAGAGCAGATACTCACCGCATCTGTCACTTTGAATCCATAGGATCGGGCGGCTTGAAGATTATTAAAATGGGTGTCTGCGGGCAACGATTCGCCTAATAAAAAATAGAAAAAAGCATCCAGTCGCCGCTCGGCAACGATAGCAGGATTTTGTTGTTTTAATGTGCCTGAAGCGGCGTTGCGCGGATTGGCAAATAAAGGTTCTTCCTGCGCTTCGCGTTCTTTATTAAGACGTTCAAATTCCTGCCATGGCAATAAAATCTCGCCGCGAATCTCGAATTTTTCGGGAAAGTCGTTTCCGCGCAGTTTCAGCGGGATGGAGCGGATGGTTTTTACATTTGCCGTCACATCGTCGCCGCGAACGCCATCTCCGCGTGTGATGGCCTGCTTAAGCGCTCCATGTTCATAGATAAGCGAGATGGACGACCCATCGTATTTCAATTCGGCGACTATTTCAAATGGTTCGTTTAACATGCGTGTCGTCCGATCGTAAAAATCACGTATTTCGCCTTCTGAGTATGTGTTACCAAGCGATAGCATAGGATATTGATGCGCTACCTGCGCAAATTCTTTCGACAGATCGCTGCCTACCCGCTGTGTCGGCGAGAGCGGATCGTCATATTCTGGATATTGTTCTTCGAACGACTGCAATTGTTTCATCATCGCATCGAACGCCATATCCGAAATGGTCGGCGACGAAAGCACATAATACTGATAATTATGCTGTTCCAGTTCTTCTCGAAGCTGCCTGATCTTACTTACAATCTCTTGCATACATTGAATTAAAAATTTGTCGCAAAGTTAATTTTAAAATTCAAATATTCAAAAAATAGTTTTTTTAATATTAATTTTTCTTAAAAAACCCATTATAAACCAAATAGCAGACAAACAGGAATCCCAGACCTAACATGAAATAAGCAATTTCTTTGCTGTATTGGTTGATGATGGCGGCATTGCCATGCGCGACGTAACCGAGAACAGCCAAAATAATATTCCAAGCAAAAGCGCCGATAAAAGTATATAACAAAAATAGTCCGAAGGGCATGCGCGCCAGACCTGCCGGTAATGAAATCAATTGTCGGATGCCGGGAATTAACCTGCCAATAAGCGTGGACATGTTACCGTGTTTTACAAAATAATCTTCGGATTTTTTTACTTTTTCGCTGCTTAGTAAACATATCCTACCTATTTTGCTTTCAGCAAAGCGATATACAATTGGTCGTCCGAGATAGAGCGCAAAGTAGTAATTGAATATAGAGCCTAACAACGCCCCGATAGTGGCAAACACGACTACCAGTATGATATTCATACTGGTATTGTCCTGACTGGCTTTGTAGGCGGCAGGTGGAACAATCACTTCGGATGGAAAGGGGATGAAAGAACTTTCAATGGTCATCAGCAAAGTGACGGTGCCGTAATTGATATGATCAGAATACCAGGAAACGACTTTTTCGATCGTCGTTTTTTCTTCAGAATTTGGTTTCTGCGTTGTTGGAGCCGATAAAGCAAGAATGGAAATCAGTAAAAAGGATGCAATAATAAAGATGCCAAACTGTTTTCGTCGGCAGGACGCTGTAGATACGATATTATTTTCCATAATCATTTGTTACTAATTTTACACCATGTATCTTTCAACGATACAGTGCGGTTAAAAACTAATTTGCCTGCCTGACTATCCGGGTCAACATTAAAATATCCGATACGCTGGAATTGAAAATGGTCGAAAGGTTTGGCTTCCCTCAGCGCCTCTTCCACGAAACAGCCTGTAAGGACTTTCAATGAATGAGGATTCAATAACCTGTGTAGTTCTATCTCTTTTTCATCTGCAGGATTTTCTGATTGGAAAAGTCTGTCGTATAAACGTACTTCGGCTGGCAGGGCGTGTTGTACGGAAACCCAGTGTATTGTAGCTTTCACTTTTTGGTTGCAACCAGGCATGCCGCTTTTTGTGTCGGGATTGTAAGTCGCGTAAACTTCCACTACTTCGCCAGCCTCATTTTTTTTACAACCTGTACAATGAATAATATAGGCGCAACGCAGTCGGATTTCCTGACCGGGCGTGAGGCGGTAATATTTCGGGGGAGGGGTTTCCATGAAATCGTCTGCTTCGATATACAGTTCACGCGAGAAGGTAATCTGATGAGTTCCTGAAGCAGGGTCTTCGGGATTGTTCACTGAATCAAACATTTCGACCTGTCCTTCCGGATAGTTCGTGATTATCAACTTTACAGGGTTGATAACGGCGGCTACCCGTTTAGCGGTTGCGTTGAGGTCTTCACGTACAGCATATTCCAATTGGGCTACATCAATAGTTCCCTCATGTTTAGTGTAGCCGATCATATTGATGAAGTTGCGTATGGAAGCAGGGGTATAGCCGCGTCGGCGCAGTCCGCAAAGCGTAGGCATACGGGGGTCGTCCCATCCGCTCACGAGACCTTCTTTTACCAATTGGAGCAGTTTCCGTTTGCTCATCATGGTATAGGTCAGATTGAGACGGTTAAATTCGGTTTGATGTGGACGGTATGGATCGTAAATCCTGTTTTTATCGAATCCGTCGCCCAGATTTTTATTTGTTTCTTCCAGTAATCTGTCAATGAAAAAATCGTACAATGGACGGTGTACTTCAAATTCGAGCGTGCATAACGAATGGGTGACGCCTTCAAAATAATCGCTTTCTCCGTGGGCATAGTCGTACATCGGATATACCTTCCAATCCAAGCCGGTGCGGTGATGCGGGGTTTTGATGATACGGTATATGATTGGGTCGCGAAAGTGCATGTTAGGCGAAGTCATGTCGATCTTCGCCCGAAGCGTCATGGCGCCTTCTTCAAACTCCCCTTCATTCATCCGCTTGAACAGATTAAGGCTTTCTTCTACCGGACGGTCTCTATAGGGGCTGTGGATGCCGGGTTGCGTAGGCGACCCTTTTTGTTGTGCAATCTGTTCGGCAGTTTGCTCGTCAATATAGGCGGCGCCTCTGAGGATAAGCCGGATGGCAAAGTCGTACAACTGTTGAAAATAGTCCGAAGCATAATAAACGTCTGCCCATTGGAACCCAAGCCATTGGATGTCTTCCTGAATAGAATCAACATATTCAACTTCCTCTTTTACAGGGTTTGTATCATCGAAACGAAGGTTGCAAATTCCGCCATAGCGCTGGGCGATGCCAAAATCCAAACAGATAGCCTTGGCGTGACCGATATGGAGATACCCGTTGGGTTCGGGCGGAAATCGCGTTTGAATACGTCTGTTATTCAACCCTTCTGCCAGGTCTTTTTCCACCATCTGTTCGATAAAGTTTAAACTCTTTTTACTCTCTTCCAAAATTGTATTTACTGCCATTTTTCAAATATTTATGGGTGCAAAGATAGCATTTAATATTTGTTCTGCAATTGATACAGGTGCACTTCGCCAACAAAGTTGAAAAAAATCATATAGGGGACTTCTAAAAAAACCACTTATTTCTTTACTCTGAATTTTGTCACTCAATTTTTTAAAATGCCCAACAGATTACACTGTCCTGTTATTCGTTTTTGTTCAGACGCATAAAATATATCATTATATCTCTTATTATCAGCTGTAAAGATACTTATTTCTATTGATTTTTCAAAAGAATTATGCCTCTTTTTACCCATGAAATCGTTATTATCATATATGCCTGATAGATAGATAGATAGATAG
>Ga0082212_10005840_pt1 | contig 16691 bp, 16 predicted proteins | sample TergutNt197P3_FD_71548 | JGI IMG/M metagenome (GOLD analysis project Ga0082212, IMG submission 71548) | Neocapritermes taracua P3 segment gut microbial communities from Petit-Saut dam, French Guiana - Nt197 P3 | ecosystem: Host-associated > Arthropoda: Insects > Digestive system > Gut ... | reverse complement strand
GCAATATCATGAGGAATCGTTAGTAACTTATAGACGCGAAGCGTCAATAAAAAACAAGAAAATCCACATTCTGAATACTGAATACTGAATACTGGATACTTGCGGGCGTAGCCCGCGTTAGGATACAACCGGTAATGCGTATGAACAGGTTATGGTCAATTCTATATATCCTTCAACACCCGGTGAAACTTATTTTACTGTCACGCAACTCGGTCCTGGTACCTTATACGGTTCCTCGATGTCACCCTACGATCGTATCAACGCACGCCTATGGGTTTGGGCTGACTACACGAAACTGTAAAGGAATAAGGGATCAGATACCCCACCATCAACCGGATGAAAAGCTGCCCCCCGTAGCCTTGCCACGGGTTGTCGTTGAACCCCGTTTCGCTATATAATATGTATTGAGGTGTCTGTGCACCAGGCATACATGGATCGTAAAGGAGAAGAAGATGTTAACTTTAAAAAGCAAACTTCGGGACGTTCGCGCCCATCCTATTGGGAGCGACATAATAGATAAACTGTTGTTTCTGTTGAACCTACCCTCATGGCTGATCGATAACCCTATTGTGGGCCATTTAAGCCTGAATACCCTACGGATCCTGACGGGGCAGGTTGTGAGCCTGGGATTCTTCGAGGCGGTTTTGAAGCTCTTTAACGCCGAGTTAGAGAAACCGATTGCGACGCCTGTGCCGCCTGCCCCGGCTTGGTGGAAAGAAGCTGTGTTTTATCAGATCTATCCGTCAAGTTTCGTGGAAGGCGGGTTGCGGGGGATTCTGTCTAAGCTTGATTATCTGAAGGACTTGGGTGTTGATGCCGTGTGGTTGAGTCCGGTATATGATTCCCCTTGGGATGATAACGGCTACGATGTGCGCGATTATTATAAGATCCTGCCCAGGTTCGGGACGATGGACGATATGGAGGCCCTGATTAGCGGGCTCCATGAGCGGGGGATGAAACTGGTGATGGATCTTGTGCTTAATCACACTTCTGATGAACACATGTGGTATCAAGCTGCCGTCAAGGACAAGGCGTCGCCGTATAGAGAGTTCTATTTCTTTCGTGAGTCGGAAGAGCTGCCCAACAATTGGACTTCCTTCTTTGGAGGTCCGGCTTGGGAACGCTACGGGGAACAAGGGGCGTGGGCACTTCACCTGTTTTCCAGGAAACAGATGGATCTGAATTGGGCTTGCCCGCAATTGCGGGAAGAACTCTACAAAATGGCGCGGTGGTGGCTTGACAAAGGCGTGGATGGTTTCCGACTCGATGTGGTTAACCTTATTTCTAAGCCGGTTGAGATGCCTGAAGGGGATCCTTTTATCGGGTCACTGTCAGGATATATTGGTGCGGAACATTTTTTCCACGGCCCGCGGCTTCATGAATTTATTGAGGAACTTCGCACGGAGGCGTTCGACCCATATGGAGCGTTTTCGGTGGGGGAAACGCCCGGGATTGGGATTCAAATGGGCCGAATGTTTTCGGATGCTTATCGGCGTCAGCTGGATCTTGTTTTTCTGTTTGACCATTTGGAGACGCCCGGGCACACCCGATTTGATGATTACCGTTACAAGGCGACCTATCTGAAGACGTTCTTTGCGAAGTATCTGAACGCCGATTTGGGGCACGGCTGGAATGCATTATTCTTTAACAACCACGATAATCCCCGGATGGTTTCAAAAATCGATCCGGATGGGACTTATGTTGAGCTTCTCGCTAAAATGCTGGCGTTGCTGCAGTTGACGCTCCGGGGGACGCCTTTTCTCTACCAGGGGGATGAGATCGCCACGCAGAACCAGAAGTTCACGTCAATTGATCAGATTCAGGATGTTGAGAGTTTGGGGTTATACGCGGAGCTGTTGAAAACAATGTCGCCTGAGGACGCCTTCAAACGCATTCTGGCCGGGACCCGTGATCATGCCCGGGCACCGCTGGATTGGGATGCGATTGAACGTCAACGAAAGGACGCCAATTCTGTGTGGCGGTTCTATGGCGCGTTGATCGCTTTGCGCCGGTCTTCTTTGGCGTGGATCTATGGGACCCTTGAGTTTTTGTCTCCCACGGATAAGTCTGTGTTGTGTTTTCGCCGTTGTCTATCGGCAAGAGAGCCGGTTGGGGCCCAGCCGGTTGGGGGAGGCCGGCCGGTTGTGGTAGACGGGCCGGTTGGGGTCGCCGGGTCGGTTGGGGTAGCCGGGTCGTCGTTTTATGTGGAAGCGAATCTTACGCCGCAAAAGCGCAAGAGTCATGCTCCGGTGGGTGCTGAAGTTCTGTTGTGTAATTACACCGGTACGGTGCCATCTCGTGTTTTGAAAGCATATGAAGCGCGGGTGTACAGGTTGTCTTAACTTGTTATGATGAGCATTTTGCCGATGGCGAAGAGTTCTCTTAAATAGTTATTTGCGATCCCATACCATTCCGTGGGGGCACCGATATGACGGCTGTCCATCCCCACGCTTTGTGCCAGTCTGACCGCCCTAAACACATGATAGTCATTGGTGATCAGACCGCAGGTAAACCCGTGGGGGAAGCGTTCCAGCAGGATCTCTCTGGCAAAAGTCAAGTTTTCCAAGGTGGATGTTGAGGTGTCTTCCTGTAGGATATTTGTGGTTGGGACGCCCCTGGCAACGAGATAGCGTTCCATAGCCAGAGACTCGGGGATGTCTTCCTGGAACCCCTGACCACCGCATACGATAATAACGACCTGAGGGTTCTTATGATAATAGGTCACGGCTTCATCCAAGCGCCGGGACAACATCCGGGTTACTTCTTCGCCTCGGATTCCCGCTCCCAAGACGATAAGGACATCTTCGTCATATAACACGTTGTTGCTGTTGCCGTAAATGCCAAGGGCGATCATGAGGCAAAGGGGTATTGCCCCCAAGAGACAAATGATGGCGCGGGTTCTTTTGGAGAATCGCATCCAGAAGAACCCGCAGAATACCAGAGCGACAATGACACCCCCCAATAAGACAAATCCCATATTGAAGTTGGTTGCCAGGATGAGATAGAAGAGGTTGCCTAACAAGAGGAAGCCGGCGCTCAGCATGAGTATTCTTATCATCACTAGGTTTTTGGTGGTTGAGCTTTTTTTAAGTTTTGTTGTCATGGGGATTTTCTCCGCTCTTTTTTATGTAGTATAGACAAAAAACGTTCCTGACGCAACCCTTTTTTTGGCCCAAGTGACCGCAGTTGCCGAGACTTCGCTTGGAGTCTTATTCCGGGGCCTTTTCCCGGGGCCTTTTCCTGGAAGGATAGGGCTATAACCTGTAGCTGCGCATGATTAAAACTTCTACCCTTCTGTTGGCGTCTCTGCCTTCAGCCGTATCGTTGGCTTGAACCGGATGATATTCTCCCCAGCCGACGGTACGGAACCGTTCCGGGGACAAAGGATTCTCTGAATACAGGCTTCCTTCCTGTAGAATAAGGTGCGTAAAGTTGATGGCCCTGAGGGAACTGAGCTCCCAATTGGAAGGGAACTCCCTGGTATTGATGGGGGTGTTGTCCGTGTGTCCGGATACGGTTACATACTGGGAAACGGGGATGAGCATGGCGGCAATCTGGGTAGCCAAGTTTCTGGAATTCTCGTTCAGGTTGGCACTGCCCGGCGGAAACAAGGCGGTTTCCTTGATGCGGATCATCAAGCCTTCTTTGCTAAGTTCGGTGGTTAATTGGGTGGCCAGGCCGTTGAACTCAATGTAGGCGTCCATCTGGTTTTTGATTGAGAGCAGCTCGTCCTGCTCCGCCTGATAAGCGCTGTCGGGAGGGGTGGGAAGGTCGATGAAGATGTCCGGGGCGCTTTCTTCGAAGACACTTTCGCCGCTGATAGCCATCCCGAAAGCGTTGGCGATGGCTTCAAACTTCTTCTGGTCGATCTGGGAGGAAGCAAAGAGGACGATAAACAGCGCCAGCAGGAGAGTCAAGATATCTGCGTAGGGGACAAGCCAGGTTTCGTCCGCGTGTTCTTCGTGATGTTCTTTCTTATGTTTGGGCATGATCTCCCTCTCAATCTTCGGTGGGTGTTTGCTGCGTTGTTTCTTTGGTTTGTTCCCATACCTGTTTGTCTTTCGCCGACAGGAAGGAGACCAGTTTGACCTCGATTGAGGCCGGGGATTCCCCGGTCAGCAACGATAGGGACCCTTCAACCATCATATTCTTGATTTCCGTTTCTTCTTTGGAGAGGACTTTCAATTTGGTTGAAAAAGGATGGCACAGAACATAGCCGACAAATATACCCAGAAGGGTCGCAACGAAAGCCGCGGCGATGGCGTGGCCGAGTTTATCCACATCTGAGAGGTTCCCTAAGGCAGCGATAAGTCCGACAACCGCCCCTAAGACCCCCAGCGTGGGAGCATACATGCCTCCTTGCGAAAAGATCAGGGCTCCATCTCGATGGCGTTCTTCCATAGCCGATATGTCTGTTTCGAGAACGGTTCTCACGAAATCCGCGTCCATTCCGTCAATAACCATCATCAAACCGTTTTTCAGAAAAGGATCTTCGATTTCATCAACGAGACCTTCCAACGCCAGCAAACCTTCACTTCTTGCGGTTTTGGAGGATTTAACAAAAAACTTTAAAAGATCGAGTTGTGTCATCAGTTTCTGTTGCTTAAAAAGGATTTTGAGGAGAGCCGGAAACTTCTTCATTTTCTCCAGGGTAAAGGCATTGAACAAAGCGGCACCTGTTCCGGCTATAATGATCAAAAACGCTGCTGGATTAAGCAAAACCGCAAGAGGAGCTCCTTTTATGACCATACCTGTAAGGATAGCGACTAGGCCGCCAACAACGCCTATCAAAGTTGCTTTCTGCAATTCTTCGTTCCTCCTAACGCGGGCTACGACCGCAAGTACCCAGTATTCAGTATTCAGAATGTGGATTTTCTTGTTTTTTATTGACGCTTCGCGTCTATAAGTTACTATAGCGGTCTTCGACCGCAAGTCCTTGCCGGTCTCAAATGCGTGCCATTACTATTGTGACCAATTTCGAAAATATCCACCAAATTACAAAAAATATTTTTTGGTCAATAGAAGGATCATTTGCTATAATCATGTAAGGGGAAGGGGGAAGCCCATGGAAAAAATCAACAAAGACTTCTTTGGCGGTGAGGTTCTGATCTGCGGATGCTCGGATATCGACAGGGTGTATTACAAAAATTTGTACAAAGCTTTCACAGACAATGGGGTCAAGGTGTTCGCCATGCCAACGGCGCCGGAATCGTCTCTGGGGTTTGAGACGTTCAAGAGTTTCGATGAGTTGCCTAAAGTGCCAAGCAGTGCGTATGTATTATCCCACAAAAAGAACACGCCCGGGCTGATTGAGGAATTGGACAACCTTGGGGTGAAAAAGATCGTGTTCTATGGTAAAGTTTGTGCGGATCAAGAGGCGTTGGATCTTTGCGATAAGAAAGGGATTCAGACGAGGATGGGGTGCCCGATGATGCTCTTTGGAGGTGGGGTTCATCGATTGCATGCTTTTTTGGCGGGGGTGAAACAGGAGAGATTGTGAGGCGAATATCGGCGGCGTAACGGATATTTCTATTGCGACGGACATGGGGTGACCTTGACGAATCCATGCAATACCTGTACTATAGTTCTGTAACAAGCCATAAATATTCATAGTATAATACCAATAAATCGTATTAACGTGGGAGGTATATCTATGCCTATTGTAACAGAAGCCCAAGTCATCAAGGTTTTGCAGCAGTACAACCCATGGTGGCGGAATCCAGGCGCCATTCAAGACGAAATGAAACCTCATAAGCGTATCGCTTTCTTTGAAGCCATGACAATTCTTGACCATCCCACTATCCGTCGTTTTCCTGTCCTATCCGGCGCTAGGCGTGTCGGCAAAACCACCATCATGTATCAAATGATTGAGGCACTCCTCAGCCGAGGAACGGCGCCTAGGAATATTCTATACATGACGTTTGACAATCCAATTATCAAACTCAGAAGTGTTGAAGACGTGCTGAACACTTACGAAACCCTTTATCCTTTCGAAGGAGAGCGTTATCTGTTTCTTGATGAAGTTCAGTACACAGATAATTGGGAATTATGGATGAAAGTCATTTATGATTCCCGAAAAGACATCAAACTCACAGCGACAGGGTCGGCAAGCCCTCTACTGCAAAAAGGCGCATCAGACAGCGGCGTGGGCCGCTGGAACATTTTAAAAGTTCCCACCCTCTCCTTCTATGAATATTGTGAGTTGCTAGATCTGCCTGAACGGCCGGAAATTCCTCGGGGATTGAGGATAACAGGATTAACACAGTTGCCCAAAGGGTCATTGGCCGAATTTATGGGGAGCTTTTCGTCACTGCAACAACATTTTAACCGGTATCTTGTTATTGGAGGATTTCCTGAATTGGTTTTGTCTCATGACGATATGCGGGCGCAGCGGTTGCTTCGTGAAGACGTGGTGGATAAGGTTATTAAACGCGATGTCCTAACTCTGTTTAACGTTCGAAATCCTCTGTCTATGGAGAAATTGTTCCTCTATTTATGCGTTAACTCATCAGAGATCTTCAAGACCCAAACCGCTGCGAAAGAGTTGGAAAGTATCAGCGCGAAAACCATTGAAGACTACATCCGTTTTCTAGAACAATCTCATCTGATCTACTGCTCCCATCCCACGCATGTTGGCAGCAAGGGGGCCTTGAAAGGAAAACCCAAAATCTATATCGCTGACGCAGCCATCCGCAACGCTGTGCTTATGTTGGATGATGTGTTGGCGGATGATCGGGAAATGGGGATCATGGTTGAAACTACCGTTTACAAGCACATTGTTTCGTACTTCCAAAACGGTTTGGCCGCCCGTATTGGGTATTATCGCAACGCAACAATGAATCAAAAAGAAGTGGATGTGGTTATCGAACTGCCAAAGGAACAAATCCTTTGTGAAGTCAAATACCGAAATGACGCCGCTGTCCCGGGAACTGATGCCATCGTTACTCTTTCCAAGGAAGAAGGAACGAAGGTCAAGTATTCTTTTGTGATTACCAAAAATCTCGTTAACTATGGCCCAAGCTCTCATGATACGCGTGTCCCGATTTTCCGCGTACCGGCGTTGCCTTTTGTTTATCTGCTGGGCTGGGCGGAGGCTGAGGATGCTCGTGCTTTCTCTGGCCAAAATCGTCGAAGCATACTATAATAATTTACAACATGCGTTACAAGGATTCTGTTGAAGACCGGGTTCACAGAAGACTCTCCTGGCGTCTTCAAGACATCTTTGAGTTGTTCGGCCAGATTCCCGGTGTCCTTGAAGATGTCTGGGTGGCGATGGCCCAGAGGGATGAAGCTGCTGCGGAGCAGGCCATTAACAAGCTGACAAAGAAGAACCCGTTCATCTCAAAGTACGAGGACAACATTCCAGATACCGGCGATTGGGAAAAGTGCGCTGTGGTTTTGGATAGCGAGGAAAAGCTGCGGGAGCTGCTGAAAGGGTGGTAATTCTATCAGTAACGTGAGGTCGTCTGACAAACGTTATATTTATAAGCCCGGCTCATGTCCCATCTCCTCTTGTCAACTTCTTCTCAAGATACACCTTGTCTTTCAATAACACACCATCCTCAATGATCGGATGATCGTAATGGGTGGTGAAATAGTCTGGTATGCGGTGGGTGGCAACAAACCCGCAACCCCTGTAAAACGCCAATATCCCCGGGACATCCCCCGTTCCAAGAATAATTCTATCATACCGTCCGACACCATATTCCGCGATATACGCAATCAGCCGGGAGGCGTATCCCTTGCGCTGACTGCGCTTTTCTGTCGCGATATTCTGGATTTCCAAAGTGCCATTGCCCTCATCTGTAACAACACAGACGCTTTTAACATCGCCATTGTACAGAGCGAACAGTTCCCCGCGTTCAAGGTATTCGTTAATATAGCTTTCCTGCTCGTCACCGGAGAGCAGAAGGGGCAGGAAACCCCTTTTGTTTTCGGTGATAAGACGGATTATCACCTGTTTCTCCAAATAGACCAGCGTCAATCCCGGCGCGGCTTCTTCTGTTTTATACCGGATATATCCGCATTTGTCATATAGCTTCAGGTTCTTCTCGCTTTTGGCGCCCGTTGCAAGCCAATATCTTTTTCCGTCAAACGCATTCTCTATCGCCTCCAATAACCGTTTTCCGATCCCCCTGTTTTGATAATCAGGAAGCACCATCAGTTTTCCGATATAAACGGCGTTTTCCTTTTCGGCAGCCCGGACAGAGCCGATGATTTTTGCGTTCAAAACCGCTTTGAATACAGTGCTTTCTTGGAATTCCTCCATAACCTGCGCCAACGTCTGTTTCAGCGGTTGAATCGTATAGTTGTTATAAATCGCCGCTTCGCTTTGATAGGCTTTATGTTGCAGGAGTAATATCTCCTCGGCGTCGGACTCGTTCGCTGTCATGATCTTATAATCCTCAGACATACCTGTTTCATCCTTTCCATGCCGCAGACATCTTTACCAGGGCTATTAACCCGGGTTTCGGCAGAAACTTGGGTTAAGGTTGGCGTTATTTACATATGTAACGCACATTATCGGTTTTGTCAAACAGAGCTGACCAACGACTAACGCGGGCGTTGCCCGCAAGTATCCAGTATTCAGGATTCAGGATTCAGAATGTGGATTTTCTTGTTTTTTATTGATGTTGTTGCAACCTAAGCGACTAACAGAGCTGACCAACAGGGCTGAATAACCGATAACCGATCATACCTCAATCAACCGGCAAAACGTCTACAGGTAACGCATTTTTATGTTATAATAATTTAATAAACGCATCCGGGGGTGGTCTTATTGAGTGTTCTTTGGGATAAAGCCAAAGAGGTTCTGATTGCTGTGCTGCCCATCACGGGTGTGGTATTGCTTATACAATTGTTTTTTGGGCTGTTCGGTATCCCATTGCCTGGGGTTATGATCGGTCGGTTTCTGTTGGGGGCCCTTCTTGTTATTGTTGGGTTATCGGTTTTTCTGTTGGGCGTAGAAATCGGCATTACGCCCCTTGGGACAAACATCGGTGCGATGTTGTCGAAGCAGAATAAGCTGTGGCTTCTCGCTGTATCGGGATTTGTCGTTGGGTTTTTCATATGTATCGCTGAACCCGATTTGCAGATATTGGCCGGGGAGGTGAGTGCCGTCACAGCCGGCCAGATTGGCAAGATGTTGATGCTTGTGACAGTTTCACTGGGTATCGCCCTTATGCTGGTGGCGGGTCACATCCGTATCGTTTATAACTTCCCGATCCGCATTCTGCTGGTGATTCTTTACGCCATAGTTCTCATATTGGCGCTGCTGACAAGGGACAAGCCGGAATTCTTGGCCATATCTTTTGACGCTTCGGGAGCCACAACAGGTGCCCTGACGGTTCCGTTCATCCTGGCACTGGCTTTGGGGGTCTCCGGCATGAAAAAAGACAGTAAGGCGTCAGAAGAAGATAGTTTCGGACTTATCGGCATTTCCTCGGTCGGCGCTGTAATCGGTGTGCTGGTACTGGGGTTTTTTATCAAAACTGAACATATGACCGGCGTTCTGTCCAGCAAAGCCTCTGCGAGTGTCCTCGATATGATCTCGAATATCACTAAGGATTCATTTAAGGCCATCATCCCGATTATAATCATTTTTTTGGTGCTTGAATTTGTTGTGTTCCGTATTTCTAAACGAATGAAGCGCCGTATTTTCGTGGGGCTTATTTACACATGCCTGGGACTTATCCTGTTCTTGTTTGGCGTGAATATCGGATTCATGGAATTGGGAGTTGAGATAGGGCGAACGATTATCTCGTCCGGAGGCCCCGCATGGTCTGTTGTGGTGGGCTTTGTGTTGGGACTTGTGACCATACTGGCTGAGCCGGCGGTCTATGTGCTGACCCATCAGATTGAAGATGTCACGGCGGGTTATGTGCCGCGCAAGGTCGTGTTGTGCGCTTTGTCAATCGGTGTGGGTGCGGCGGTGGGGTTGTCGGTTCTGCGCATTACGGTACCGGGCATACAGCTCTGGCATTTTCTGTTGCCTGGGTTTGTTCTTGCCGTGGTGCTGTCGTTCATCACGCCGAAACTGTTCGTCGGCATCGGTTTTGATTCGGGTGGCGTGGCTTCCGGCCCCATGACGGCTACTTTTGTGCTGGCCTTTTCCCAGGGAGTCGCGGACGCGATAGCAGGCGCCGACGTGTTCAAAGATGCGTTCGGGATGATCGCGATGGTGGCCATGACGCCGATTCTTGCCCTTCAAATCCTGGGACTTATATTCAAAAATAAATCAAAAGCGGCGCAGCCTGCTTCTTTGTCGGAAGGCGGTCATAATGAAGAAATTTGATTTAATGTGTTGTGTGGTCAATAACGGTAACGGTTCGAAATTACTTAAGTTGGCTAAAGAACATGGTGTACACGGCGGCACCATATTCTTGGGACGCGGCACTGCACACCGAAACAGGGTTCTGGATTTTCTGGAATTGACCGACGTCCGCCGGGAAATTGTGCTGATGGGTACCGAACGCGGTTCTGCCCTGGAGGCTATGAGTTATATTGCGGAGAAAATGTCTTTTCACAAACGCAACAGTGGTATCTGTTTCTCCATCCCTATCAAGAGTGTTGTGGGTATCCGAAATCTGATGCACTATAATCTAGAAAATCGGGAGGCTTTGAAAGACGCCATGTATAACGCAATTTTTACGATCGTGGAAAAAGGGTTGGCTGAAGAGGTGGTCGAAGCGGCTACCGGGGCAGGGGCGCGTGGCGGGACCATCATCAATGCCCGCGGTTCAGGCATACATGAAACCGAAAAGGTGTTCTCCATGCCTATCGAACCTGAACGTGAGATCGTTATGATTCTGGCTTCCGGTGAGGCTACGGAAGCTATAGTCGAAGCTATCCGTGAGAAGCTGCACATCGACGAGACAACAAGAGGTGTTCTGTTCGTGCTGGGTGCCAGTGAGGCGCTTGGATTATTATGAGTGTTAGCCTGTGCACAACGGCAAAATATTTGCTGGGGCCATCACCCCGATTTGAACCTTGATTATTACTTTATATTTTATATATTTAATTATAAAGCTTTGTATCCCTGATCGCTTCATCCAAATCATTTCAACATATATGATGCCGTAAAATTTTCCATATGAAAAGTATATCTCATATGAATCAATGGTAGAGGAAAAAAGACTCACCTCTAGTATTTCACCATAAACCTCGCATGTTTCCAAATACAAGTTTTTATGACGCCTTTGCTTATCCGAAAATGTCCCTGTTACATTATTCCAGCCTTTCGTCTCCATGTACCACAACCTCACTCCCGCTTTAGCAGTTTACATAATTCCCGACAATTCCGCGGCTATGTCGACACTCTCAATTCGCATTATGCTTTCTTTCGGATGTGCTGTAACTCCAGATTAAGCCCCACGCTATGCGTGGGAGAACGGAATGAGCAGAAGCGATAGGCCGGATAAGAATAGCCCTCCTAAACTGATATAATGACAAAGGTTTCGCAGGCCAAAGTCATTGCAGAAGAGGAGGGAGTCCAAATGGACAGTTCCAGTCTAGCACATACGAAGTGGAATTGCATATACCATATCGTGTTTATCCCTAATGGTAACAGCTATTGTTGATTTGCTCTCTTGTAGCGTTCGAGTGCCTTTAATTCCTCTGAATCTAACTCGAGAATATCAAGGTTCTTTGCTTTTTCTAAAGCCGCCTGTGTCATTCGCTCTACATCGGCAGGGCTGTAATGTATAGTTAGCGAATAGCCATGTTTTTTGATTTTTTCAGCGTAAGGGTTAGGACGAGCCTTAGAAAAATCAGTTATTTCTGGAATGTCGCTTGTATTTATTCTCTCAACCATTATAAAGACCCCCTATACTGGATTTGTTCTTGCTGAGTTGCTTTTCGTGCCGAAATTATACGGATTACAGAATCATCATCCCTATAACAATGACACACGATCAGCAAACGCAAGTTACCGCTAAAGCCTATAATTTTAAATCGTTCCTCTGCTTCAGAGTGCCCTAAATCATCTAAAATTATAGCTGCATTATCCCGAAAGACCGTAGCGGCCTCTTTAAACGGTACACCATGCTTTTCGATATTGGATATATTCTTATCTGTGTCCCAATCAAAATATAGTCCCTCAATTTCAATCACATAACCACCAATCTTTCCGCCACCATTATACCACATCCCTGCGCGCAATTCCACGGTTATTCTTACATCATATCACCCAAGTTAACAAGTTGCGGTGCGCTCATTTTTATTTTATTTTACCTTGACAAACTAAAATAAATGCGCTATCATATCCCGTATACTTTACTTTTGCGAAAGGGAGGTTATGATCCCGCAATGGACAGAGCCGGAAAATTGAAAACGAACCTGTCAGGGGAAGCGGCATATAAATCATTTACCCCGGCGCCGCTGCCGCCGAATCCACCCATTGAATTGGACAGCGAAACTGTGGAACTACTTGTAAAAGCGAATAAACAACTCGCCCTTTTGGAGGGCATTGCCGCGCGAATCCCAAATGTCAACCTTTTTGTGTCGATGTATGTCCGCAAAGAGGCGTTGATGTCCTCCCAGATCGAGGGGACGCAAGCCACTTTGGAGGATGTGCTTGACCCGCTGATAGACGAAAATGCCAACCGGAATGTTGCCGACGTTATCAATTACATCAAAGCGACGGAGTTTGCGATTGCTAGGCTGAAGGAACTGCCGCTATGCAACCGTCTCATCAAAGAAGCCTATGCTATTTTAATGAAGGACGTCCGGGGGCAGGAAAAAAGCCCCGGAGAATTCCGAACTTCGCAAAATTGGATCGGCGGTCAGAGCAGCACATTGAAAAACGCCCGCTACATCCCACCGGCGCCGGAAGACATGTCTGAGGCCGTATCCGATTTAGAAAAATATATAAACGGGGACGATGAACGGGATGTGTTGATCCGCGTCGCGTTAATACATTACCAGTTTGAAACCATCCACCCGTTTTTAGACGGGAACGGCCGCGTCGGACGCTTGCTCATTACCCTCTATCTTATGGAAAAAAGAGTGTTGACTACACCGGTGTTATATATTTCGTACTTCCTCAAAAAGAACCGCATTGAATACTACGACCGCTTGAGCGAAGTGCGCCGCAACGGGAATTATGAGCAGTGGGTGAAGTTTTTTCTGCAAGCCATATATGAATCCGCCGAGGACGCGACTCTTACCATCGACAAGCTGACCGTTCTCCATGATAAAAACATTGCGTCTATCGAAGGCATGGGGCGCGCTGCCAAGACCGCTTTGCGTTTGTTTTCCTACCTTGAGGAAAACCCCATCATCGAAATTCAGAAAACGGCGGACGCGCTGGGTACGACATTCAAAACCATATCCGATTCTGTCCGGCGGCTGTGTGAGATGAGAATTTTAGCGCAGAGCTCCGGGGATCAGCGAAACAGGAGGTTCTCATATGCAGCTTACCTTGATATCTTACGGGAAGGGACATGATCTCTGCTTCTGAGCGTTCGGTATTGTCAAAGGCTTGGTCAGCCGTGTTTGGTCAGGGAAAATAAATGAGGGAATTGGTTTTGCTATTGTGTATTGTAAGGTTGATCCAAGAAAACATTGGGTGCGGTTGTTAAAGCAATTTCTACGGGCATGTGGACTTGATTTAAAAAGGTTAGTCCCCAAACAGTCCCCAAAAGGCGAAAATGATCACAGAAAAGCCTTGGTATTATCGGATAAAACCCGCTAATACCAAGGCTTTCGCTAATTTCAAGTTTCGGTGGAGGCGGGGGACACCGGTCAAGGTTCAAATTTTGGCGGGGTGAAGATGGTGCTGCGGGTTTCGATTGACGGGTATAGGAGAAAAGGCTTTCCCCCTTCGGCTGGTATATTTCATTGACCAAGAGCGAAGTCCGCAGAAGACGAAGAGCAGAGGCAGGATTACATTGTTGTTGTGCTGGTAAAATTCGTCCTAGCATAATATAATAAAACAAATTAGGATTACGAATGGTCTTAGGGTGACCTTGATCATAGAAAGGAAAGCAGAAAAGTTGATGGATGACAATCAGATCAAGAATAGTCGCAAAGATAACAAAACGATGTCTATTACTTCATGGACTGAGACGACTGATAAGAATAGCAGAGTTGTTGATGAGACAGCCTTGTTTGAACAAATTGTCGCAATAATTGAAAACCGGAAGTCTCGAGCTGCTGCTTATGCGAACAGCGAGGTTACGCTGATGTACTGGGAAATCGGAAAATATGTCAACACAGTTGTTCTTGATTTCAATCGAGCTGAATATGGAAAAAAGATTTTCGCCACACTGTCGCGAAAATTGGTTGAGGCATATGGAAAGACCTTTGAAGAAAAAAATTTATATCGCATGGCGCAATTTGCCAATACATTTACAGATTTGGCCGAGTTAGAAAAATGGGCTTATGTATTGAGCTGGTCCCATTTTCGTGAACTTATTCGCTTAAAGAGTCATGAAGCACGAATTTATTATGCCAATGATGCTGCCGAACGGCAACTCGGCGTAAGAGGGCTGATAAAACAAATCTCCCGTAAAGCATATGAACGGAGAGAAATAGCCGACACGCAAATTAGTGAGCAATCCGAGCTCCCGTTTAACGTATTCAAAGATCCTTATTTGCTTGATATACTGGGACTCAAAGACAATTTTCTTGAGGCAGACTTAGAAAAAGCGATACTAACAGAGCTTGAAGCGTTCATATTGGAGTTTGGACATGGGTTTACGTTTGTTGAGCGTCAAAAAAGAATGATTATGGACGGAGACGATTATTGGCTTGACTTATTGTTCTATCACCGAGTCTTGAAGCGTTTAGTAGCAATTGAGTTGAAGATTGGCAGGTTTAAGCCGGAATATAAAGGGCAAATGGAATTTTATCTTCGATGGCTGAACAAATACGAAAGGAAGGATGGGGAAAACGCGCCTATAGGTATTATCTTATGCACAACCGCAAGCCGCGACCAAATAGAGTTAATGGAGATGGATAAGGTGGGTATCGCTGTTGCCGAGTATTGGACAGTCTTGCCATCGAAAGTTGAGCTTGAACGCAAGATAAGTGAAATACTCCATGAAGCAAGAGAACGTCTCAAACGCCGCAAATCGCTTATGGACAGTGGAACACCTCGCCAAATAGACTATTTCATCGAACCCAAGGATAATGATTAAACAAAATCAGAAAGGATTCATTTGCTTATACAGGTTACGAAGATGAGGTTATCGAAAACACCGGGGGAAGGGGAGAAAAAGAAAAATGCCTTATAATGAGAGGGAGCATATAGGTTATTGGTTCGCTGGTCAATCAGCAATAGCGGCATTGGAAACAGGACATTCTCCAGCATCGGGATTGAGGATTAAAAATGCTGATGAGGGGCCGCCATGGATGGTTGTTAACAAAGAAATTCAAACAGTAATTGTGGCATCAGGTGAATGGCCTGGCAGTCTTTGGCTTGCGCGCGTCATAAAACTTGGTGATATGTCTGGGTTGATTGCTAACCCCAGATACTGGCGAGCCAGTGAAATTGAGCTCCTCGAAGAAGTGCCTATCGGAATGTTATTTGGATATCAGGGTGAGAGAGTCGTTCCTTTGTTAAATCAAATCATGACGCTTACTTCATCAGAGGTGGACGAATTACAGGCAAACAGTATGGAGAATTCCGACGCTGAGGATGCTTATGCGCATGCCTGGAGCTGCTGGAACGAAAATCTGATGAATCCCCGTTCGCACATCTATGATGATGGAATGATACTTGCTTCGCCGGGAAACCACGACAAAGAAATGTCTCCAATAAATTATGGTTTTTCTCTTATCCATAGTTTAGTGTGGCAGAGAGCGCGTGAGATTGAGGGTGAAGAAGCATTTATTGAGTATATTGAATATGGGGAAACCGAAATCTCACTTAATCAACGCTGGAATTCTGCCTGTGCTGCGTTTCTATATGAAGCCATGGCATTGAGTATGTCGCAGTATCTTTCTGCCGATGAGTGTTCGACTTTGACAAAGGCTTGGTCAGCGGTGTTTGGTCAGGGAAAATAAATGAAAGAATTGGTTTTGCTATTGTGTATTGTAAGGTTGATCCAAGAAAACATTGGGTGTGGGTGTTTGTAAAGGTAAACTCTACGGGGTAGGGGATCTTGATAATTTAAAACAGGTTAGTCCCCAAACAGTCCCCAAAAGAGAAAAACAAGCACGGAAAAAGCCCTGGTGACACCGGCTACAATCCGCTAATACCAAGGCTTTCGCTAATTTCAAGTTAATGGTGGAGGCGGGGGGACTTGCACCCCCGTATCGAAAGGCAACCCCAATGCCTTCTACGTGCGTAGCTCTCATTTTGTTATCTCGCCGCGCCGGGCTCCTGAAAGCGGGATCCCATTGCGGCCAGCCTCTTAAAGTCCTTCCCCGGCCAGAGGCGATCCGGGTCAGCAAGCCTGCTCATGTTACACCCAAATCCCTCTTCGCAGGCACAGAGGGCAGGATGCTGGCTTTGTTTAAGCAGCCAGAGCTAATTCGTTTTTGTTGGCACTTAAAAAAGGTTCCGCCGATTAACGAGATTGGCGGGGTCTCGGCACGCCGTCATTGACATCGCTCCCCCGAGCGAATCTAAAACGCCCCCAAATTTAAAATGAGTTGCTGTTGATCCAGCTATCAATAGTATACCACAGGGTGGCCTACGGCCACAACCAAAGAGGAGTCAGGAGCCAGGAGTCAGGAGTCAGAAT
>Ga0082212_10005839_pt1 | contig 16692 bp, 14 predicted proteins | sample TergutNt197P3_FD_71548 | JGI IMG/M metagenome (GOLD analysis project Ga0082212, IMG submission 71548) | Neocapritermes taracua P3 segment gut microbial communities from Petit-Saut dam, French Guiana - Nt197 P3 | ecosystem: Host-associated > Arthropoda: Insects > Digestive system > Gut ... | reverse complement strand
ATCTATAAGCGCGTGCCGGATAAAGTTCAAGCTGTCGCGTTTGGTATCGACGTAAGAGGCGAAAGCGAGTTTGACACGCTTATATCTCAGCTTGACGCGATAAAAAAAGAACATACCTGCAAGCTTATTTTTCTGGACTGCGCCGACGAAGTTATTATTACAAGATATAAAGAAACAAGAAGAAGTCACCCTTTGACTGCTTTGAAAATCCTCCCGATAAGAGAGGCTATAATTAAAGAACGCGAGCTTTTGGAAGAAGCCAAACAAAAATCTGATTTTGTCATAGACACGACAAAAACAACGGTTCAGCAATTAAAAGAACGACTGACTGTGATAGTCAAAAGTTCGGCGGAAAGCCGCATATCTATCAACTGCATGTCGTTCGGGTTCAAATACGGCGTGCCGTCCGAGGCTGATTTGGTTTTTGACGTGAGATGTTTCCCTAATCCGTTTTATATCGAGAGCATGAGATACAAAACCGGGCTTGATTCAGACGTTTCGGAGTATGTTTTATCGCATAAAGACACGTTGGATTTTATCGAAAAACTCAAGGATATGATTGCTTATCTTTTGCCGTTATACATAGACGAAGGCAGGTCGAATCTGATAATCGCCGTGGGTTGTACGGGAGGAAAACACAGGTCTGTTTGTATATCCGAGGTCCTGAAAAAATATCTGCTTGAGAAAAATTATAACGCTACGGCTGTTCACAGGGATATTGGGAAAAATTAGTAGGGCACGACGACTCGGCGTGCCGTGTAAAACAAACCACTTATATAAAATTTTTATTTTTTCAACGGCGCGCCGGGGTCGTCGCGCCCTACAGAAAAGGCGATGATATTATGTCGTATTCTAAAGAATTCAGGGATTTACTGGCGAAGAAAAAAATACGCAAAGACTGTTGCAACGCGGCGTTTACATACGGGTTTACTATATATTCTGAAAGCACGCCGGATATTATAATAAACCGTGATATTTTTGTCTGCCAGAACTGCAAAAATTATTTTTTCAGGGGTTTGTTTTTATCGACGGGGAATATAGCCGACCCTAAAAAAACATATCATCTTGAATTTGTTATATTTCATGAAAATCTCGCTCTTGATATAATAGATATAGCAAATTCCGAGAATATATTTTTGAAGTATATCAAACGCAGGAACAGGCATGTTTTATATTTAAAGTCAAGCGAGCAAATCGAGGATTTTTTGTATTATATCCATGCTGAAAAAATCTCATTTGATTTAATGGAAACGAAAATATATAAAGATTTCAGAAATAACGCGAACAGGGTCACGAATTTTGAAAACGCCAATATCGCGAAAACTTCAAGAGCGTCGGCTGAACAAATCGAGGCTGTGAAGTTTATAATAAAAAAACGCAGGTTCGGTTCTCTCCCCGACGAATTGAAACAAACGGCAAGATTGAGGTTGAAACATATTGAGTTGTCGATACGCGAAATCGGGGAGATTTCTACTCCGCCGTTATCAAAGTCGGGGATAACGCACCGTATGCAGAGAATTATTGATATTGCGAAAGAGTTAGAAGAAAGGAAATAAGCATGAATATAGCGAATAATATTTTGAAACACAGTCTTAAAAACGTGTATTTTTTAGTGGGTACGGCGTGCGGCGGTAAAACTACAATGGCAAGGGAATTATCGAAAAAATACGGGTTTATTCATTTCAATGACAACTGGAATGAACCTAATTGGAAAGTGTGGGAATCCATAATTGACGAAAAATATCAGCCTTATTCTTGTAGCGGACGAAAATCAACAGGCAACGAAGCATATTTCAGCAGGACTGTCGAGGAATTTTTAGCGGATAAAAACAATAACCATGCCGCTACTATGGAATCTGTAGAATTTTCTATTATTGAAATTATCAAATTATCTCAAAACAATAAAGTAGTTGCGGATATTTGGATAGAAGGTTTTGATTTTTTATTGGAAATTTCGGATTACAGCAGAATCGCTTGTCTGTTAGCTCCGGGCGAGTTGATAGTCCGCGACTATTATCAACGTGACGACCATATAGATTTTACAAATTGTATTCAATCGTTGAAAGACCCGGAGAAAAAATTCGAGACGCAGAACGAATTATTCAGAATAGGCGCGAAAATAATGGCTGACAAATCTAAAAAATATAAATTATTCAGTATAACGCGAACCGAAAAAAGCACCGTCGAAAATACTTTAAATTTATTGGAAAAACATTTTGGGTTAAAATAAGGTTGAAATAAAATGGATTTTGTGATAAAATCTGATTATGACGGAAAAACTATCAAGGATTTTATAAGATATAATTATAATATCTCACGTAATATGCTTATCATGCTCAAAAATAAATCCGACGGCATAACGGTCAACGGCAACAGAGTGACGGTCAGGTTTGTTTTATCTGAAGGCGATGTATTAAGCTTGAATTATGAAAATGTCGATGAGATAAATCAGGATAAAAGTTTTGTTATTGAAAATCAAAGTCTTTTGAGTTTGCTTGATATAGTTTACGAGGACGATTTTATTCTCGCAGTCAACAAGCCCCCGAATATGCCGTCGCACCCGTCGATTAATCATTTTGACGACACTCTCGCGAATTTAGTCGTGACGTATTTTCGAAACAATAATATAAAATCTTTTTATCGGGCAGTCAACAGGCTTGATAAAAATACGTCGGGGATTGTTCTTGTCGCAAAAGATAAAATAATGTCGGCAAGATTAAACGATATGATGAAAAATAGAGAAATTAAGAAAACGTATATCGCTGTGCTGAATGGGAATATAGACAATCAGATTGCGGACGAACACAGTTCGTCCCTACGGGAAATAGGTGGGGTTTTCGAATATAACCCCGACAGTAAAACCGGGCGTATCGTCGCTCCGATAAAACGCGAGCATGACAGCATAATCAAGAGAATATGCGCCATAGACGGCGATTATTCCGAGACTGAATTTAAAGTTTTGAAGTCTGACGCTCAAATAAGCGTTCTGGAAGTTTATCCGAAAACGGGCAGAACTCATCAGATAAGACTGCATTTTCACGCGATAGGATTGCCGTTATTGGGCGAGGATTTATACTGCGAAAATAATATAAATCATGAATATCAAATAAACCGTCACGCATTGCACGCGTATTCGCTTGAATTTTATCACCCTGAAAATAATAAAAAAATTAATATATCCTGCGAACTTCCGGAGGATATGTCAAGTATAATAGATAGAATATGAATATAAAAAAATATATATTTGAAAATAAAATAATAACGGTTCCCGTAATAATATCAATTATTGCCGGTATTATTTCGGTTGTTGTCTGGAGATTAAGTATAAAATATGTTGAAATCGCCGATTTTTGTACGGGGACAATATCTTTTGTTATGCGTTTTGTTTTGACTAAGACGACTTATTTTATACCGTTTTCACTTGCGGAGTTTATGCTGTATTCGTTAGTGCCGTTATTTACATTTTTATTTGTCAAACTCGTGACTGCCAGACGCAAATGGCTTGCTTTATTCAGATTTTTTTCAAAAACGCTGGCTGTATGGGGAATATTTATGTTTGTTTTTACGTTTACTTTGGGGGTGTGTTACGGTACAACCCCGGTAAATCAAAAAATAGGGTTTGACAGACGGCTTTTAGACGTTGAGGATTTATCTTCGGCATTAGAAGTTTTGATTGCCGAAGTAACAGAAGTTTCGGGGAATATAAATTATATTTATTCAAACACGGGAAGCACCGTAATGCCATATAATTTTCACGAAATGAATAAAAAATTAAACGAAGCGTATAAAAACATGCTTGAAAAACACCGTTTATTTAAGAGAATATACTCAAGAGTCAAACCTGTGATTTTATCGGAGCAAATGTCTAAAATGCATATCACAGGGATTTACGCGTTTTTTACGGGCGAAGCTAATTTAAACGTGGATTTCCCGGATTATAACCTGCCGTTTACTGCCGCTCATGAAATGGCGCATTTAATGGGCGTCGGCAGAGAGGACGAGGCGAATTTTGTCGCGTTTCTCGTCTGTATTTACAGCGACGACGATTATATAAGATACAGCGGGCTTATGAATATGACGGAATATATCGGCAACGCTCTTTATAAAGCCGATAAAGACAGATATTACGAAGTCATGAAAGCCGCTCCCGCAATAGTCAATCAGGAAATGGCGGCGTATTCGAGATTTTTTGACAAATACAGAAACACTAAAATATCAAAAGTGGCAAATACTGTGAACAATTCTTATCTTCAGGCGCAGGGTCAGGAACAGGGCGTAAAAAGTTACGGTTTTGTCGTGGATTTGGCTACGGTGTATCTGATTGATATATATAATAAACAATAAAGGCAATAAAGACCGCCACACAAAAACAGATGGCGGTCTGGCGGAGATGGCGGTCTAATAAAATAAATAATAAAAAAATATATAGACCGCCAGACCGCCATGTCCGCCACGTAAAATGTGTGGCGGTCTTATAGATTATGAAAAATAAACGATAAACGGGATTTGTTTTATGAAAAATATAACAACAAAAATAAAAAAAAGAAAATTAGAGTTGACTGTGATTATTCTGGCTTTACTGCTTATCGCGATGTTAAAAATAATAACGATGGTTTACTCTGTTTCAGCCGAAGATATTCCGACTGTTCCATCGCTGTTTTATAACGACAAAGTTTTTGTGCATTCTATACCGGGGAATAATTATTATCTGCCGCTTGAAGAAATCGACGGGGTTTATTATATTCCGTTGGATATGCTTAGATTCTTAAATGATATAAATATAGATGCCAGAGACGACGATAATTTTTATATACAATATGACTTTAAAATGATAACTTTTAAAATATCGAGCGACAGGGCGATGATTATGGGTAAAGACCCTATATACTGCAAAGTTTATACTATCCACAGAATGATTTATGTTCCCGCCAAAATAATAGCCGAAAATCTCGGGCTTATATGGGAAGTCAGACCTGAATATAATACCGGAAGGATAAAAGAATCAAACGCGAGGAAATCTTTTGACGACCTTCTTGAGCAGTATCTTCCGAAAGTACAGCCTACCGTTGCCCCGACGCCTGAGCCGACAACTTCTCCCCCTGTTCAGGTAACTACCGAGCCGCCTGTAAAAGAAACGACGACTTCTCCTCCGGATATTGTTAACCCGGCGACCGAACCGACGTCAAAACCTGATAACAATATAAATATTCCTGTCACAATACCTACCGAGCCGCCGACGATTACCGTTACAGAAACGGAAGAACCCACGACCGCCGAAAATACAAGGGAAATACAAAATTATCTGATGTTTTACGACAGCCCCGTACCGTCCGGCGATTATGAAAATAATTCAAATGATACGATAGAGAAAAGAATAGCCGAAGTTTTGAAAATACTGGACGAAAAAAATATCCAGGCGTTGTTTTTTCTCAGCGGGAGCGAAATCGAGGCAAATCCCGGTATCTTAAGGGAAATATACGCATCAGGCCATGAGCCGGGGATAAAATTCGAGACCGGCAAAAAAGATTCGGACGCGGATACTTTAATAGCCGAGCTTGAATCGGCAAACGATTTGATATATTCGACGTTGAAACATAAAACAAGATTCTGCATGTTTGACGAAAGTCCGGATATAGCCGTTGATTCTGAAAATCTCGAAAATTCTGATGATTCCGGTTATTTAAGCGATAGATTGATTGAAAACGGCTATTATCTGTGCAAGAAAACGATAGATATTTTTGATTTTAACGATATGGCTATAACAGACGTAAATCAAATAATAGATTTTCTGAAACAAAAAAGGGTTAACGTTATCGCGTTTGAATTAAACGGCAATTATAAAAATTATCTGAAATTGTCCGTTAAAGCGGCTGATATTAAATTTTATATAAATTTTTCCTATATAAACAACGCAAATATTGCGAGTATAAAAAGACAAATGGACAGATAATTTATTTGGTTGGATTGAAAAAAATAAAGAAAGACGGTGATAAATATATATGGCGAAAAAACTTTTAATAGTCGAGGACGACAAGAATATTTCTTTTTTGGTTTCGGTAAACGCGAAAGTGGAGGGATATGACCTCGACGTTTCATACGACGGCGAGGACGGCTTGAATAAAGCGAGGGAAAACGCTTATGATTTGATTATACTTGATTTAATGCTGCCCAAACTGAACGGGTTTGAGATATGCAAACGTATAAGAGAAGAAAAAATATCGACCCCGGTTATTATACTTACGGCGAGAGAAGAAGAAGGCGATAAAATACTGGGGCTGGAACTCGGCGCGGACGATTATATAACGAAACCGTTCAGCGTTAAAGAACTGTTTGCCAGAGTAAAGGCGAATATAAGACGGTCGTCTCCGGATTCTCCGTTATCGGCTGATTCTGGTGAAAATATAATAAAAATACAGTCTGTTGTAATTGACTGCGAAAAACATAAAATCGAAAAAAACAACGTTGCGATAGAATTGTCAAAACTTGAATATGATTTACTGGTTTTTCTGGCGAAGAATCCGGATAAAATTTTCCCCAGAGAGGAACTTTTAAAGCATGTCTGGAAATACGAGGATTCATATGGTGAGCGTACAGTCGATACGAATATAAACCGTCTCAGAAATAAAATAGAGGACGACAGCTCTAACCCGAAAATCATCAAAAATATGAGGGGCATGGGATATTATCTGACAAAGAACGAGTAGAGATAGAATCAACGGGTGAAAACGCTCTCTAAATAAGCCTCCCTTGCTAAAGGGAGGTGGCACGCGAAGCGTGACGGAAGGATTCCGTTTCCCTCCCCGAACAATCCGGAACAACATCAGATTCCGAATCCCACCACCGCCTCCGGCGGTCCCCCTCCCTTTAGCAAGGGAGGCTTTGGCGAAAATTTTTTATGTAAAATTGCGATTACAAGAGAGGATTATATAAAAATGCTGTATAAAAGTCTGCATTTCAAGCTTGTATTGATGCTTGTGCTTTTTATAATTATTATTATAAGCATTATCGGGACGGTAATGCTTAACGGCGTTTTTGACTTTTATACTGATAATTTTAACAGTATGATGAGCCGGACGCTTGACGGCGATATTTTAAAAGAGCTGAGCGAACTTATGAAAGACGGCAAAAACGAAGAGTTTTACAACGCGCAAAAAGAACGGTTAAAGTCCGAATATGGGAATCTGGGGATAACCAATTACAGGAACTTATATATTTTGGACATTGACGGCAATTATCTTGCGGGGACAAACGACGAAACTCTTATAAAAACCCCGAATATGCTTGCCGCAATGACGAAAAAAACCGGCGACAAACAGTCTTTCGGGTCTGATTATATGGACTACGCCGTTTATTTGTCGGGCGATACAAGCACGGGGGAATTGAGGGAGTGCATAATTTATATAAAAGACACGCAGGAAGAAATGCGTAATTTTTCGTGGAAAATTTTCGCTATTATAGTTCAGGTTCTTTTGATTGGGCTTGCGGTAGCTATGATTTTGTCGTTCTTTTTCGCGAAAGCCATAACCGCGCCGATACAGAGCATTACAAAAAGCGCGCTGAAATTGGCCGACGGGGATTTCCAGCGAAAAATCGAAGTGTCGTCAAACGATGAAATCGGGGCTTTAATCCTGACGTATAACGATATGGCGGAAAAATTAAAGTCGATGCTTGACCAGAGCGACGCGCTTGAAAAATCAAGACGGGAATTTATAGCCAACGTTTCGCATGAACTCAGAACCCCGCTTACTTCTATACTGATAGCGGCTGAAACTATTTCGGATAACCGTGTTGAAGAAGACGCGATGAATAAATCTTTGAATATTATTCTGAGCGAGGGCGACAGAATGACGAGGATAGTAAAAGATTTACTTGTTATATCAAGGCTTGACTATAAAAAAATGATGTGGCAGTTTACCGACGTTAATCTTGAAGTCTTAGCGAAGAATATATACGAGACTATGAAAGGCGAAGCCGAGAAAAACGAGCAGACGCTGACTTTAAAATCGGGGAAAAATATCCCGGTTATATATGCCGACAAAGAAAGAATAGAGCAGGTTCTTGTAAATATAGTGTCAAACGCGATAAAATATACCCCGAACGGCGGTAAAATAGAATTTTCGCTGAGTTCTGACACGCAGTCAGATAAGCAGACGGCAAAAATCGTAGTTAAAGATGACGGCATAGGTATCCCCGAAGAAGATTTGCCGCATATTTTCGAGAGATTCTACAGGGTCGATAAAGCGAGGTCGGCTGAATCGGGAGGCACGGGGCTTGGTTTGTCGATAGCGAAAGAAATAATAAACGCGCACAACGGGGATATAACAGTAGAAAACGCGTCGGGAAACAAGACAGGGACAGGAACTATCGTGACTATTATATTGCCGAAAAATCCGGGCATTGAGGTTCAACAAAAATGAAAACTAAAACTAAAACAAATATTGAATCAAACATAAAAAAGAAAAGCGAAAAAGCGGTTGATTTTTTTAAAACGATTGCGATATATTTGCTTACGGCGTCTATGCTGGTATCGGCGGGGTTATATATAAACGCCAGACAGAACGCGGGGCAGTCTGCTGAGATACCGTGGGAAAAATTAAGAATAATCGAGAGCGGCGGGGCGGTCGTCGAAAAAATAAACGAGAATCATATAAACCCCGTACAGATAACAGTCACAGCCGGAAATAATTCTTTTACAGCTATATACGACAATAGTTTAATCTTGGATATTTACAAAGACTTCAAGCAAAGCGTCAGGGATATTTTCGGCGTAAAATCAAAATGTCAAAGGCTTGATAAAGAAGAAGGCGATGAACTCTGGATAAAATGCGCCGAAAAAGAAAATTCGGTCTATATAAAATACGCGGGGAATTATATATATCCCGTTATATACGCTTTTCTGGATAAAGAATGGGATACAGATAATTCGGCGGAAGCTTTTTCGGGATTTTCGGAAAAAGACAGGGAGCTTTCTATGGTTCACGAACTTTTTATAGTTAATGAACCGTCTTTTTGCGCGGCGGCAAAAGATACGGACGGCAACGTTTCGGTTTTTGTCCCCGAATCCGGTATTGCCAATATAATAAAAAGCAAGATTAACGCCGAAAATTTATCTGAATATAATAATATCGAGGGAGTTATTCCATGCGAATTTTTAAAAAACGATGAGATAAACGCTAAGACGGGTATCAACGGCAATAACATAAGAAATTTACAACTCCCCGCGGATTTTCACTTGTTTTATAAGTACGTAACATATTCGTCCGTTTTAAAGTTTTCTAATCCGGTGCTGGACGAAAACAATAAAATAAACGCGGACCAGAATTTTATCAGGGAGCTGTTTAAAGTCCTTAATTTCAACATAGAGAACGCGGGCTCGCATTTTATAAACGGAGGCACGGCGTTCAGGGACGGGAAAAACACAGTAAATTTTTATAACAGCGGCAGGATAATATATACCGGAGGAATACATTTATCGAAATTCTTGGGATATGACTCGGATTATTATACGTCCTACGAGAAAATAAAAGCGGCAAGCGTTTTCGTGAGCAGCCTCGACGCAAACCTTACGGGAAACGACTGCGGCATTTACCTGAAAAAAATAACTTCGGACCCGGAAGAAAACATAGAGATGTTTTTCAGTTATTATTACGGGGGGATAAAAATCAGGACCGACGGTTCGGACGAGGGAATCGCGGTCAGGATAAACAGCGACAGCATTACGGAAGTAAAAATAGAATCCCTTTCAATAAGTTCCCCTGAAATGATAAAAAACATAAACCCCGTTTTGATATTGAACGGTATCGACGATTTGATTTCACAGGATATGGATATGTATAATAATCCGGAAGAAACAGCGCAGAAATATAAATTGAGATATGACAAAAACCGGGATAAATTTATTGTAAACGGGTTTGAGCTGATATATAATTATGATACTGATTATACAGAAAGCGATAACAGTCCCGTAAAAGCCGCATGGGAGATAAAATAAAATAAATGAATACGAAAAACACAAAAACGGCGGTTATAATCCTGCTGTTAATCGCGAATATATTTTTTATTTATAATATAATAAATCTTAAAATAGAATCGGAAAATATCCCGTCGGAAACGATAGACAACGCCGTAAATATTCTCGGAAGCAAAGGCTTTTTGATAGACCGGAGTAAAATCCCGTCGAAAAAACCAGTGAATTTAATATACGAAGGGGTGTATTCGCAGGATATATTTTTAGATATAGTAAAGAATTTTTCGGAAGTTTCGGACGAAGAACTTGAAGATTCCGATATGTTTGTGCCCGCGGGAATATCCTACGCGGCTGGGGATTATATATTTATTTTTACGGACGCGGATTATTTCAGGGTCAGCATGATAGAAAACTCATATACGAAAACTTTAAAAGATTATCTGGTCGTGAACAGGGATACGGGCAAAACAGAGCTTGAGGAAGAAACCGAGATAAAAACAGAACTGCTGCGAAACGACAATAATTTTGAAGAAAATAAATTAAAAAAAGATATTAAAAAAGACATAAAAAAGGCTGAGGGCATAATAAAGAATTTTATTAAGAAGTATCACGGGCAGGACGTTAAGCTGGGGTTTGAAATCACGGGGTTTGCCTATGACAGGCAGAAAAACTGCGAACGCGTCCTGATAAACCAGACAGTCGGCGGTTTGCCGATAGACGCGAATACGGTTTATATCGAAATCCACGACGGGAAAGTGAAATATTTTTCGGGGTCATGGTATTTCGGGGATTTTATAGCGAAACACCCTATGCCGCTGCTCGATTCTGTAAATATACTGTTTAAGTGCATGGAAATAGACGGGAGTATTGTGAAAGAGAGCGGCAGGTTAACGGAAATGAATCTTGAATACACGGTCATGCCCCACGAAACGGATAAATTTTATCTCGTCCCCTCGTGGCAGATAAAATTCGACAGCGAGAGAAAACTTTCGTATAATATGATAACGGGAAATAAAAATTAAAAACATTAAAAAATTAACGGGAAGTTGAAAAATTTTGAATTTTTATCGGTTTTATCTAAAACCGCTTGCAAAAAAATTTAATTATGGTATAATAATATAATCTAATTATGATATTTTTCGGATAAATGCCATAATCTGGGGATTAAATTCGAAAAATACGGATAAACTAAAATTATAATCAAAACAAATATAACTTACATATAAAAAAATTGAATACAAAAATTTATACGATTTATATAAACTTTATAAAGAATACAATAATATTGCTGTAAAATAAATAATAAAGAGGTGCAGATTTAAAGATGGAAAAAATCGTAATCAACGGCGGCAAACCGCTTTATGGGGAGATAGATATAAGCGGTATGAAAAACTCGGCGGTCGCCGTAATAATGGGGAGTCTTTTGATAGAGGACAAATGCGTTATAGAAAATTTACCTGACATAGGCGACGTCGCGACGTGTTTCGAGATACTTGCAACTATGGGGGCGGCAGTTAAAAGACTGAACAAGAATACTTATGAAATTGACAACACGAGAACAAAAGGGGGAATATCGCCGCCGGAACTCGTCCGAAAAATAAGAAGCTCGTATTATCTTCTGGGCGCGGAACTCGGCAGGTTTCATAAATCAAACGTAGCCCCGCCCGGAGGCTGCTGGTTCGGCGACAGGCTCATAGACCAGCATATAAAAGGTTTTGAACACCTTGGGGGCATATTCGGGACTTCCAAATCCACGGGGAATTACACAGTAGAAGCCCCGAACGGGCTTAAGGGGACGGATATACTTCTGGACTGTCCGAGTGTGGGGGCGACAATAAATATCATTCTCGCGGCTGTTAAAGCAACGGGGACGACTTTGATTGAAAACGCGGCAAGGGAGCCGCACGTCGTTGACCTTGCGATATTCTTAAACAAATGCGGCGCGAATATATCGGGCATGGGTACAAATATCATAAAAATAAAAGGCACGCAGAAACTTTACGGGTGTACTTACACCATACTGCCCGACATGATAGAGGCGGGGACTTATATGGCAATCGCCGCCGCCACAAACGGCAGCCTTAAAGTCAAGAATGTAATCCCTAAACATCTTGAGTCTATAACAGCCAAGCTTATAGAAATGGGCGTTGAAGTCGAGGAACTCGACGACGCGGTTATCGTCAGCGGGACGGGGAATTTAAACAGCGTCAATGTAAAAACCCAGGTTTATCCGGGGCTTCCCACAGACATGAATGCCCAGATGTGCGTTTTGCTTTGTCTGGTCGAGGACGGTATAAGTTATATAACCGAAGGTGTTTACGACAACAAATACAGATATTGCGATGAACTTCGCAGAATGGGCGCAGGAATAAAAGTAAACGGCAGGGTCGCAACTATCGAAGGTAAAGGAAGTTTGACCCCGGCCGTCGTGAAAGCCGTGGATTTAAGGGCGGGGGTCGCGATGGTTATCGCAGGTCTTGCGGCTAAAGGCAAGACGGAAATAGAAGAAATATATCATATAGAGAGAGGTTACGAGGATATAGTAAACAAACTCAAAAAAGTCGGGGCTGATATAAAAAAGATTATTGTTCCAGACGCATATCAGTATGAAAAAGCGAATTAAATTTCGGTTATGAAATATATCAGGGGAAAAATTGCAATAATTTTTCCCCTGTTTGAATTAAGTAAATAAAAATAATATAGATAATAAAAATATTGGGAGGTAGAACATGTCAAATCTTAAAGTGCCGGTTGAAACGTTTATTCAGGAAACTATCGAAAATATCAAAAAAGAAGCCGCGGGGCGGAATGTATTGTGCGCTCTCTCAGGCGGGGTTGATTCTTCCGTATGCGCTATACTCGCGCATAAAGCCGTCGGGGAAAAATTAACGTGCCTGTTTGTCGATACAGGTTTTATGAGAAAAGACGAGGGTAAGCAGGTAACGGAGTTATTCAGAGACACATATTCGATAAATTTAATACATATCAATGCCGAAGAACGGTTTCTGAATAAACTTAAAGGCGTGACCGACCCGGAAAACAAAAGAAAACTTATCGGGGAGGAATTTATCCGTATTTTTGAGGAAGAAGCGAAAAAACTCGGCAATAATGGCGTGGGCTGTCTTGTTCAGGGGACGATTTATCCCGATATTATGGAAAGCGGAGAGGACGGTCATAAACAAGTCAAGGCGCATCATAACGTCGGCGGTATGCCATTGAATATTGAATTTGAATCTGTGATAGAACCAATAAAATTGCTGTATAAAGAAGAAGTCCGGGAATGCGGCAGAAAACTTGGCTTGCCTGAAAGTTTCACGGACCGTCAGCCTTTCCCCGGTCCGGGTCTCGCGGTCAGATGTCTGGGAGAAGTGACAAAGCCGAGGCTTGACATGCTGCGCGAAGCGGACGCTATTTTCCGTTATGAAATAGAAAAAGCGGGACTGCAAAAAGATATACAGCAATATTTCGCAGTTTTGCCGGGTATCCAAAGCGTCGGGGTGCGCGATAACGGACGTTGTTATGAAGAAATGGTCGCGCTTAGAGCGTTGAACACCAAAGATTTCGTGACTGTCACGTCTTTCCGGCTGCCGTATGATTTAATCGAAACCGCGACCGAACGTATAACAAGCGAAGTGAACGGGATAAACAGGGTCGTCATAGATATGACCCCCAAACCTCCCGCAACAATGGAGTGGGAGTAAAATTATACATTTTACAACTTTTCACAACTTGCCATAACACCGCATAATATCGTAGTTTTTCATGTTTATACTTTTTATATCGTTGTATAATGTAGTACAATTTTTCGTATGTAGGTAAAACTTTTGTACCACAAATTGTACTACAAATACGATTAAAAAAATTCTTGAACATAATACAAAACCCCTGCCATATATAATCGGCAAGGGTTTTATTTTTTTGCGTTTTTATTCATTTGCTACGAATTTTAACGAAGGTGAATTAACGAATTTCGCAAACGAAGTTCCTACAACATCCATTGCGGCGGCACGGTTTTCTGCGAAACTGTGTGCATAGTGTTTTAGTATAATTTCAGGTGTATCTCCTGCAATCGCAGCTACATCAACCGTACTAACTCCATTTGATATAAGTAAAGAAACAAAACTGTGACGCATGGAATGAGCATGTAATCCACGAGGTAATTCTTTCTTTGCGTTCAAAATGCGTTTGACAGCTTTATTTGGTATAGATTTATCCATTAACCCTCCCGTAGTATTCGGGCATATAACACCGCTGTCTTGCCATAAGGAACCAAGCGAGCGGGAATATGAATCTTGCCATTTTTTATATTGTAATAATATATCGTACAATACGGGTGATAACTCTAACTTACGCCGTGAACGCTTTGTTTTTAAATCAGTCAAAGCTAAACCGTTACGAGTGTCCCCGCAGTTTTTTTCAATACTGACAATACCATTATTAAAATCAACATCAATCCAACGAAGTCCACGAGCTTCACCGCTCCGCAAACCAAGCATTAACATTAGTGTAAGAGAAACACGGATTGAATTGTCAATGTCAAGTTCCCTAAGGCTATCAAGAAATATCAACATTTGTGTATTGTCAAGATATGCGGGTGTGTCTTTTTCGCCAATACGGGGTTTTGTGGCGTTTGTAACAGGATTTTGAAGCAAAACATTATTTTTAACACAAGCTGTAAACAACGCCGAGAGAGTACAAGCAATTTTTTTTGTTACATACGAAGCCGAAAGCGGTTTAACCTCAACTTTCTTTTCAAACGCAGTAAGTAACGGGACACCGTAATATTTCGCCACTTTTTCCGCTATTTTCTTTTCGCAATTATCGCCACGCCTCACACGTACAAAAGTATTATCTACCCCTATACCTAATTCCCGTGCAACAAAATTGAATCCGCCTGTAGTCCTATTCGGCTTTTTTTCATACATTAATTTTATAAAATCTTCACGAGCGGCATAAACCGCCCTACCTCCCCCACCACCTTTTTCAAGTAATTCCGCAAGTAATTTTGTAATCATTGACGAAGTAATCTCTTTGAGTTTATAAATACCGAGATGCGGAATAAGATAATGTTCAAATATAAAATTATCAACAATTTGTGTACTTTCCCGAATATCAAGTTTACGCATATTAATAAACCACTCAACCGCTTGCGTAAATGTACTTTTATCGTTGATGTTACCACTTTTCAGTAATCCACGTTCTACACGTTCTCTGAAAGCGTCAATCGCTTTTTGTAATTCAGATTGAAGTTTATTTTTATTTGTTTCTGAGGTTTGGTAATATTCGCCCTCCCGTTTGCCATGTATCATGTATTGTAAACGATAAAGCGGTGAGCGGTTAGGCACAGCGTAAACACCCGAAGGCAACCATCTTTTAGTTTTTTTCGCCATTTTATATATCCTCTCTTCCTTTAAATTAAATTGGCATCAATTAAACGCTGTAGTATTTTGTATTCTTTATCCTTAATAGAACTATACCATTCATTAAATTCGTCTTTTGTTACTTTATTTTCTTTAAAATCCCTTACCCATTTTTTATGTTCACGCTCATATTTTTTTGAAATAGGAAGAATATTTCCTGCTTCAGTTCGTGTTTTTACATCTTTTAAATATGATGTTATTTTATTCAAAATTAATTGTTCAAAATTCCCCATATTAAGAGTCATTCCATGGTCGTCTGTTTCACTATTTATATCTTCGCCCAAATGATAAACACTAATGCGAGTATCTTTATCAGGAAATCTATAATATTCGCCTATAGGTAGTGATGATGGAGTAAATTCTAAATATTCCCCAATAGACGCTAATACAGCACGCCCATATGGATTATTAATTAATGTGTTAATTATTTTTATATTATTATTATTTGTTTGTGACCATTTGGATAATATTTCTATTGTTTTTTCATTTAATCCTGTTATTTCCTGAAAGTCTGCCGCTATATGTCTTTTGGTTGATTGTTCGCCTAATAAATAACCAATATCGCATTGAAAAACATCACATAATGCAAGCATATCTGTTAATTGAGGTTCCACTTTCCCTTTTTCCCAACGACCTAAGACTCGATATGAGTCAGGAGAACGCCCGATTTCTTCCATAAGTTTTGATTGAGAAAATCCAAACGCTTCACGTTCTTTTCTCATCCTTTCTCCTATTTTTTTCCAATTATAATCGATGTACTTTAATTTTCCCATAGTATCTCCTTTTTTATTTTATTGGCGTAAATTTGGTGTTTTACAAATACATTATAATATGTTATACTTAAAATGTCAAGAAAAAAATAAAAATAATTTTAAGGAGTTAAAAACATGGAAAATAAACCCGCAACGATGCTTACAATAAACCAAATACCTCCCCGTTATAATGGGGTATCTCAAAATGCTTTACGAACTTGGACAAAATCTGGAACATTGCCACATGTAAAAATTGGAAATAAAATTTTAATTAACGAAGCAGTATTAGCAGAATTTCTGAAGGGTAATAATCAAACAAATCAATCAGAAAATATTAAAATATAAAAGGATATGTAATAAAATTGAAAGGATAAAAAATTTAGTGCAGCAAGAAATACAACGATATAATAATGTTGAATCAATTTTAATTGATAATAATACAGGCGAAATTTTAAAAAATCAAAACGGTATTTTTAAAACATATGAGCAAATTCAACAAGAACAGGAAATCAAAGAAAAACGACAATTACGTGAACTCGAACGTCAACAAAAA
>Ga0082212_10005838_pt1 | contig 16693 bp, 14 predicted proteins | sample TergutNt197P3_FD_71548 | JGI IMG/M metagenome (GOLD analysis project Ga0082212, IMG submission 71548) | Neocapritermes taracua P3 segment gut microbial communities from Petit-Saut dam, French Guiana - Nt197 P3 | ecosystem: Host-associated > Arthropoda: Insects > Digestive system > Gut ... | reverse complement strand
TGCTCAATCGAGGTGAGTTTTTTAATAATTTCGTCCATTTTGAAATTGTATTAAAATTAAAAATGGACATTGCGCAATGTCATCTTCGATTGTCGAAGACAGTGCAAAAGTATGGTCAATAAAGGGATTGAAACGGAGCGGAGCACTCCGCGCGGAGTGCTTGCGGAGTGCGGAGTGGCAGGTAGAATGACAAAAAAAGCCAATAATTTTAGATTATCGGCTTAACTGTTTTTGTTTATCGCTTTTTTATTTTTGATTATTCTTGTTTGCGGCGGAGTGCGGAGCGGTTTATTTCATCAAATTGGCAATCTTTTCAATGGCAGTAGCGGTCTGTTTTGGCTTTTTCTGGTCTTTCAAATTGGTTTCGTTAAACGGATTGCCGTCTTTATCTACAAAGCAGGCACATACGATTTGCCAAACGCTGCCTGTATATTCCAAGACTTTATGTGTATTGCAAAGCAGTTTAATGAGATAGGGCAATTCACTTTTCGCACCTGTCCAACGGATAGGATTTTCGACCGTAACGCCTGAAAAAGCGTGTTTGAAATCGGTAATGCTCGTATCCTGCGCAATGCGGTTGTTCTTTTTTAGTGAGTTGAACAAATCTGTAATGTCGTTTGAGTGTGAGTTTAGTTTTTTGTAGGTAAAGGCAAGTATGTCGTTTGTTTTCTTCTTTTTTTCTTCGGTAACAACTTCTATTTCTATACTTTGAATTTCTTTGACAAACGAATTTTCAGGGGCTTGCCGTTGCAATAATTGTGTATAAAAATCGGCAATTTCCCAAGTATCATCTGCCGAAATAGCGTTGCTGAAATGATATTGGATTTCTAAACAGCATTTTATTAGAGCCGAAAGCAGGTAAAAAACAATGTAGGTTGATTCTTTGAATTGCCTGTCAATCGAAAAATCAGTATTTTGTGATTTTATCAGCAACAAATCAAACTGTTGGGTATTCAAAATATCGGCAATATCCGTAATTCGGGCGTGTAAATATCTTTTTGATTTGTCTATTTTATAGGCAATCAAATTGTTGCTTGCATTTTCGGTTTCCGAAAAAAGCGTGTTACAGTAAGCAGTCAAATCATTGTCAATTATTTTTTTGTAATACTGCGTTTTGTGCGAAAAATGACGGATAAAGTTTAACTCATAATGCGGATTAAACACCGTTTGAACACTGTTTAATTGCCGTATAAGCGGCTTGTAAAACTCATCGGCTTGTGTATTGGTGTCAAGCCAAGGGCGAAGTTCGCCAAACATTATTTTCTGTATTTCGTTCATATCTGCTATATTTTAATTTTTGGGAAACAATCTATTGCCTCTTTTGCGCCTTTATCGGTAATATTTGCGTAGTGTTTTATGGTTGTTTGAACGGATTTATGCCCTAACAACTTGCTAACTTTATAAATATCAACATTATTTTCCAAAAGAATAACGCCGAAAGAATGGCGGGCAATATGAAAATGCAAGGTCTTTTTTATGCCTAATTTCGTGGCAATCCCTTTTAATGCTTTGTCGCAGGTTTGTTGCAATGGCACATCAAACACTTTCATATTATCGGATTGCCGCTCGCCAAGCAAGGCGACTGCCTGCGGATTCATTGGTAAAAGCGTTACACTTGTTTGTTTGCCCTTGCTCGTTTGGGTTTTCTGTTGCGAAAATTGCAGTTTGTAATCGTCTGTGATATTGCCCCAAGTTAAGTTTTTAATATCTGAAAAACGCATACCGCAAAAGCACGAAAACAGAAAAACCTGCTTTACTTTCGGGTTGAGGTCGCTTTGGGCAATGCGTGAAATTTCGTCTGTTGTAAGGTAACTGACAAAGGTTTCCTGTTTCTTGGGGGCTTCCACATCAAGCAACAAATCGGCGGGGACAATCTTTTCGGCGATTGCCCGCTTTATCGTGGTGCGAAGTTTAGAAAAATAGTTGTTGGCTGTGTTGCCGTTGAGGTGTTTTGTAAGATAGTCGGAAAAATCCTGTAAATGTTCTTTTGTCAGATTCTGAATTTGAAAATCGCGACCGCTTAGAAATTGCCGAAAGTGTTCGGTCATCAGTTCGCCGCCTTTAGTGGTGCTGTTTGTCTCCAAATAAGCGAGAACGGATTGTTTGCGCTTGTGTGCAGGAGTTATTCCCTGCGGCTCGGCGATAAGTTGATTTTCGCGCTGATTGCGGATTTGTTGCGCTAATTTCAAACTTTCTTTGTTCGCTTCCCGCTCGGCTTTGGTAGGGCGGTCAGACAGAACGGTATAAAGTTTCAAATATTCATAATGGCGTTTGCCGTTCTGAAACCAATCTAAATAATAACTGCCGTTGCCATCGGCGAGTTTCTTAATTCTAAGTTTTACAGTACTTTTCATTTCTATTTTCTTGCACTGCAAAGATACAAAAAGAAACGGTATTAGAAACGGTTTTGGCGAAAAAATGCACAAATAAGAGAAAAAAAGAGAAAGACAATGATTTTGTAAAAATATTATCTTTCTGATATATAGTTGATTATTTATTTTTGATTTCTTTTGTTTTCGGGAATTTTAGGGGTGTGATTTTGAAAGCAATTCACAACTCCCAAATCGGAAGCGATAAAATAGTATGTGCTGTTTCCGATGTCAAAGATACAAATTTTGAAAGCAATTCACAACTACTTTAAGATTTCAATCGTTCATGACAGGGCTGTTTCCGATGTCAAAGATACAAATTTTGAAAGCAATTCACAACTCATCATATTGAATTTCAAAATGCAGCATTGCTGTTTCCGATGTCAAAGATACAAATTTTGAAAGCAATTCACAACAAGGAGAAATAAATAAAGTAACGCCTTACTTGGAATAAATCACCTTAATTTATCATCATAGTGTCTGTTATCAATATGCTATCGGAATACAGTCTTTCCGGTGCAATATCTGTATTATCATCCCAAACGACTGTACCGTATTCCACATGCGCCATATTAAATAGTTTTTCACTTTTTAATTTTCGAAAAATGGGCATATCTAATTTTGACTTGAAGTCGAAAATCTTCTTTTCTCCGGTCTCAAATTCAAGAAATAATTTGTAGTCCGGCATGGTTTTTACAGCAATTACATCAATCAATTCCATTTTAACCCTCTATTTTAATAACAGGCACGTTCAATTTTATATTTTCCCAATTAGCTTCCAACAATTCCTTGTTGAGTTGTACCCAAGCGACAATAAAATTATGTTGTTTGGATGGCAATTCCCCTGCTAGTAATCCTCCGTCTAAATCATAACTTGCTTTGTATTCGGCATATCTTACATGAATATGTGGCAAATTATGGTCATCGGAATACATTTGTACTATCATTCCATAAAACATTGCAATTGTCGGCATAATTATCTATTTTTTTATGTTTCAAATTTGTTGTACAAAAATACGTATTTATTTTTAGTTTTTCATCTATTTGTCAGATAAAAACTCATTACGAATTTCTACAAATTCACCCCAACTTTTTTGACCGCCATTTCTTATCTTTAAAAAACCACCTTTTATTACTTGGTCAATAGCAATATTACCGTAAAACTGAATATATTCAAATAAAATATTACTGATTCTAACCGGAATAAAACTGCAATTATTTAGAAGCTGTTTCCGATGTCAAAGATACAAATTTTGAAAGCAATTCACAACCGCAGATCAATGTCGGAAATGTTGTATTTGCTATTTTCGATGTCAAAGATACAAATTTTGGAAGCAATTCACAACTCACAACATTAATATACGCTTAAATGTTTCAATGTTAATAACATTTATAGGCGGAAAGTCAATCGACTTCAGTACGTTGAAATGCCGGTCATTAGTAACGATGTAATTAGCATCACCATTGAACGCGCAATCCACGAACTTGTTGTCGTCGGGGTCGGCAGTGATTAAGTTCAGTTTAAAATATGGAATAACTTTTTCTACATTCCGAGAAGTTAAAAGTAAAAGCATTGTATTCTCGGTCATTTCAGGAGTATAATGTTTTGATAATAACTCTTCATACTCTGCAATTATTTCGTTAGTATAACACAATGTAAAAGAATTATTACGAAAGCATTTCCATATCCAATGATACATTGAATGTGGAAAAACAGCCGGTAGCAAACAGTTTGTATCTAAGACTATTTTCATTTTTTTGCGGAACGTAAATGACCATACATCAATTTTTCCATTTTAGTATTGTCCAAACTTTCGCTATCCCAAAAATCGTTTGCAGCTTTGTCCAACTTTTGTTGTATGTAATCAAGGTAAAAAGAGGTTAATTCTTCTTTTTCCTGTTCATTTTTCGCTGCCGCAAATGTCTTTAATATAAACAATTGTGATGAATTTAGTGGCGAATGAGATAATACTACTTCCATTATTATATTTCTTTTTTATATCAACCCACAAAGATACAATTTTTCCTGAATTTTCAATACTGACCTCTGAAAAATTTATTTACTACACGCTGTTTCCGATGTCAAAGATACAAATTTTGAAAGCTATTCACAACAATAATAAACGACAAATAGCCGTTATATAATTAAACTTAGGAACGTGTTTTGCCACTTTTCATATAAAGAGACAAAAATTACAAAAAAAATTGTTATCGAAAAATAAATATCAATCAAGTGAAAATGAATTTATTATTAAAATTAAATGTTGTATTGTTATTTGCTTGGAGCTTCTTTTTTCCTTGCTATGAATCGGAAAAGGTCATCTATTACAGCGAGTTCGGAGCAGTCGGCGATGGCATAACCGACGATTTTGACGCCATTATTAAAGCGCATGATGCCGCAAATGAAGCGGGACTGAAGATATGTGCGGACGCCGGAAAAACCTACTACATCGGCAAAACCAACCAAACCGCCTTGATACAGACCGACGTGGACTGGGGTGACGCAAAATTCATCATAGACGATTCGAAAGTCAGCGTAGTAGACCGAAACAGTCAGATTTTCAACGTTTCTTCTAAACTTGTTTCATCTCAAATAACGACTGTCAAGTCACTTGAAAAAAATCAGAAGAAACTTGACCTGTCGCTTCCCCATCATTCGTTTATCGTTGTAACAGATAGAACTACTCTGCGGTACATACGCGAAGGCCCGAATCAAAATAACGGTTCTGCCCAAACGGATGTGTTTGTGGTTGATACGGACGGAAATGTAGATATGAAATCCCCCATTATTTGGGATTATAACAACATTACTTCAATGACCGCTTACCCTATTGATCCCGAAAAACTGACCATCAGCGGCGGACATTTCACGACCATCGCCAATCAGGCCGAGTCGCGGTACACCTATTATGCACGCGGAATAGGTATATCGCGTTCAAACGTGGTAGTGGACGGACTACAGCATGCCATCACAGGAGAGCTTGATCATGGAGCGCCCTATAACGGATTCATCTCGATAACGAATTGCTCTGAGGTGACGATGCAAAACTGTAAACTATCGGGACATAAGACATACGTCACCATCGGCAACGCAAATGTACCGGTTTCGATGGGTTCTTACGATCTGAATGTGGGCAGATCAACCAATGTGACATTCAGGAATTGTTCACAGTTTAATGATATACACGACAACAAATATTGGGGAATTATCGGCTCTAATTATTCAAAAAACCTCACTTATGACGGCGTAGAATTTTCGCGCTTCGACGCGCACATGGGTGTTGTAAATGCCACCATAAAAAATTCGGTTTTGGGACATCAGGGCATCAACCTCATTGGTAGCGGCGCATTCCTCGTAGAGAATACCAAAGTTTGCAGTTCAAACTTCATCAATTTGAGAAGCGATTACGGCAGTACGTTCGAGGGCAATATCATCATTCGAAACTGTGAATATTTCCCGCGAAACGGTACACAGTCGGACGCTGTTCTGATAAGCGGCAGTTATTCCGGTCAGCATTACTTCGGATATACTTGCTATATGCCTGAAAAGATAACAATTGATGGCCTGACCATCAACGACGTCAATCCGCCAATCAACTATCAAGGTCCGAAAATTTTTGCTCCTTTCAACACCGCATACACGAGTGATGATTATGTAGAAAAATATCCGTATATAATCACAAAAGAAGTGGAGATAAAGAACTTGACCATCAAAAGCGGAAAGCCTTATCTCATTAGTAATAATTCGTTTATATTCAGAAATGTGAAGATTAATTGATTTTATGATAAGGGTGATTGTAATGTCAAAAAAGTTCTAACTGTTGATACGGGGTGGAAACTTCTTTTTCTTTCTTACAATAAAACAGTTCCATTGTGCCGAACTGCTTGTCGGTGATGCATAAAATCCCAATATATCCTTTCTCCGGTAAAAATGCCTTCACGCGTTTAATGTGAACATCTGCATTTTCACGGCTGGCGCAATGCCGCAGGTAAATGGAAAATTGAAACATGGTAAATCCGTCCTTCACTAATTTAGTGCGGAAATCAGAAGCGCTTTTTCTCTCTTTTTTCGTTTCTGTCGGTAAATCAAAAAATACCAATACCCACATAATCCGGTATTCGCTAAGTCTATCCATATTACCCAAAGGAAGGATAAGTTATTTTACGACTATCGCCCAAGAAGCATTTCGCCAAAGAGGCGGTTGTCTGACCTGCTGCAATCATCAATGGACTGCGTTGTCCGTTTATCATCACATCCATAACAGGAATATTTAGCAGTTTCATTTTAATTTCTTTGGATAAAGCCCCTCCCCAACCCCCCCCACAAGGAAGGGAGTTAGGGGTATCTACTATTTCCATGACTAATTTATCGACAAACGGACGATAGGGCTCCATGACGTCATCAGCAAGACAATAGGCGTTGTATCGATTGTGATGATGAATACCCAACGTTGGCAGCAAGCCGCTGGCAACCAAAGAACGAGCAATCACTGCCCTTAGAATGGCATAGCCGTAATTCAGTAAATTGTTCGGTGGTATTTCATCGCGACCTCTTGTGAAATCCGCAATGTCAGGGAAAAGATTTTTCCAGTAATAGGCGGCTGCTCGTCCTTCTAAATTTTCGTTATCACCGCTTCTCACATCGTTTGCCCATTTCTGCATATTTTTTACTGTTTGGTTTCGCATTGTTTGCAATACAAACGCCTGATTGATGATTTTCGCCTGAACGGTTTGTTGCCATAATTGCTTTTTCAATGGGAGAGAAGCTTCGATTTGTGCCGTAAAACGCTCGCTTTGAACCGTATTTCCTTCTAAGGGTAAGAGTAATCCGATGGGCATACGGTTGCTTCCACAAGTAATTACAGCACAATTGTTATCAAGTAGAGCCTCCATCAATCCATGCGTCAAAGTAATTTGTTTATTGTCTAAGACCACTACGCCGATATCTTCGATTGGAATGGTTTGCGTGCTTGCTGCTTTGAACGAATTGGGTAGCGTATCATTTTTCTCAACCTCAGGTAGCTTGATGACTAACTGCTTGTCTTTCAAACTGAGATAAGCGGGATTTTCGAAATAAAGGGTTTTCTTGATCATGGTTATTTAATTGTCTTGATAATATTCGTAGAAAATATCAGGAATAGAATCGCAAAAGCCCCATCCACAATGCGAAGACCATTCTACGCATCGTTCTGCACGTAACTTGAATCTATCCAATAAATTGTGTTTTGAAATAAATTTCAATGCTGCATCAAAGTTATTTTCCGCACTTGTGTAATACCCTTCCCACATATCGCCAAATTCGCGAGTAAACTTGCACGCATTTTCGGCAAGGCAGAACATCAAGTCAGCGATTAATTCCGGAGCAGGACTTAGTGCTTTGAAGTCTGAAATGTTTTTTTTGCAAACTGAAAAACGAATTTTTGGATCACCACGTTTGGGATAAAATTCATTATCAATAGCCTGTTTGTATTTTTCAAACAATTCTTTTTCGCTTGCAGGATTTAAATAGAAATCATAAAATTCTTTTACCGATTTGTTTTTATCGTACAAATCTAAAACTTGTTCTATCAATTGCTCTTTGGTCAGCTTTTGAAGTTCTTTTTTTAATGCTGTTTTCGACATATTATAATGGTTTAATGTTTCCTAAACGGTCGATGTTGAGTTTTATGCAATGCTCTTTAATCATTACTGCATCTACACTTCTCTCCATTTTATTTAGAGGCGAAAATTCAAAGATTTTCTTTTCTTTGTTAGTAATAGAGTTGGCTATATCTTGTCGTATGAAAAAACATTGATTACTAGAAGAACTTACCATTTTATAAACCCTATTTAACTGCTCCTTATCCAAATTTTCCCAATTTATTGCCTGAATATTTTCCTTTTCTTCCTCTGTTGGCACATACACCAAGTCATTCGGCGACAGGTGAAACAATACATTATGTCCCTTTTCATTTCTTTCGGGAACTTCTTTCAACCCTTGTTTCAATCTCTCAATAACGATGTTTAAAGGAATGGTTTCATACGAACGGTTGCCGTTTTCGTCTGCATAAATGGCAAAAAATAAGTTTGTACCTGTTTCTGCTTCAACCCATTTATGTCGTGTGCCAATACTATCCCCTACTCTAAATCTGCTTGACCCACTTTCAGCAATAGGTAATTTATAAACAGGTATCTTTCTATTAGAATTAAATTTTTCTATTCCTTCAGCGCTAAATGCTAAATCTATATTATTATCATTGTTTTTTAAATGGTTAAATAATTCCGTTCTTAATTTTAAATCAGCAATTTTGTTAATAAATTTAATCGCGTCATCAGAAGTTTTTATACCTCCTTGACCTCTATTAGAAAGTTTTGAAATAGGTTGTCGTTGTCTAAATTTTTCTGCGTTAATCTTAAATGTTGTCACAATAACAGGATTTCCGTCATCATCAATAATTGGAAATTTTTTCAACCTTTTTTGTGCTTCAGTTATTTTGCCATTACATTCTTTTAATACTGTTTCAACCTTGTTTTGTATGTCAGTATCAATAATAAATTCTCGTTTTCCAACAGCATCTGCTATTTTTAATATATCGAAATCGTATGTCTTTTTTCCATAAGGCATAGGCGTATGCAGCGGTTTCCGTATCGCCCAACTATCGCCTTCTGTTTGTGATTTTATTACTTTCTTACCGTTTTCATAAGTTTGATATTTATTGGTGGTTTTGTTGATTATCCGCAAATTTTGTTTAAAACTAACTACAATTTTCTCTAATTCATTTCGGGCATCAACAGTAAAATTATCCCAAGGCTTTTTAAATTCTGTAAAAACATCTTTTCCTATGGCTTCTTTATGTTCTTTATTTCTTAATTTGTTTTGTAAATCGTATCTTGAAGTTTCAGATTTCGCCGACTGATTATTCAATAAATTAATGTGGTCGCGAGTAGCGCAGGCTATTACCAAAGCGTCCATTGCGTGGTGGCGGTGGTCAATGCGCTTCGGTTGAAATCCTTTTGACAATTCCAACGGAACGGTCGGCAAAAATTTTTGATGTTTTTCGTTCCACGCTGTAAATAGATTTGAGTTGGTTAGTGTATTCATTCGCTCGAAACGAGGGAGTATCAAGTCATTCCATACATCTTTTAATCCCCAATCCCGTTTTAATGTGTCAGTAATTTTTCCGCTTCCGGGCAATACATTTTTAGAATTCACACCATCATCATCTTTGTCCTCACGCACAATGTTTGACAAAAGTTGCGAAACAAACTTGCTGATATAGCGAGTATCATTTAGTTGTCGCTCAATCATCTTTTCGGGAATATCTTCTAATAAAAGATTGGTGCGTTTTTTATAATTTTTGGAGTAGTGTTCTTTAACAAAAGTTTGATAGGCTTCTTCTTCAAATATTTTTACAGATTTTCCAAAACCTAAATCAACCATTTGACCGTGATGATTTTTGATAAACTCAAATCCAAGTTGCTTGTCTTTTAGTTGATTAACCGCTGATTCACAAATTACTTTGTTACTCAAACTGTCATCAAAATAACGGGCTTTCGGGATAATATGCTCAATCTGATAATCTTCTGTAAATAGTTTTCCGAGCGGAATCATTTGCCCTGTATAGGGTGAGCGATATTTTTGTTCAAGCCACAATTTATAACGCTGTAATTCCGATTTTGAAGGTTGTGCAGTTTTGCTGATTTTTATAATATCTTCGGGAATTTCGATGTTGGAATTGATGACCCCTTCTTCATAAATTTTCAAAATCTCTTGTTGAATTGGCGAATACGGACGAACATTTTCCACATCATCGCTTTCTTTCAATTCCATTATTAATGCCTTAATGCGAAGATTTGTATTTTCATTTTCCGTGACAATGTTTGTAAGCCGTTTACGTTCATCTGCCGTATTTTTCATTTCACGACCAAGTTCAATATGAATTTCCGAAAAATCGCCGTGCTTTTTCCAAATATCGCGTACTACTCGTAAAGTTTCTGTAATTACCTGCTCTACAATAGGATTTCGCAAAGAATGTTGTTTAAATTCTTCCAAATATTTTTCCAAATCCGCAACAGTTTTCCATTTGCCTGCAATATTTGCTTCCGAATGACGGTCGTAAATAATGTATTGTGCCAACCATAACTGTAGCCCTTGAAAATCGGTTTCTTGTTTTAAGTTTATGGCTTTTTCTCTAACTCTGTTTTTTATTTCCGCATCGTATTCACCTGTGAGAATTTTGTTTATTCTGTTTTTGGTTTTTGTGTCAATAAGTTCCCAATTCCAGTATTTCCCCAAACGTATCAACGGCAACAACTTTTTGATTGCTTTCTCTGAAAATGAACCGTATTCGCTTTTGAATGGTGGAAACTTTTTGAAATTTTCAACAAAAGAAACTTCATCTAAATTATGCTTGTTGGCAAAAGTTTTTAATGCCTTTTCAAAATCGTTTTTATCTGTAACGGAATAAATGATATGCCAAAGTTTTTGCTCAATTTCAGATGTTAGAAAATCAACAGGAACATTTTCAACTTTTTCAATCCTTGTTAACATCATCGTTTTTGTTTCGTTGCAAGGATATTTTTTATCTTCCACATAATTCCAACGATATTTTTCAACCTCTATATTAAGTAGTTTTCCTTTGAAATCCTTTTGTTCCAAAAGATATTTTAGAAGAGGTTTTTGTTCAATTTCTTTTCGATTATTCAGAAAATCAAACAGTTTTTCTTTATCTGCAATATTTATGATAAATTGTTCTGTAACATCTTTATCATCATCTTTTTTGTATATTTTCAGATTGAAAAGCCATTGCCACAAACGAAATTCCTGATACAGGGGATTGGATTTTGGAATCGCTTGAAGATATTCCTTTATCTTATTGCCTTCCTTGCCATTATAATTTCTAAATTCCAGCGAGCATTTACCGATTGACGATTTTTGACTTTTCAATGGTCGTTGATAAAAAATAATATCATCAACAAACAAATGCACAAAACAATTTCGTTTGCTCAAAGTGGTTTGTTGCGCTTCGTTGTTTTTGTACAGTTCGCGAACACAATCATTGTACAAGTCTTCTGTAAACAATTCAGGTTGCAATTCAATTTGCTTTTTCAGAATAGCAATTAATTCTTCTTTGTAAAATTTTCGCTCGATGGTTCGTACCAATTTTCCACGAATTTTCTGTGTTGGATTTTGCAGCAATGTTTCATAAATGTAAGCACCGACAGTTGTGCCACTATTAGTGATTGTAATTTCAGTTCGTGCTTTTATTTTTTTATAAATCTTATCTTGGTCTTTTTTGCTCATTAGATTAATCTCATCAAATGAAGGCAAAGGAGTAATTCTGCGTTTTTCTTTTCCCGTTGTATCTGTTTTTTTGTCTTTTACTATTTTAATATTTCCATCTTCATCATATTCTTCAGTAATTAAAAACTCTCTTTCTGTATTCAACCAATTGGGTTCAGTTGCGAATGTTGCAGAATATTCCCAACCATTTTCAAACGTCATTTTATACCACGTTTTCTTGTCATTTTTTTTATCCTTTTCGCCTTTTTCAACAGATATTATTTTTAGCAATTCACAATACTCTTTTATATCTGTTTTTTCATCATCTTCTCCACGCAACTGATAATATCCGCGTTTTTGATTGAAATTCAGTAGTATCCAAGCCAATTCTTCCTTTGTGATTTTTTGAGAAAGCGCTTTTTTTCGCAGATAATAAATTGTCCAATCGTAAGGGATTTTTGTTTCCTCTCCATTGTTTTTTGTGTAAAATAATTCCGGCTTATTTGCCTTAAAATCATCAACCATTTCGTTGAACGAATTTTGAAAAAGAAACACAAATTCATTCTTATTTTTTTGTTCATTCCAGACTTCCTTCCAAGTAACTTTCGGCTCTTTTTCGCCAAGAAACTGTCCCAACCGCTTGGCAAAATCAATTTGATTAGCGTAATGTTCAGGTAAAAAATCTAAAACATTCAACACGCGATGTAGTCGTTCGCGCCGCAAAAGATAGCGTTCGCGTAATCTTCTTGTTCCGCGATAACCTGTACGTTCAGCCGTTTGAGAAACCGAATTCCCTTTGTCAAAATTACCCATAACTTCCTGCCCCATAGGTATTATCCGGCTTCCCATACCCAAAATTTTGCCGCTTTTCGCATCAAAGTTTTGCTCTATCAATGCCCAACCGATGCTGTTTGTACCTAAATCCAATCCCAATATTCGTCTCATAAGTGAATATATTAAAGTAATTGGTAAAATTAAGTATTTTTCTTGTTATCTCAAAAAAATGCGTATCTTTGCGTCACAATTTTGAAGCAATTCACAATAAGGATTATTCCGTTGTGAAAACATCTAAAGCGGGGAGAATATCCTCGCTTTTATTTTATTTATCTCAGCTATTCCTTTTTCTGAAATCATACGGATTTATTGGATTTTTATCAATCCATAACCCGACTTTTTTTTCTTTTGCTTCTTTTTCAGCCTGAATATATGCTTTGGTTTTATCATAATAGCTGTAATGCCATGCCATACCTGCCTTCAACATTTCCAATCCAACATCTTCAACATTGTCGGTTTTTACTTTTGCTACTGTACGTCCATATTTATCCGTATCCTTGATTTCAAGCACAACTTCTTTACCTGCAATCATTCCGGCAAGGAATAGACGGGATTTCTCGCCGAATGCCTGTTTTGATTCTGGCGCGTCTATTCCATACATCCTGACCTTAATTTGTTTAAGATCTTTCGTTAGCAGGGTGAATGTATCGCCGTCCGAAACTTTGACAACCCTGCCTGTCGTGTCATTAGACTCGCCGGAAAACGAATTATATATAGCATAAATAGCTAATAAAGAAATAATTATGATTGTTGTTATGTTTTTAGATTTTCTTTTTGACAGTTTCATATTGACAGTTTCATATTTTTGAGAGATTAAATATTAAGAACATTTTTTTTTGCTACAAAATTACTAATATTTACTTGTCGGAGTAAAAAAAACTGATTTTTCTTGTTTAAGTTCGAAAAAACACATACATTTGGGCGTTGAAATAAACAAGGCGTATTCCGAAAAGCCTTATGAGTAGGAGTTACTAATAAATTAACGACTTATGGCGAATTACAAGATTGAAGAAATTGAAGGGATTGGTGAAAAATTAGGGGCAAAACTCCGTGAGGTAGGTGTAAACACAACCGACAAACTGCTTGAAGCGACTAAGACGAAAAAACAGCGCGATGCTTTGGCTGAGTCTTCGGGCGTTTCCTACAAGTTAATTTTAAAGTTTGCTAATATGGCAGACCTTTTCCGCATCTATGGTATTGGTCAGGAGTATTCCGAACTGCTGGAAGCTGCAGGGGTGGATACTGTTGTTGAATTGGCGCTCCGCAGAGCTGATCATCTTACGGCAAAGATGGAAGAAGTGAACGAAGTGAAAAAACTCGTTCGCCGAGTCCCTGTGCTGAAGGAAGTAGAAAAATGGATTGAAGAGGCTAAAACTCTGCCTCGCGTGTTGGAATACTAATCCATACAATTTTTATCGCAGGATGTAAAAGTATGAGAAGACTTGGACGCTAATCTTTTGGGATTAGTTTAAAAGTATCATTTTTATTGGTTAAAAAAGATACTTCGTGATAAACTTTCCCGTTTATTTCAATGGCTGAAGATTGAGTTGTTATTTCCCTGTCTTTGAAAACTGTTACCGGTTGTGATGTTATGATGCGGCAGTGTTTTCCTGCTATGGAAAGTATTGCCGCTTCTTTTAGTTTACCTTTGTGCCACGATAAAGAAATCTCGAAATTGCCGCGGGCTTTCAGTCCCGTTACTGAGCCTTCCCGCCATACATCGGGTAGTGCCGGCAGCAGTTGTATATATCCGGCGTGGCTTTGCAGCAACATTTCGGTTACGCCTGCGGTATAGCCGAAGTTGCCGTCGATTTGGAAAGGGGGATGTGCGTCAAGCATACTTTTGTATAATCCTCCTCCTGTTGTTCTGTTGCTGTTTTCACCGAAACCAACGGGATTAAACAGGTTGGCTATAATCTTATATGCGTGATTGCCATCTTGCAGGCGTGCCCAGCAGTTTATTTTCCAGCCCATCGACCAACCTGTCGCTTCATCGCCGCGCAGATTCAGCGATGTTTCGGCAGCTTTAAACAAATCCGGTGTTTCCTGCGTAATTTGGTCGCCCGGATGAAGTCCGTAAAGATGGGAAATATGGCGATGTCTTGGCTCCGCTTCTCTAAAATCATACATCCATTCCTGTAATTGTCCGCGTTCGCCGATTTGGTAAGGCAACAACAGCGCTATTTTGTTTTCTAATTCCGCACGTAAATCGGTGTCTATACCAAACATTTCAGCGGCTTGTATTGTTCGGGCAAAAGTTTCACGCACAATAGCCATATCCATAGTAGTCCCCATACTTAAAGCCGAACGTTCTCCCTTTTCTGTTATGAAAATATTTTCGGGAGATACGCCTGCCGGTGTTACCAAATATCCGTTTCCATCATCTATCAACCAGTCAGCGAAAAATTCGGCAGCGCCTTTCATAATCGGATATGCCTCATTCCTGAGAAATTCCTTATCATAGGTGAACAGGTAATGTTCCCACAGATGACTGCTATACCAGCCTTGTACCATAGGCCAGAAAGAAGCAGTCGGCACATTGTCGTTCGGCAACGACTCACGCCATAAGGAGGTATTGTGATGTGCTACCCAACCGCGGCGGTTGTACATATTTTTCGCGGTTTCACGCCCTGTTACCGATAATTCTTTGACTAAATCGAACAGAGGTTCGTGACATTCCGAAAGATTTGTCGTTTCGGCAGGCCAGTAATTCATTTCCGAATTGATATTTTGCGTATATCCGCTATTCCATGGCGGGATAACTTCTTTATTCCACATTCCCTGTAAATTTAAGGGTTGTCCATCCGGACGAGAACCGCTAATCATCAGATAACGACCAAATTGATACAGGAGTGCCGCCAAATCAGGGTCGGGATTATTTCCAAAACGTATGATGCGCTCATCGGTTGGAAGACTTTTTTGTTCATCAGTAGAATTCAGGTGTATGTCCACGCGGTTGAAAAGCGACTGATAATCGTCGGTATGACGTTTTTTCAATGCTTGATAATTATATTTCAATGCGTTTTCCAACAAGTCAGCCGCTTTCTTTGAGGGATTAATTCCTTCCAAACTCGGACTTTTATCGTATCCGTTAAAACTTGTTGCCAATGCAAGTATCAGATATACTTCGTCCGTATTGTATATACGCATTTTTTCTTCTGTGATGTCCACCTCTCCTTTTCCCGTGAAAACCGGTTTTATCTGCGCTTCGAACAACATTCCTTTGTTTTCTATCTCATCACCGTATAAAACACGTTTGTCGAATTTGCGATTTCCCAGATTGTCGTATAATTCGGGATGCTTGTGTTGGTCGCCCCAGGCTTCGATTTGTTCAAAAGTGCGGCGTTCTACATAACCGGGCGCTTTCCCTTTAAGTATAAGAAGATTATTTTCAACACCTTGCGATGCTGTCGGATGCGGACTGTCGAAGCGAATATTTACATCAATACCCGAAGGTTTATCACAAGCCAGTTTGATGATAATAACGTTGTCGGGATTGGAAGCAAATATCTCTCGTGCATAAGATATACCGTTTTGAGAAAACGTTGTTTTTGCAACAGCCTCAGAAATATTCAATTCTCTTTTATAACCGGAAACCTCTCCGCTTTTATTACTTTCAATATGCAGGTCTCCAAATGGTTGATAATATTGGTGTAAGCGCCCAAGCCAGTGTTTGGTTACAATTTCGTTGGCTTTTACGTACTCTTTTTTTCGCAGTAAAGACACGACTTGTTCAAACGTTTCCGGTGTTACTTCTATATCTTTGAATATGACTGACGGTTCACCACTGTACAGTGTATTTTCATTTAGTTGTAACAATTCTTTATCCGTACCGCCAAATATCATCGCTCCGGAATGACCGTTACCTATGGGAAGCGCTTCGTTCCAGTTTGCAGCAGGCTCATTGTACCAAAGAGTTAACTGTTTTTTACTTTCTTGCGCATAAGCCGAAAGAAAGAACAAGGTCGAAATAAATACCAATTTGAATTTCATATAAAAAAATATAAATACGCTATTAAAAAACTAACCATTGACCATTAACCATTGACCATTAACCATTGACCATTAATCATTGACCATTGACCATTGACCATTAATCATTAACTGATAACTTTCAATAGTTTGTTTACAAAAATGTGTCAATAGTTCGTTTACATCTAAGACACAACTATGTGTCATCAGTTCGTTTACAAACGAAAAAAGTTCTTTGAAAAATTGTACAACTTCT
>Ga0082212_10005837_pt1 | contig 16695 bp, 12 predicted proteins | sample TergutNt197P3_FD_71548 | JGI IMG/M metagenome (GOLD analysis project Ga0082212, IMG submission 71548) | Neocapritermes taracua P3 segment gut microbial communities from Petit-Saut dam, French Guiana - Nt197 P3 | ecosystem: Host-associated > Arthropoda: Insects > Digestive system > Gut ... | reverse complement strand
GCTGTTTGAGCGCTTTTTGATCAACGTCGTGCTGATATTGTCCTACGCCAATCGATTTCGGGTCTATCTTCACCAACTCCGACAGCGGGTCTTGCAGTCGCCGACCGATAGAAACAGCGCCGCGCACCGTAACGTCGTAATCGGGAAATTCCCGCCGCGCCACCTCCGATGCGGAATATATCGAAGCGCCGTTTTCATTTACCATCACCACGATAAGTTTCTGGTCAAAACGGGTATGGCGAACCATCGTCTCTGTTTCGCGCCCTGCTGTTCCGTTTCCAATCGCAATAGCCTCAATATGAAACATTTTCGCCAAAGAACGCAACTTGTGCATGGCAAGATTTTTCCCTTCCTGATTGAGGTGCGGATGAATGGTTTCATTGTGCAACAGGTCGCCTTGACGGTTGAGACACACTATTTTACAGCCGGTACGAAATCCCGGGTCGATGGCAAGGACGTTTTTCTCACCGGCGGGCGCTGCCAAAAGTAACTGTTGCAGGTTTTCTCCAAAAATCTGAATGGCTTTTTTGTCGGCGGCTTCTTTTATTTCGGAACGAATCTCGTTCTCTACCGAAGGCTGCACCAGCCGTTTATAACTATCTTCGACGGCGGACGCCACATATTGCGCTGATTCGCTGTCGTTTTTCACGTAACTGCGTTGGATGGCGGCGATTGCCTCGTCAGCGTCCGGTTCTATTTTTAACCGTAAAAAACCTTCATTCTCCCCTCTGAAAATCGCCAAAACGCGATGTGAGGGCGCTTTCACGGCGGGTTCGTTCCAATCAAACCAATCGGCATATTTTTGAGCCTCCTCTTTTTTATCTTTTACCACAACGCTGCGCAGTGACGCCGTGCGGCGGAAGAGATTACGGATGCGGTTGCGGATAAAAGCGTCTTCGCTCACCCACTCGGCAATGATGTCGCAAGCGCCGTCCAACGCCTCCTGAGCGTTATTGACGCCCTTTTCTTTGGAGATAAAACGTTGCGCCATGTTTTTCACATCGCCGTGATGTTGCGCCATCAACATCTTCGCCAACGGCTCTAATCCTTTCTCTTTGGCAACGGTGGCTTTGGTGCGGCGTTTGGGTTTGTAGGGCAGATAGAGGTCTTCCAACTCCGACAGCGTTTGGGCGGAATCGAGTTTTTGTTGCAGTTCGGGGGTCATTTTTTCCTGTTCGACGATGCTTTCGATGATGGAAATACGACGTTTTTCCAACGCTGTCAATCGCTCGTTTTCATCGCGGATTGCCGCAATCTGTACTTCGTCTAACGAGCCGGTGCGCTCTTTTCGATAACGCGCAATAAATGGAATAGAGGCGTCTTCGCTCAATAATTGTAACGTATGCTCCACCTGCCACAACGAAAGTTGCAGCGCAGTAGCAATTTGTTTTGAAAAAGATGTTGTCATTTTTTTTTATTAATTTTAGTTGAAATAATTTCCAATCAAATACAGCGGCACATTCGTTAGCCACGACTCTTTACGATAATCGGATAAAGAAGTGCGGGTAGCATTTTTTGGATTGAATTTTTCACAAAAAAGTTTGAAACTCTTTGCTTTCAGGTTTTCGGCAGATTTTACTTCTATGGGGATAATTTCGCCTTCGTGTTGAATAACAAAATCAACTTCGGCAGTATTTCTTTCGTTTGTCCAATAGGCGACAACGTCTATTTCGGCGGCTTTAAGTTGTTGTATCACAAATTGTTCTGTTAAAGCGCCTTTAAATTCGGTAAAAAGCGAATCGCCATCAACCAATGTTTTTATATCCAAATCCGTCATAGCGCTTAACAATCCTATGTCGTTGATAAACAGTTTAAAAGCGAATAAATTTTGATATGCAACGAGCGGCAGGGCAGGTTTTGAAATTTGATGTGTTTTGAGCAGCAAACCCGAACTAACCAACCATTGTATTGCCATTTCAAACTCTTTTGCGCGTGCGCCTTCCCGTATCACGCCGTAAATAAATTTTTTGTTTTCCTTGCCAAGTTGAGCGGGAATACTACGCCAAACCATGTTTAAACGCTGAATTTCCTCTTTCGGGGCGTGTTTTGAAAAATCATTTTCGTAGGCAGCAAGGATTTTTTTCTGGATTTGCCGTGCTTTTTTCCAATCGCGATTCTCCGAAAAATCGTTAACAACTTCGGGCATTCCGCCAATGTAAAAGTAATATTTCAAATATTCTTTGAACTTGCTTGTGAAAACAGGCAAAACTTCCCATTGCTTGTTCTCCAAAATTTGCGCAAGTCCGGTTTCGCCCGTCGCAAGCAAAAATTCGTAAAAACTCATCGGGTACAAGTACAAAAAATCAACTTTTCCCACCGGAAACGAAACTTTATTGTGCAAATTCATCCCCAAAAGGGAATCGGAAGCAACGACATGGTATTGAGGCGCATTTTCGCAAAAATATTTCAGCGAAGTAAGCCCTTTTTGAGCCGATTGGATTTCGTCGAACACAATCAAAGTGTTTTCAGCAACAATTTTTGTTTGGAAAAACATCTCCAAAGTGGCTATAATTCGTTCAGGATTAAGGTCTTGTAAAAACAGTTCTTGAAGTCGGGTTTCATTTTCAAAATTGACATAAACCGTTTGTTTAAATTCGGTTTTGCCAAATTCTTGTATGAGCCACGTTTTTCCTACTTGTCTTGCTCCTTGAACGATAAGCGGCTTTCTATTTGCGCTTAACTTCCACTTTTTTAACTCTTTAATCTTTACTCTATACATTTTTTTCAATGAAAATTTCGGCAAAAGTACACTTTTTTCAACGAAAAAACAAATAATTTCACATTTTTTTCAACGAAAAAGGTCAAATTGTTTGGCGGCAGGGTTGTCATTTATTTTCTTCTGTATAAACGGATAAAAGTCGTACATTTGCAAAAAATAAAACAAAATGATAAGTATCAGATTATCACACAATAAAGGGTATAAATGGTTTGGCGAAAACGACGTTTATGTGAAAGGTTACATCCTTGCGCCCGACGGAGAGTTGTTGAGAGATGCTGCGCTGGTGCGTTATTTTTCTTCGGTGGAAACATCTGATGATTTCAAAACGAAATTGCAGCAGGCAAACGGATTATATTCGGTGGTTATCAAAAAAGCGGATTGTTTGTTGGCGGCGGTTGATACGGTGAGGGCGTTTCCGTTGTTTTATTATCAAAAGGGTGATTTTCTGGCAGTTACCGATAGTCCGGACGAGATGACGGCGGACAATGTGCCGTTAGTTATCGATGAAAATAATGCGGTCATTTTGAGTTATGCCGGTTTTGTTACCGGAAATAAAACGTTGCTGAAAGATATTTTTCAGATTGAGGCAGGCGGGTTTATATCTTTTGAGAAAAATGTGCTAAAAAAAGAATTTCACACGCAATTTTTGACGACCGATTTTTTTTCATTATCGCGGGGAGAGTTAAAAGAAGCGTTGAAAAAGGCGCTTTTTCGGATGGGGAAAAACCTTGTTAAAGCGTTAAACGGACGTCCTGTTGTGATACCGTTGAGCGGCGGTTTTGATTCGCGGGTGTTGGCGTATTTGTTGAAAAAGAACAATTACGAAAATGTGTTGTGCTACACCTACGGCGCTGCCGGCAATGCCGAAATGAACAATGCGCGTGCGGCTGCCGAAAATCTTGGTTTTGAGTGGATTTTTATAGAATATAACGAATTTTACAACGAAAAACTGAATTACAACCCCGTTTTTAAGGAATATACGCACTTTTCGGCGTGTTACAATTCTCAATCGATGGAACAGGAATATTTTGCGCTGCAAAAACTGCTTTCATTAAATAAAATAGCAAAAAATGCGGTCTTTGTACCCGGACATGCGGGCGCTATTGCAGGACAATTAATAACGTCAAGTATGTCTGACCCCGCTTTCGATTATGTTGGTTATGCTATGGAAACCTCTTTTCATCAGGTATTTCCGCGCAAAAAAGATATTCCGATACTCAAAAAAGAACTTAATTTTTTGAATGATGCGGAACTCAAAAAACAATATCCGCCCTACCTGATTTACGAAAATTGGCGGTTGCAGGAGTCAAATTCAAAATTTAACCATAACGGAGCGAAAATCTGGGACTTTTTCGGTTATGAATATTTGTTGCCGTTGTGGGATGCGGAGTTGTTTAATTTCTTTGTAAAAGTCCCGCTATCACATAAATACGACAAAAATCTCTACAAAGAAACGCTGGGCGAGTTGTTTTCGGAATACAATATTTTCTTCCCAAACGAAGAATTATATCCCTCCGAAGCGTTAATCCGCAAAGTCTCTTTTCGGTCGAAGTTGAAAAAACAATTCCCGTTTTTGAAAAAGTTTGTCAATATTTGGAAATCCGACAGAACCGGCTCCGAATTTTACCTGAAAAGTTTTATCGAAGAACTAAAACAAGCAGGTTGCTACCGAAAAATGCTAAATATCAATGGGATACTTTCGGCGTGGTATCTGCTGGAGGTGAGGAGAAAATTGGAATAATTAAAAATTAAAAATTACGAATTAAAAGATTTTTACGAGTTATTTCCTATCTTTGCAGTCAAATTAAAAGCAATTAAAAGAAAGGAGTACCCCATGAAACCCGCTATCCTGTATCTCATAGCCATATTGTTTGCCGTTCCTGTTTTCGGGCAGGAGAAGAAAGAGAAGGTAAAAGAGCCGTTTCCGTTTGATGAGTTTGTGATTTCTGTCAATCGTACCAATATGACGATGTTTTCCGGAACTGAAAACCGTTTTGGCTGTGGGGCAGGCGCTTATCATTCGTCAGCGTTGTCGAGCCGGTGGGATTATATGTATGGGTTGGAGTACAATTACACCTCTTTTTTTGTAGATCGTGTAAATTCTTTATTTGATATTTTTTATGATAGTCGCAGGATTGAAGAAAATATCACTTTTCACATTCATACCGTTTCTTTGATGCCGGTGGCTTTTCGTTTCAATATGGGGAAAAATGTGAAATATTTTTTGGAGTCGGGAATGTTCTTGGGGCTTTCTTTTGCCGATAAAAAAGGAGAAGCCTATTTAATTAATCCGCTTCCAACTCCGACAAATCCGGACAATTATTTTCCTGTTGATCCGGGAGGAGATATCGGACTTTATGTTGCTCCTTCCCTTGGCGCAGGTGTGCGGATTCCAATGAAAGGGATTGAATGGATTGTTAAAACCGAATATAACGCAGGAATAAGCAAGATTACTAACTATGAAATTTGTCACTATTACCGCCTTGGCGTAGGGTTGCGAAAGAGAAAATAAATACAATGAAACCATCAAAAAATATTTGGACGGCGTATGCTCGGTGGGTTATTGTCGGGTGGATTTTGGTTCTATTTGTCAGGGTTGTTGAAACTATCGCTTTGAATCAACGCCATTTCATGTTTCATTCGGTTGAAAATGAGTTGATTGGAGTTGGTATTGATGTGGTGATGATAAGCGCTTTTTTTGCCTGTTTGTTTCCAGTGTTTTATCTTATTTCCAGACTTTCTTTCAGGGCAGCCAATATTTTTACGGGAACTATTTTAGGGTTATTGGTTGTTGCGCATATTGCTATTATTCAATACTTTATCTATTTTTCTGTTCCTTTGGGCGGCGCACTGATTGAACACTCCATCAACGAGGTATTTTTTACCGTGCGCACTTCCCAAACCAACTATTTCACCTTCGGATTGATTGTGCTTTCGGCAATTTTAGTGGAAGTTATCGCTTGGATTTTATTAAAAAAACGGCATTTTCGCACGGTGGTTTATTATGCTGTTTGTGGTTTTTCGGCGCTTGCTATCATTTTCAACATTCTGATTAACAATTCATTAAATAAAGTAGAACAAGAGGCGCAACCACATTCCATTCGTATCAACAAATCGTATTATTTTTACCGAAATATCGTTTCCATTTTACGAAATCCGTACAGCGGCAACTACGAATCCATTGATTTATCGGCGCGCCATGACCTTTTTCCGGATAAAAAGTTTGTCTCGGACGACTATCCTCTGCTGTCGGAAACCGATGAGCAAGATGTTTTGGGCGCATTTTTTGATACGACATCTTGTGCCGAACTGCCTAATCTGGTGTTTGTTATCGTTGAGGGGTTAGGCTCTCGTTTTTTGCCCGATTTTCATGGGTTGAAGTTGATGCCGTTTTTAGACAGTTTGGCAGGACAAAGTTTATACTGGGACAAGGCGCTCACGGTGGGCGAGCGTTCATTTAGCGTTGTTCCTTCGCTGTTGGCGTCGGCGCCGCACGGGAAAAAGGGTTTTACCTTTGAAGATGAAAACCTTTTGTCGTTGTCGCTGATTAATTTGCTCGCCGGATATGGCTATTACAGCACCTTTTTCTACGGACAACCTCGATGGTTTCACAATAAAGGGAAGTACCTCCGTCAAAACGGATTGGATAAATTTGTAGATTGTGCGCAGTTTCCGGAAAAATATCCTAAAATCATGGTGGACGATTATTTTTGGGGATATAATGATCAAAATTTATCTTGCTATGCGTTGGAATTTATCCACGACAGTCTGCCCGCGTCGCCCCGTTTGGATATGTATTTTACCGGTTCCATGCACCCGCCGTTTATCATTGATAATGAAGAACTTTACAACCAACGTTTAGAAAATCTTATCAACGAAGCCGGTTTAGACAAGCAGGAGCGGAAGTTTATGAAAACCTATCGGAAATATGTGCGTTCCATACTTTTTTCCGATGACGCTTTACGGATTTTGTTTGAAGGATATCAACAACAACCGGCGTATCAAAACACCATTTTCGTCATTACCGGCGACCACCCGATGGGCGAAATTCCCATTGAAAACGGTTATCTACGCTATCGGACGCCCATTATCATCTATTCGCCGCTGCTGAAACAGTCCAAAACGTTTCACAGCGTTAATACACATTCCGACGTTGCCCCCGCGTTGCTGGCTTTTTTACATCAAAATCATCACATTCAACTTCCCAAACACAATGCCTTCATCGGTAAAATGTTGGATACCGCCACCTGTTTCCGCAATAAACAACCGGTCATTTTTATGAACGGAAGCCGCATTATAGCGGATATTCTTTATGAAAATTACTTTTTATCCGATGAAAAAACGTTGTTTAAAGTCCATGAAAACGATGCCCTTGAACGCATCGAAGACGCCGTTTTGAAAGAGAAAATGTACGCCATGCTGCAAAATTTTAAGGCGCTCAACACCTACTGTTGCAGCAACAACAAACTGATTCCCGATTCGCTTTATCACAACCATACCGGAAAAACACTCCATAAAGATTAAAGAAACAATTTTGAAAACTTTTAATTCGGTTAAGAAAAAGTTTGAGGCGCTATGAAAAAAACGGCTGAAAGTCGTAGATTAATTCAGCCCAATGCGTTGCATTGGGGCAAGGAAATTACATCATGTTTGGTACGCCCTGTAAGGGCAATTTAATTTAATGATAATTATTGTTATTGAAATAAATTGCCCTTTCAGGGCGCAACCGGTGGTATTCGTTCATTACACAGGGCGTTGCCCTGTGCTAAATTATGTTGCGCTTTCAGCGCGTCGTTCCACACTATTTGCCAAAATCTAAAAAAAATAATAGCACCTCAAACTTTTTCTTAACCTTTAATTCTTAATTAAAAAATCGTACCTTTGCAAAATGAAAATTATCTTTACAAAATGAAAAAATCGATTACCAGAGAGATAGAACACAGTTTTTTTGAAGAACTTGCACAATCGCCTATCGTTGCGATTTTAGGTCCAAAACAGTCAGGAAAAACCTCCTTTGTGAATGTGGTTATCAACAAGATAGATGATGTGCAATATTTTAATTTGAAAAAATGGGAACATTTAGAGGCATTATACGCCGCTGAAAAGATTTTCAAAACCACGCAGCAGGTCGTTTTTTGTATCGACAACATTCACTTGGCGCCGGAGTTGCTCTCCGTCATCGGGACGCTGGTTCGGACAAGAACTACGCAGGCGCGATTTGTTGTTGTGGGCATTATGGCAAAGGAACAGTTTCGACAAATTTTGTCCGACGTGGCAACTTTCAGCATCTTTCCTTTGACGGGATTGACGTTGCAGGAGTTGTTTCATCCGCTCGATTTTTCCATCACACGCCATTGGTTGCGTGGCGGATTTCCGGAGAGTTATTTTGCCACCAGCGACACTACCAGCGCCGTTTGGCGAGAAAACTATTTGAAACATCTCATCGAAAACGACAACTCCAAACTGGGCATTTACCTCAGCGGAATGCAGATGTACCGCTTGCTGAACATCTTTGCGCGCAGTCAATCGGAATGTCTCAACGCCTCGAAGATTGCCGAAGTATTTCAGGTAACGCACCCAACCATTCGGCGTTATGTGGAAATGTTGGAATGTTCCTATTTCATGCGACTGCTACCGCCTTATTCTGCAAAGACAAAAAGACGGATTGTAAAAACGCCGAAACTCTATATCCGCGATACGGGAATGTTACACAAACTGCTATCTATCAACGACATGGAAACACTTCGACAACATCCGCTAAGGCTCGCCTCGTGGAAAGGTTATGTGATTGAAAATCTTTTAGCAAGTTTCCCCGAGTGGAAAGGCTGTTTTTACGAATCTATGGCAGGCGAGTGTTTGGACTTGGTGATGCTCAAAGGCAAACAAAAAATCGCCGTCAAAGCAGTATTATCAACAACCGACATCACAGATAACTACCAAAACGCCGTAAACGATATTTTACCCGACTACACCTACATCGTCTCCGCCTCTTCGGTAACGCCATGGAAAGAAAATAACAACATCATCACCTGCACGCTGCCGGAATTGATGGAACATTTGAAAAAAATGTCTTGAATGGTGTATTTATTCAATCTGTTATTTTTTATTTTTCAATAAATTTCACTTTTTTAAACAAAGTGTTGTGGTATTAAAAAAAGTCGTACTTTTGCGCGTATTTATGAGTTAGGTGCAAGTGGCGGACAGCGCACGTTGTTGAAAAAGCACTTGTACTAACGAAAAGGCAAGACCTGCGAAGCCGTTAGAACAGGAGTAAAAAAATAAAAATAGATGAGAGTCGAAATTAGATTTGAACCGCAAAACAAAGGAGGACACGATGCCTTTGTTAGAATGTATCAAGGAACTTCAGCGAGTTATCACGAAAACTACAAGGGGCAAGTTGGTTGGGATAGAATACTCGGTTGGTCAGGTTTCATAGTGTATCTTGAAAGGGATAAAGTGGTCAATTTTCAAAGATTGGGGCAAGATGTTGCAATGTTTGGAGGTAAAATTGTCAGTTGATACTTGTGTAGTATAATGAGTATTTTTATCATTGCGGAGAATATACAGATTATTCTCCGCATTTTTGCGTAAAATAATTTGATTATTCTCCGCAAAAATTGTATCTTTGCAAAAATTTTAATTGATATGGCAAAATACATTTATCAACACGAGAATTGGACAAACTTCATTTGGAACGAAGACAAAATCCGTGATTTGTTCGGCGAAGTCAAGTATTTGCAAGGAAAATTGAATGGCATAATGAGTACAATCGGTTTTTCGCAAAAAGAGGAAAAATTACTCAATACTTTTACTTTCGATATTTTGAAATCGTCGGAAATTGAAGGCGAACTATTGAATTACGACCAAGTTCGTTCTTCAATTGCTCGCCGTCTTGGAATTGAAACAGCAGGATTAGTCCCGTCAGCACGAAACATTGAAGGAATTGTTGAAATGATGCTTGACGCAACTCAACGTTACGAAAATCCATTGACGGAAGAACGGCTTTTCGGTTGGCACAACGCACTTTTTCCAAGTGGTTATAGCGGCGCTTACAAAATTGATGTTGCCTGTTACCGCAAAGACGAAGTGCAGGTTGTTTCGGGCGTAATGGGACGAGAAAAGGTGTTTTACAAAGCAGTTCCGCACGTACTTGTAAAAGCGGAAATGGATAAATTTTTGAATTGGCTGAACACTGATTTTAGCATCGACAACATTCTGAAAGCGGCAATTGCTCATTTTTGGTTTATCATAATTCACCCGTTTGACGATGGCAACGGACGAATCGCTCGTACAATTACAGATATGCAGTTAGCGAGAGCAGAACATAGTTCGCAGCGATTTTATAGTTTGTCGAGCCAAATACTTGTTGAAAAGAAAGCGTATTACGAAGTTTTGCAAAAAGTTCAATGGAACACAGACAGCGACATTACCGACTGGTTGGTTTTCTTTTTGATTTGTATGAAAAACGCTTTGCTTTCTTCCGAACAAGCGACAACATACATTTTGCACAAAGCAAAATTTTGGACAAAACACAAACATACAGAAATCAATGAAAGACAACGGTTAATGCTCAACAAACTACTTGACGGCGATTTTGTCGGCAAACTGCAATCTTCAAAATGGGCAAAAATCTGCAAATGCTCACAAGATACTGCCACACGCGACATTAAAGATTTAATTGAAAAAGGCATTTTGCAGCAAGAAAAAGGTGGTGGTCGAAATACAAATTATGAACTTACGGAGATATGAAAATTCACCTGCACCTAACGGGCGGTTTTGCGAGATGGCGGCAGTATCCCCGCAGAAATGGCAGTGCGAACTTGGAAGTTACTACCCCGCAGGAAGTTTAGTGAAGCCGCCACCTCGCAAAGCCGCTGGGACGTTGGGTGCAATGATTGGGCGACACCAACAGAAGATACTGTAAATCAAAGAAAAATATAATTTGAATCTGAAATATATATGGAAGAAAAAGAAATCAAAATTGTGCAAAAGTCGAAAATCACTGATAGAATTTTGGCTTTTATTAAATCTAGTACGTTCGCTTTAATTATAGCGGCTGTTTCTGCTATTTTGTCTTTTGTGAGCATTCGTTTAGCAAATAATCAAAAAGATATTCTAACAGAACACAAAGATGCATTGAAAACGGTTGCAGACGGCGTTTTCACAAAACCCATAAAGAAATTTCCTGAAAGTATAACTGAGATAACAGATTTTATTGACAAGGGATTAGGTGGGACTAAAGAAAAACCCAGAAAAGAAAAATCAGTAACACTGGAAATATATACAGATTTTTTAGGATACGGCGTATTGAGTCGAAATGAGGCATTTAAACATTATTTTGATGTAATAAAAAAATATGAAGATAAGCAAACAATTAAATGGTATCATTATAATGCCAATCGTCAAAAAACACAGAATGAAAGGCAATTTGCTTCTTTTAAAGAAAAAGAAGATGATGAAGAAAATAAATTAGAAAAAACAAGAGGCTACCTTAAAGATTGTTCGGACAACGCTTATTCAGGATGTGATAAACATACCTGTTCATATAGAGCATCAGGAGAATGTTACTATAAAACAAAAGCGAAAGATCATAAATGTTTTCTAATTAGACGTTTACAAAAAAAAGTGAATGCATTAACAGAAAACAAAAATGATACTTGCTTTAAATTATTAGTTGAAATATCGAGATTATTGCAAAAAATGGTTTCTGAAGATGCGGAAAGTTATATTCCGCAAGTAGAAAAAAACCCCCTTGATGTTAGATTTCCTTTTTTTGCTTGGTTTATTCTTGAAGGTGAAACACCAAAAGAATCCATTATTACCTTTCCTGCATATGGAACAATGGCTACAGAGCAAGGATTTCAGACAAGCAATGCAGAATTAGTAGAAGTTTTGCGAAAAACTATGCTTGATAGGATAGAAGATAAAGATAAAGATGAATAAAAAAAATGCACAAATTATTGCATTGTTGGACAATAAAGACAATAAATAGAATGAAACCACCGTCACCTAACATACGTCCCCCTTGCGCCCCCCTTTCTTCACAACAACACTTTCCGATTTTTTCGCATTATTGACATCAAAACCTGATTTTTAGTGGGAGTTTGATTTTTGAGCGATGACTTTCCATTATTGCTGTAGAAAGTGTGAGGCTGAAGCACGGGGTTATAGACCTAAATAACAAAAAAAATAATACTGCATATTTCACATAATAAAATATGCAGTAAATTCGTTTGCTATTTTGAAATACTGCATATTTTTTATACTTTTGCAGGCAGTAAAATAAAGATAAATGAAAAAATTTGATTATTCGTTTTTGAAAAATTCGCTATTGCCGACAAATTTGCTCGGCATTACCAACAGTATTGCAGAACTGAAAACATTAGAACAAATCCGCAAACGTGATTTTCCAAAGATTTTTACGAAATTGGAAAGTATAGCCAAAGTGCAGTCTGTCAAAGGGTCGAATGCTATTGAAAATATCATTACTACAGACAAGCGTATTGAAGAAATTGTCAATCAATCATCTGCGCCACTTAACCACAACGAACAGGAAATTGCAGGTTATCGTGATGCACTTAACGCTATTCACAACGGTTTTGAAAATATTGTTATTGACATACAAAGTATTTTAAACCTTCATTCTGTTTTACTTTCTTATACCGAAACAGGTGGCGGAAACTATAAAACTTCCGACAATGTAATTTTAGAGATTGACCGTGACGGCAACCGAAAAATACGGTTTACACCAACAAAAGCCATTGAAACACAATCGGCTATGCAACAACTTATTTATGCTTTTATTGATGCAAACAGCGATAGCGGAATAAACAAATTGTTACTTATACCGTGCTTTATTCTTGATTTTTTGTGCATTCACCCATTTTCAGACGGAAACGGAAGAATGTCGCGGTTGCTTTCTTTATTGTTGCTATATAAAGCGGGGCTTGATGCAGGAAAATATATTTCCTTTGAAGAGCAGATAAACAAAAACAAAAACTCTTATTATGAGACGTTGAGAAAATCTTCGGAAAATTGGGAAAGCAACACAAATAATTATCTGCCGTTTATAGAAAATTTTATTTTTACGCTACTCATTTGCTACAAAGAACTCGACAAGCGTTTTGCCGTTATCCATTCAAAAAAAGTTTCAAAACGTGAGCGAATTGAGCAAACGATACTTAATAGTTTGCTTCCGCTAGGCAAACAGGAAATCAATTATATATTGCCCGATGTTTCGGCAACCACCATAGAAATGGTTGTTGCTCAAATGCTAAAACAAGGTAGAATAAAAAAAATCGGAACATTTAAAAATGCAAAATATATTAAAAACTGACCTTCACTTATGGACAAACACCTGCACCCAACAAGCGTCCCCGTTGCGCAACCCTACTTTTACAGCAACACTTTCCGATTTTTTTGCATTACTGACTTCAAATCCTGATTTTTAGCGGAGGTTTGATTTTTGAGTGATGACTTTCCATCTCCGGAAATAGAGGTTGAAAAGGAAGGAAAAGAAACCAAAAAAGTATCCGCTCTCGCCGATTTGCAATCGAGACGTCCCGCTCAAACTCTTAAACTCCGAAACTCTTAAACTTATTAAACACCTACTTCGGAATCTTCAACGTTTGTCCTACTTTGAGGTTGTTGCCGGATAGTCCGTTGTGGGCTTTGATGTCTTCGACGGATACGCCCGGATATTTCTGAGAGATACTCCACAGGTTGTCGCCGGATTTCACTTTGTAGGTGGCTTGTGTTCCGGTTGAGGTGGAGGTGGACGTTTGCTGAGCGGGGGCTCTTGCTTGCGTCGAAGTGTTTGATTTTGACCCCGTTGACGGGGCATATACAATGAGCTTTTGTCCGATTTTGAGGATGGCGTTGGGTTTCAGTCCGTTCCATGTTTGGAGATTTTTCACCGTACATCGATACTTGGAAGCGATGGACGAGAGCGTCTCGCCGCTTTTTACTTTGTGATAACTTACCTCCTGACTTTCAACCTTTTTCAACTCTGCTAAAAGTTGTTCTTTTTCGAGTCCTTTTTGTGTTTTATAGGTATAGAGGGAGTCTTCGTTCATGATAAAAAGTCCGGAATATTGGTACGGCAATCGCAAGATATAGGGTTTTGCAGATGAAGCGGGAATGATGCCCTTTTTGTAGGGTGGATTGAGAAAAGATATTAAATCATATTGAATACCAAGCATTTCGGAAATTTGGTCAAAAGCCAGCGGTTGTTTCACGGTAACGGTGTCGATGTCGCAGGCATACATACTGGGTTCGAGGGGGGTGATATTGTGTTCTGTGGCGTAATTCATCGTATAAACCACGGCGATAAAAGCCGGCACGTAGCCACGTGTTTCTTTCGGAAGAAATTCCCAAAGTTGCCAATAGTTGGTTTTTCCGCCCGAGCGACGAATGGCTTTATTCACATTGCCGGCGCCGCAGTTGTAGGCAGCCAGCGCCAACTCCCAGTTTCCGTATATTTTATGTAAATCTTTCAAATGGCGACACGCCGCATCGGTAGATTTGTAGGGGTCGCAACGGTCGTCGATGATGCTGCTCACTTCCAAACCGTACATTTTTCCTGTAGCATACATAAATTGCCACAATCCTTTGGCGCCTGCGCGCGAGGTAGCAGATGGATTTAACGCCGACTCCACAATGGCTAAATACTTCATTTCCAACGGAACATCATATTTATCCAACATCTCTTCAAACATCGGAAAATAGATTTCGGACAAACCGAGCATCTTCGACGTCAATGCCCGTTTTTTGTTAGCATACAGTTCAATGTAAGAGGCAACAACAGCGTTGTAAGAGAGTTCCATGGTGGTATTCAAGTCAAGTTTTTGGAGACGTTCCATGATAATCGAATCGCTAAAAGTAGGTATTCCCATCTCGATGCCGCTGTCTAACATATTTTTTTGAGAATGAAAATCAAAAGTTTCCAAATATTTTTGACGACTCAAACTGTCGAGCATAGCGGCAATAGGGTCATCGGGGAGGAGATAAACGCCCGTTGGCGTGAATGGCATCACGTCGTCGGGCATTTCAGATTCTTCTTCCAGCGTGATAAGATTAGAAGAAAAAATGGTATCGCAAGCCGTCAATGTCTCGTTGATGGTTTCATTTTGCGCTTTTCCTTGCACAGAAAAACCCAAAATAAAAAGGCAACTCAAACATAATGTAATAGTTAGTTTGTTCATATAATAATATGACTTAATTCAAACTGCAAAAATAATACGTTATACCATACGACAAGATACAACAACTTTTACTTTTATTAACAGTTCCATGTTAATAAAATACAACCTTTATTTTATATGAAAAAACCGGGAAAAACACCATTTAACACCCTTGTCATTACGTCCCGAACTTGATTCGGGATCTCTCGCAATCTTTTGAAAATGACGTATTTAACAAGAGAATGCTAAAATATGTTCAACATAACGGAGATATTTTTAGACGCCTACGATAATTATATACGGGTAATCATTTTTTCAAAAAACCGGATAAACTTTCGTCAATCTTCGCCGAAAAGTTAATGCCAAAAAAGAAATATTCGCGGAGCAACCGTTTTTTTCGTAAAACATTTTCTTTGGCAATCATCTCTGCTGCCGAGCGGTTTCGGTAGAAAAACGGATAGTAAAAACGGATGTAATCGGGTTTGACGCCGTCGCAGGTAAAACCGGCTTTTTCGACTTCGCGTTGCCATTTTTTCCAACTGCGGACGTTTTCGTTGCCGATTAAAATCTCTTTTTGCAACCGTTCGTCCCAGATGGTGATAATCCGTTTGTTGCCCCGTTGCTTAAAAAGTCGCAGGTTTCCGATGATGTTATTGCCGTTTTCTTCGACAACAACCATGCTTCCGGTCGGTTTCAGTGCGCGGTGAAAAATCTTTAACGCATCTTGTAACGGCTCGATGTGATGAAGCGTATCTTGCAATATAATGTAGTCGAAACTGTTGTTATTCAACTCTTTATCAAAAACATTGGCATAGTCCACTTCAAACAAATCGACGTTGCCGTATTGTTTCCAATAGTTTTTTCGTTTTTCAATTTCGTCAAAATAAAATTCCAAAGTGTTTCCATACACTTTTATTCCGTTGATTGCGAGGAAGATAGCCGTTGTTCCATAGCCGCAGCCACAATCCCAAACGACGGCGTTTTTATCTTTAATTTGGTCGGAAATATAGTGTAAACGTTGCAAAAAATAGGCTTTTCGGAACTCAAAAGATTTCTTATCGTTCAAAAATTTGTAGTACCGCCACATGGCAGGAGCATCTTGTAACTCCTTCATAAACAACTCAAAAAACTCATCAACAGACATTATCGAAAATTATTAATGAAAAAACTTTTAATTCGTAATTCGTAATTTTTAATTCGTAATTGGATCAATAACTTCCAAAAAATTTCCGTAAAAACCATTCGGCAAAAAGGAGCATTAGTAGCGCAAACAGTAGCAGGGAGACGTTTATCAGTGAGAAATAGTCTATCACGCTGATTCTCACGGGTTTCAAGTCTGTACGTTGTTGAAGGACGTCGGTGAGTTGTTCCATTTCGAAAGCGGTAAAAAATTGACCGTCATGCAGTTCGGAGAGGTTCATCAGGAGGCGATGGTCGGCGGTGGTTTGTTCCAGTTCGAGGTCGGACGAAAGAACGGTAAAAGTTCCCTGCTCAGCAAACGCCTCCATGCCGATTTTAACGGCGGCTTTCCATTGATAAATCCCCGGCGAAAATGTTCCGGCGTCCAACTTGTAATTGTTTCTTTCGACGCCGAACATATAGTCATATTCGTTGCTCTGTTCGTCGCGGACAACAAACGAGACCTCCTCTTCGGTGGTCAGTTCGCGTGCTTGATTATACAATTCCGCCCGCACCACAACGTGGTCGTAAGAGGTAAATTCTTTTTCGCAATAGACTTTGAAACGTTTGTTTTTGTCGTCGCTGATGAGCAGTTGGATTGATTTTGTGAGCAGA